>Ga0116226_10003174_pt1 | contig 14479 bp, 14 predicted proteins | sample S1TSphfallax_FD_89692 | JGI IMG/M metagenome (GOLD analysis project Ga0116226, IMG submission 89692) | Host-associated microbial communities from peat moss isolated from Minnesota, USA - S1T2_Fa - Sphagnum fallax MG | ecosystem: Host-associated > Plants > Peat moss > Unclassified | place: USA...
CCTGACTGGAATCGGCCTTCATGAGCCGGCGGTTTGAGGCTGATACAAATGCTCTGCAAACAACTGGCTGGAGCGGCCCGCCGGATGCCGATGATTTTCCAGTCAGGACGAAGCCGCTCTAGCGCCAGCCCCGGCTGCTTGGAGGTCTGAAAAAAGAACGATTGGAACACCAAGCGCACCAAGAACAGCAAGCGCACCAGGAAGAAGGACAGTATTACGGTCGTTTCCAACGCAAATCGTGTTGGGTCGGACTCGCGCAACGGCCGCCAATCAGAGATATGTCAACGCTTGGCAAGGCCTCGCGATGCTTTGCACGGCTTTCTCTTTGTGTGCTTCCTTTTCTTGGTGAGCTTGGTGTTGCACTTGACCTTCACCGCGCCAACCAGGATGCGGCGGCGTGCCCCGTTTCACGGCCAATAAGCGCAAAGAAGCGAAAAGCGAGCATGAAGGAAGCAGTTCTTTTTTCAAAAAAGAACTGCTTCCTTTGTGTTCCAGTCTTCCCTGGAAAAACAAGAATACTTTAATTGATTATCTTCAAGGCAGTTCGTGAAATCGCCCCTTTCTTCACGTGAGTTGTCTCTTATCATGACGTCAGATCTTTGACCATTAGTTGCTTCCGCGTGTGCACTCAACGACCATGAACTCGCTCCAGGTATTTCCGTCGTCGGATTTCTCGGCTGACCAGGTGAAATGGTCCTCGGATATGTTGCCATAAGTGGCGCGCGTATAGGCGTGATGGGCGACCGGTTCCCGGAAAGTGTACGTAACGGACCGGTCATCGGACTTCACTCCGCCTAGCGCGTCGGAGCCTAGGTCTGTCCATGTTCCGTCCAGCGCATTGAGCCATTTCAAGTTCCACTTCTGCCGGGACTCGTCATAGGTACGGAAGTTCATACCGAGTACGATGAGATGTCCGACGGCGTCGGTCATTCGGTATTCGTCGGCGATGGCGTGTTCTTCCAGGATATAACGACCGTGCCAGGTCGCCTGGAATTCCCGCCACTCCCCCTTTTCCGATTTCACCCGTGCCTTGCACTGCCACGAGCCAATCAGGAACGCGAACTGTGCGAGGGCGGCCGGCACGCCCGGATTGCGGTGCTGGCGATCTTGTTCTTGCTGTGGCAATGATTTGGTCTCCGCCGCGGGGGCTGTGGATCGCAGCACGCCCACGAGCAGCGATACTGCTCGCCAGAGGGTGCCCCGCCTCGTGAGCCGGCAGCCAGGGTTTTGTACCAATAATCTCATTCGTCGAGATCATTGCACGCCGCGCGCGTGACGTCAGCACGCCCTGCACGACCCGAAATTGCGTGCGGACTGGTCAGCACAATGCGGAGGCGACGCCGGTCGCCACACGCATCGCGAACAAAAACACGTCGAATAATAAATTTTTAGTTGATTACGTTCAAATTTTGATCTACTCCTACCTCATGCGGCACGTTGCGTTTGCATGCGAGGCGGTTCCGCCTGGGAATTAAAGAGGGAGGCGGTGGTGAACCCGCGCATTTCACGTTCTTTGGCCTTTGCGGTTGCGTGCATTGCCGGCACAGCCGCGCCCGGCGCCGCGAAGGCCAACGCATCGGCCACTTACACCTACACGGGCGTGCACTACACCTACAGCTATCCGTCGAACGGGTGCCTGAAGCAGACCATGCACCTTTCCATGAAGATCGTGCTATCCGAAAGGCTTGCCGCAAACTTGTCGAATCAATCCGTAACGGCCAAATCCTGGGCGATCGACGACGGTTTGCACAGCTTCAAGGACACGCAGGCCAAGGCGATCGTGCCGCTGCAGGCGCAGTTTTCCACCGACGATAACGCCAACATCACCGGATGGTCGGTCAATTCGTATTATTACGCAAAAAACGGTATTGATCTTCTCTACACGACCCACAGCAGTGGCACGGCCGGCGACTACAGCGGCGACTACAAGTGCAAGACCGCCTCCGTCGGCAGCAACTTCACCCCCGGCACCTGGCCGACAAAATAACAAATTTCCAAAAGTTTTTTGCTTCTTTTTTTTCAAAAAAGAAGTGCTTCCTTACTTACCTATTGTTGCCCTGGTTTTTAGTCAAACCAGCCTCTAAATAGCGCCCATGAAAAGCAACCCCAGCGCGGCGGCCGCCTGATGCGCTGCCCGTTCTGCGGCCACGAGGACACTCAGGTGAAGGACAGCCGTCCCGCCGAGGATGGCGCGGCGATCCGCCGGCGGCGTTTCTGCACCAGTTGCGGCCAGCGTTTCACCACGGTCGAGCGTGTGCAGTTGCGCGAGCTTGCCGTTGTCAAGGCGGACGGGCGGCGGGTGCCGTTCGATGCGGAGAAGCTTTCGAGATCGATCCGTATCGCCTTGCGCAAGCGGCCCATCGGTGAAGACCGGATAGACCGGATTGTCAACGGTATCGTTCGCCAGCTTGAGGCCTCCGGGGAGACCGACATTCCGAGCAACCAGATCGGTGAGCTTGTCATGGATACTTTGAAGGAAGTCGACGAAGTGGCGTATGTGCGGTTCGCCAGCGTTTATCGCGATTTTCGCGAGGCGCGGGATTTCGAGGCGTTTCTTGGGCAGATGGAGGAACCCAAGTCATAAAGAAGGTAGCAATTCCTTTTTGAAAAAAGAGACCAAGAAACATTTGCTTTTTTAGTGGGTCTTAATTTTCTTCCCGCATGGTGCGTGCAGGACGGCGCTCTGGGACAGTGGTGCCGAGAATCTCCCGCCATGAGGACAAAAATGACCACTCAACCGTCTTTGTTGATGCGCATGGGTTGCACCAACGTCAACATCGCCTATCGAGCCGCCGGCAATGAGGGCGTTTGCCTGGAAAGCCCGTCGCATGGCATCCAGCAACTCGCCCATTTCAACGTCGCGGTCGGCGACTTCATCGGCGTGGACGATATCCTGGAGCTGACGCCGGCACAGGTCAATCTGTCCGACGTGGCGAATTACATTACCAGCCAGCTGATCGACGGCGGCACCATGCTGTATTTCGACCCCACCGGGCACGGCCAGCAGGGCACCCCGTTTGCGTTTCTGCAAGGTGTCAGCACCAATGTCGCGCAACTGGTGGCGGACGGCGGGATGAAATATCAGCCCGATGCGATTACCGCGACGCCGGTGTTCGACACGCCGTTCACCATACGCGCCGCGGGGCTGGAGACGGTCAATCTGCTGGCCACCCACACCGACATCGGCCCGCAAATCATCAACGGCTTCAGTTTGGCCAATGGCTGCGTGCTGCAGCTCGCCAGCCTCCTCAACCAGACGCTCGCACAGGCCAACCTGTCCGATATTGCAAATTACATATCGGCAACAGATAGCGGCGGCAACACGATCCTGTCGGTGGACCCGACCGGCACCGGCCAGGCCGGAACGCCATTCGCGGTGTTGGAAGGCGTTTCGGTATCCCTCGCCACGCTGCTGGCAGACGGGGCCCTCGCCTACACACCCACGGCGACGATGGTCGATACGCTGAATAATCAGGGCTTCACATACCGTTCCGCTGGCCACGAGACGGCTGTGCTCGTCGTGCCGACCGTCCACGTCGCGGCATCGCAATTGACCGGCTTCTCGGCGGCCGCCGGAGATGCGATCGATGTCGGACAGATTCTGCTCAAAGCGCAGGCGCCGTTCGCGCTGGCCTCCGTGCAAGCCGATTTCTGGACCACGCAAAGCGGCGCCAACACAAATCTTTGGTTCAATGCCAACGGATCAGGGCAGGGCGGCACGCTGGAAGCCGTGTTGCTGAACACCAGCGTCACGCTCAACCAGTTGCTCGCGCAGTCGGCGATTTCGTGGCGCAGCGACCAGGCCGGCACCACCAGCCTGGGCAACGGCGTGATCATGCGCATGGGATGCACGAATGATCTGATCACCTACCGGTCGGCCGGCAAGGAAGGCGTGTGCCTGCAGAGCCCGTCGCACGGCGTGCAGCAACTGGCGGATTTCAGTGTCGCGAACGGCGACTTCCTTGGCGTCGATGACGTTCTCGAAACGACACTGGCGCACGACAATCTGTCCGACATTTCGCAATATATCACCAGCCAGGTGGTGACTGGCGGCACCATGCTGTATGCCGATCCCTCCGGGCACGGCCGGCAGGGCACGCCGATCGCGTTTCTTCAAGGCGTAACAACAAGCGTTGCCGCCCTTGTCGCAGAGGGCGGAATCGAATACGTGCCTGACCAGGTGGCCATCGCGCCGACCTTCGACACCCCTTTCACGTTGCGGCCCGACGGGTTGGAGACGGTGTTGCTGAACCAGATCGAACCGGGAATTGGCCCGCAACTGCTGTATGGCTTCAATGCCGCCAGCGGCGACAATCTCGAGCTCGCGAATATCCTCAACAAGACGCTCGCGCTGCCCAACCTTTCCGATATCGGGCAGTTCATTTCAGTCACCGACAGCGGCGGCAACACCACCGTGTCGGTGGACGCGACCGGCCACGGCCTCGCCGGCACGCCGTTCGCCGTGCTGGAGGGCACCTCGCTGACACTCAGCCAGTTGCTCGCGGCGAACGCACTGATGTACGACCCGACACCTACCTGGGTGCCATCGCAACTGGGCTCGGCCTTCACATTCAGGGTGTCCGGATCGGAGGGCGTGATCCTGCAAAACATCAGCGGCAGCGCGCAGCCGCAAACATTGAGCGGTTTTTCGCTCGCCGAAGGCGACGCCATCGACGTGCGGAACATTCTGTCCGCTGCCAGCGTGCAGGCGGATCTCTCGAATATCGGCAGCTACTTCAGCACGGTGGAAACCGGCGGCAACACGCAGCTCTGGTTCGATCCGAACGGATTGGGCACGGGCGGCACTTTGGAGGCAGTGCTACAGAATACCAGCCTCTCGATGACCGACCTGCTGTCGCACTCCGCCCTGCATTTGACGTAAGCTCAGTTTTCAGTTGCCAGTTGCCAGTCTTCAGTTTTCAGACGGCGCCGCGGCGTTTCTGAAAACTGGCAACTGAAAACTGGCAACTGAAAACTGGCAACTGAAGAATGCAAGAACGATACATGCGCGCGGCCATCGCGCTGTCGCGCCGCGCGCTGGGCACCACATGGCCCAATCCCGCCGTGGGCTGCGTCATCGTGCGCGACGGCGCGATCGTCGCCCAAGGCGTAACCGCGCCGGGCGGCCGGCCGCACGCCGAGGCGCAGGCGCTTGCGATGGCGGGAGCTGCCGCCCGTGGTGCCACGGCATACGTGTCGCTCGAACCTTGCAGCCATCATGGCCAAACGCCGCCCTGCGCCGACGCCCTCGTCGCGGCCGGCATCGCGCGGGTCGTGGTCGCGGCCGGCGATCCCGATCCGCGGGTGAACGGCGCCGGCCTCGCCCGCCTGCGCGACGCCGGCATCGAGGTGAGCGAGGGCGTCCTTGAACGCGAGGCGGGCGACGTGCTGGCGGGCTTTTTCAGCCGCGTGCAACGGGGTCGGCCGCTGGTCACGCTCAAGCTCGCGGCCACGCTGGACGGGCGGATCGCGACGGCGAGCGGCGAAAGCCAGTGGATCACGGACACCCAGGCGCGCCGCGCCGCCCATGCGCTGCGCGGCCAGCACGACGCGGTGCTGGTTGGCGTCGGCACCGTGCTGGCGGACGACCCGGACCTCACCTGCCGGGTTCCCGGCTACGCGCCGCGCCCGTGCGTGCGGATCATCGCCGATAGCCATTTGCGCACGCCCCTGATGTCCCGCGTGGTCGCAACCGCCGACGAGGCGCCGACCTGGATATTGCACCGCGACGGCGCCGACCCGGCCCGCGCTGCCGCCCTGGCGGACGCCGGCGTCCGCTGCCTGAAGGTGGCCCACGATGGCATGGGCGTGAACCCGGCCGCTTCCCTGGCCACCCTCGGCGCGGCTGGCCTCACCCGCGTGCTCGCCGAGGGTGGCGCCCGTCTCGCGGCGGCCCTGCTGCGCGCCGGCCTGGTGGATCGGCTGGCATGGTTTTCTGCGCCCTCGCTCATGGGCGGCGACGGCTGGCCGGCGGTTCAGGCCATGGGCGTGCGCGAGCTTTCCCACATGGCAAAATTCCGCCGGGTTGCGCAGAGGCCAGTGGGACCCGATTTGCTGGCGGAATTCACCAGGATCGCCTGAAGCGCATGTTCACCGGCATCATCACCGCCCAGGGCGAGGTCCTGGCAGCAGCGCCCCTGGGCGACGGCCATGACATGCGCCTGACCATCGGCGCGCCGGCGGATTTCCTTGCTGCCCATGGTGGGACTGCCGTAGGTGCCTCCATTGCCTGCTCGGGCTGCTGCCTTACGGCGACCACCGTCGGCCAGACTTTTTTCACCGTCGATGTGTCGGCGGAGAGCGTCGGGCGCACCACGCTGGGTGCCTGGAAGCCCGGGACACGCATCAACCTGGAACGCAGCCTGCGGCTAGGCGACGAACTGGGCGGCCACCTGGTTTCCGGCCATATCGACGGGCTTGGCCATGTCGTGGAGGTGCGGCCGGAGCATGGCTCGTTGCGCCTCGGCATCGAGGTGACGGCACCGCTGCATCGCTTCATCGCCGAAAAGGGGTCGGTGGCGGTGGACGGCGTGTCGCTGACGGTGAACGACGTGGAGCGGGGCAACCGGCACGCATTCGGGGTCAATATCATCCCGCACACGGCTGCCCACACGACCCTCGGGTTGCGCGTGCCCGGCGATGCGGTCCACATCGAAATCGACATGCTGGCCCGCTATGTGGCGCGGCTGCGGGAGACAGCATGAGAAGGAAGGAAGATTCTTCTTTTTTGAAGAAAGAAAGCAAAAGACTTTTGACTATTTTGAGCGTGCCGGCGCTCAAGAAGTATAATGGCATGTTGCGGACACGCCTCCTCTTCTTAAGCGCCGCTAGGCTCAATATGATCTTTTTGGTTCTTTTTTTCAAAAAAGAACTGCATCCACTTCCTTCCTCATGAGTCCCGACAACATCTTGCGCGCGCACCGCCACGACGCCATCAGCTTCACGCCCGAGCTGATCGCCGAGGCGCAAGCCGGCCGCATGTTCATCCTCGTCGACGACGAGGACCGCGAGAACGAGGGCGACCTCATCATTCCCGCCCAGTTCGCCACGCCGCAGGCTTTGGCCTTCATGATGCGCCACGCCCGCGGCCTGATCTGCCTGGCCATCACCGGCGAACAGGTCGAACGCCTCCGCCTGCCCATGATGGCGGTCGCCAACCAGCAGCGCCACCAGACCGCCTTCACGGTATCAATCGACGCCCGCCACGGCATCACCACGGGCGTCTCCGCCCGCGACCGCGCCCACACCATCGCCGCCGCCATTAACCCCGCCAGCCAGCCGGAGCGTTTGGTCACCCCGGGCCATGTCTTCCCCCTGGCAGCGCGCCCCGGCGGCACGCTGGTCCGCGCCGGCCATACCGAGGCGGCGGTCGACATCGCCCGCATGGCCGGACTTCTCCCCGCCGGCGTGATTTGCGAAATCATGAACGACGACGGGAGCATGGCGCGCCTGCCCGATCTCGTTGCTTTCGCGCAACGCCATGCGCTGAAGCTCGGCACCATCGCCGATCTGATTTCGCACCGCAGGCGCGCCGAAAAATATGTCCGTTGCGTGCACGAGACGAAAGCCGATCTCGACACCGGCCATTGGCGCGTCATGGTGTATGACAGCACGGTGAGCCCGGCCGAACATATCGTCATGGTAAAGGGCGACATCGCGGCGGACATGCCAATCCTGGTGCGCATGCAGGCGATCGACCCGATCCAGGTTCTGCCAGGCGGCACCACCAACCGGCTGATGCACGCGGCGATGCGCGCCATCGAGGCGGAAGGCCGCGGCGTCATGGTTGTGCTGCACGATTGGAAGGCCAGCGGGGTGCTCGATTTCGTCACCGGCCGCCACGCCACAAGCCGCACGCCGGAACGCATGCAGCGCGAATACGGCATTGGCGCGCAAATCCTGGCCGACCTCGGCGTGCGCGACATGGTGCTGCTCACCAACAATCCCCGCGTGCTCGTGGGCCTGGAAGGCTACGGCCTGAACGTCTTCGGCACCCGGCCGATCGAGGGCTGCGCATGAGCACGGCCGACGCCCCGCTGCCGGAAGCCCCGGAGGTCCCCGGCCCACCACCGCGCCTGCTGCTGGTGCGCGCGCCCTATTACCGTGACGTGGTGGACGGCATGAGCTGGGGCGCCGCGCGCATCCTCACCCAGGCCGGCGCCATCCACGAAACGTTGAGCGTCGCCGGCAGCTACGAACTCCCACAAGCGATCCGCATCGTGCTGCGCGGCCCGGAAAAATTCGACGGCTTCGTGGCACTCGGCTGCATCGTCCGCGGCGGCACCGATCATTACGACTATATTTGCCGCGAAACCCTCTCCGGCCTGATGCAAGTGGCGCTGCAATATGGCATCGCGCTCGGCGCCGGCGTGCTGACCGTGCATTCCATCGAGCAGGCGGTCGCGCGTAGCCGTCGCGATGGCTACAACAAGGGCGCCGAGGCCGCGGTCGCCGCTCTGCTGCAAATCAACGTCGCCCGCCGTTTCGGCGGCACACCATGAAAATCGACCAGCCCCGCCCCCGCACCGCCGCTCGCGTGGCCGCCGTGCAGGCCCTGTTCCAAAGCGAGCAGGGCCCGGAAAACCCCGAAGCCGTCATCGACCAGTTCGTGCGCCACCGTTTCGGCCCCGGCGGCTACGAGAACGGCCTCGTATTGGCGCCGCACGCTAAGCTGTTCGGCCGTATCGTGCGCGCCGCGTCCGACCAGCAGGAAACGCTGGATGCAATGATAACGGACGCACTTCCGGCCGAATGGCCCTTGGCGCGGCTCGACCCGGTGCTGCGCGCCCTGTTGCGCGCCGGCGGCGCGGAACTGGCAATGAAAGACGCGCCGGCCAAAGTGATCATCAATGAGTATCTTGATGTCGCGCATGGGTTCTTCGATGGCGATGAGCCGAAAATGGCCAATGGGTTGCTTGATGCACTGGCGCACACGCTGCGGCCGAAGGAATTTTAGGAAGGAGGCAGTTCTTTTTTGAAAAAAGAACCAAGAAACTCTTGCTATCAGGACAATTGCGAGGCGCCGTGGCGATCCAGGGTCGCAGCCGAGATCTTACGTATTGCCGGGATTGCCTCGCAAGGGCTCGCAATGACAATGGAATGAAATGCGACGCTGGTTGTTATAACAAGGAATCTCTATTGCTGCCCGCTGAGTTCTCGCTTATTGCCCGCCATTTCGCGCCGCTCGCGGGCGACGGTGCGCTCGGGCTCACCGACGATGCCGCTATCATTACACCACCGGCGGGTCGCGAACTGGTCGTGACCGCCGACGCCATGGTGGCCGGCGTACATTTCCTCCTAGACGAAAAGCCGGAAAACATTGCCCGCAAACTCCTGCGGGTAAATCTCTCCGACATCGCCGCCATGGGCGCCAACCCGCTCTATTACCTGCTCAGCCTGTCCGCCCCAAGCGGCCTGCGGGACGAATGGTTCGCCGGCTTCACCCACGGCCTGGCGCTGGACCAGGCGCGTTACAACGTGGCCCTCCTCGGCGGCGACACCACCTCCACCCCCGGACCAATCACGCTCTCCGTCACCATGTTCGGCCACGTCGCCCCTGGCACCGCCCTTCGCCGCAGCGGCGCGCGCGCCGGCGACAATCTTTACGTCACCGGCCTCATCGGCGACGGCGTCCTGGGTCTGCGCGCCCTCCGCGGCGAAATCCCCGACCTCGACGGATCGCTCGCGGCCCATTACCGCTTCCCCGAACCCCGCCTCGGCCTGAACCTGCACGGCATCGCCCACGCCGCCATGGATATTTCCGACGGCCTGATCCAGGACGCCAGCCACATCGCCCGCGCCTCCGGCATTGCCCTGGAGATTGAAGTTGCGCGCGTTCCGCTCTCGGCCGCCGGCCGCGCCGCCGGGCCTGATTTCGTTGCCTCCGGAGTTGCCGGCGGCGACGACTACGAACTCTTGCTGGCGGTGCCGCCGGAAAGGGAAAACGCTCTGCAGGAAGTGGCTGCCAGCCACGGCCTTATTTTCACCCGCATCGGCCGCTTTGTCGCCGGTGCGCCCGATGTGCGCGGCATTGCCGCGGATGGAAGTTTCGTGGAATTGGGCGGTCGGGGGTGGAGTCATTTTTAAATCGAACCTTGCTGCTCTCTTGGCAGAAATAATTGAAACAGCTGGCAAGGCCGATGAGCCCTTGCGAGACCCGGCGATCCACCCGGTCGTAGGGCTGAAAAAACTCTTGCTTATGGCAGCGCTCGCGCCGGGCAATGTCTGCCTGGCGCGGGACTTGGTGCTGGCGCCAAGCGATATTCCGATCAATGTCACACTGCTCGTGCACGACAGCGTGCGTTTGCCGCTGCCCGACCCGTGCCGCCTTGGACCGGTCTGTGCCCCTCAATTCAGCCAGTTCGCGCTTGATGGTATAACCGGTCCGACCGCCCGCATAAGGTGGGACAGTAGCCTGATCGGCCGGCCAGACAGGTTCACCGTCGGCGCGACAATTTCCAGTTGGGATGGTGGCCTGGCATTCACCCTGACAAATCTGACCGCGACCACCGCGTCGGTGACCATATTCCATGATCTTGAGCGAAAACCGGTATGGCTGTTTGCGAGTTCGAATTACGGCGCGGCACCCCACAACATCCAGTTTCAGTCATGGACACTCAAGGCGGGATACCAAGTCGATTTCGGTGACGGCACGAAAACTTTCCTGCCGCAATGTCCGCTCCGCGTCGGCCATTGCATAAAGCCGGTCACCGTCTCGCATGCCTACCTCTCCCCCGGACATGTCACCGCCACCCTGTTCGACCCCGCCGGAAAATCGGCCGACCACTGGCCGATCACCATTATCGCCGCCGCGCCCGCTGCAAAATAGGGGTCTGCGCCCGTCGAGTCCGTCCGAAATCCAGATGCCTACCGCAATAGTTAAAAGTTTTGTTCTTTTTTTTAAAAAAAGAACCGCTTCGTTCCCCTACCTCAGGCCCCCGGACCGTCCTAGGCGGCCGATGCCATCGGTGCCCCTCTGTGCTAGACCTGACCTGCGGTGCTCTTGCGCCGCGCCACTGCCGACTTTCCCCCAGATGAGGCTGCCATGGACGCCGTAATACAGCATTCTTCCGCCATTCCCCGCACCACGCAAGACTTCGTGGCGCTGGAGGCGACCTACGGCGCCACCAACTACAAGCCGCTCGACGTGGTGCTTTCCCGTGGTCAGGGCGTGTGGGTCTGGGATGTCGCAGGGGAAAAATATCTTGATTGCCTGTCGGCCTATTCCGCGGTCAATCAGGGGCACTGTCACCCTCGCATCGTCGCCGCCATGCTGGAACAGGCGCAGAAACTCACGCTCACCAGCCGCGCTTTCCGCAACGACCAACTGGCTTTATTCTACCAGGAAATCTGCGCCGCGACGAACACGCACAAGGTGCTGCCGATGAATTCCGGCGCGGAAGCGGTGGAAAGCGCCCTGAAGCTCGCCCGCAAATGGGGCTACGAAGTGAAGGGCGTGCCTGAAGGCCTGGCGGAAATCATTGTGTGCAGCGAAAATTTCCATGGCCGCACCCTCACGATCGTTGGTTTTTCAACAGATCCGGTAAGCCAGCGCAATTTCGGCCCCTTCACGCCGGGCTTTCGCGTCATCCCCTACGGCGACGCGGACGCATTCGCCGCCGCCGTAACACCGCACACCGTGGCGATCCTGGTCGAACCGATCCAGGGCGAGGCCGGCGTTATCATTCCGCCCGACGGCTATTTACGCCGGGTGCGCGATATTTGCACCCGCGAACGCGTCGTCATGATTCTTGATGAAATCCAGACCGGTCTCGGCCGCACCGGTAGACTTCTGGCCGAGGAGCACGAAGGCGTGGAAGCCGATCTCACCCTGGTCGGCAAGGCGTTGTCCGGCGGTTTCTATCCTGTCAGCGCCGTGCTTTCCAACATCGAGGTCATGGACGTGCTGAAACCTGGCGAGCATGGCAGCACCTTTGGCGGCAACCCGCTCGGCTGCGCGGTCGCCCGCATGGCGCTCCGCGTTCTGCAGGACGAAGGCATGATCGAGAACGCCGCCATCATGGGCGAACGGATGAAGGCCGGCCTCGCCGCCATTCCCTCGAACCTGGTGCGCGACGTGCGCGGCCGCGGCCTGATGCTGGCGGTGGAACTGCACCCCGATGCTGGCGGTGCCCGCAATTACGTCAAAACGCTGCAAGGCATGGGTGTGTTGTGCAAGGACACCCATGAACACACGATACGAATTGCGCCACCACTGGTGATCACGGCGGAGGAAGTCGATTGGGCTGTGGATCGATTTGCCAAGGCTTTGCGGGGATAGGCAAAGCAGAAGTAGGCATGCAGACCTTTTTTAAGAAAACGAACCAAAAAACTTTTGCTCTTCGCACCAAGCCGCCGGTTCAAATGGGCCAACCAGGTAGTGCCCGCGACAGACAATAGTTTTTTGGTTATTTTTTTTAAAAAAGAACGGCTTGCTTTGCGCTGGCCTACCTTTTTCAGTGAGTCGCCCTCGACGCGGGCTGGTATTATTCGCACGACAGGGCAAAAGCATCCATGGGATCAAGCAAATTCTCCAGCCGGAAGGCCGCAAGTATCGCGAACCGATGCAGCAAGGCGCGTCGGCGTGCTGACGCGAGAGCGTGCGCCGGCGCCTCACGCAACATTTCGGCTTCGCGCTCCGCGGTAACGATCAGGCCCACATCGGTGGGCAGCAGCGCGCGCGGAAAATCCCCATCGACCGCGAAATAGAGGGCATCGCAATACGCGCGATACTCAGGCCATTTGTTGTCAGCGAGATAATCCGGGGCACCGGATTTAACTTCGACAATGATAAACCGCCCGTCCGGGCAAAGAGCAAATATGTCAGCCCGGCGGCCATTCGGCAAAGGCATTTCATGCACCGGCGCCCACGCCATCTGGCGGCACAGGCGCGCCGCCTCACGCCGGATGGCAATCGTGCGGGCGGGTGCGTTAAACTCCATGAGAACAAAATAGATACATCTTGGCCACGGTCAAGCGGCGATCTCAGAAGAAAAGAAAGTACTTCTTTTTTGAAAAAAAGAAGCAAAAAACTTTACTAATTGCGTCCAGCAGGCAGTTCAAACGGGCGTATTGGGTGGTGGGCGCAATATTCAAAAGTTTTTTGGTTCTTTTTCGGAAAAGAACTGCTTACTGCTTTTTTTCACTCAGGCGCGCGTCCCCGCAAACAAATTATCCAGTATCTCGCTCGCGGCGGCGGCTTCAGCGACCTGATTGCGCGGACGTTCGCGGCTCGGAAAATTGAGGATGGCCGCACCTTTCGGGGTCCGCCGCCCGCTGGCGATAATGATGCCGGCCTCGTCGGTGACCGTGTGGGACGGCGCTGGGTCCGCCGCCAGCGACAGGCGGTGCAAAATGGTTGGGGGCCGGATGTACTCGCGGCCGGCCATGAGCCGCCTTGCCTGGTCACCGCCGAGCCGGGCCGCGGCTTCCAGAAGCCCTTCGCGCTGCTCAGGGTTTTTTAGATACGCGGTGAGCAGGCTTACATGCGTGAGAGTAACCCGCATCGGGTCGCCGAACGCTTCCAGGATGCTTGTCGGCAACGCGGCGAGATTGAGAAAGCGGCTCAGCTCACAAGGCGGCAGCCGGAGGTTTTTCGCTAGTTCGATGTGGTTGCCGTGATGGAAATGCTCCAGCGCGTGGGCGTAGGCGCGAGCACGCCGCATGTCGGGAATGTCCATTCGCTTGCGGTTTTCCTGATCCGCGATGGCGAATGCCTGGGCGTCAGTCAGCGGGCGGATATACGCAAAAAACAGCAGGTACGGGTTTTCCGCGCGCAGCCGCGCAATGGCGGCGTGGCGGCGCGCACCTGAGACGATTTCAAACAGTTTTTCTGCGCCGCGGGGCGCGGGGCGAACGATGCCCGGGTGGATTTGGCCGGTGATGCGGATGGAGTCCGCAAGGTCGGCGATTTCATCCGGCGACACCGGGCAACGATCGTCGGGGGCAAAGCAGATGGAGGGGTCAAGTTCGGCGGCGGCGATGGGGTGCATGGAAGATTGCATGTTCTGTGCTGGGTCCGGGCGGTGACGGACCAGAGATATGCACAAACGGCGTCACCTAGGCAATTTTTCCTTTTTCGTAGGTTTTTTTGCTAAGCAGGTCGGTGGGGGTGTCGGGGAATTAATTCAGGGTCCAGGTTTGGTCCTTCGCGCCGGGGCCGGCGAAGATGCAGGTTTCCGTGGAGATCGGCTGGCCGCTGCCGTTTACGCGGCTCATGCAAAGCGTGTTGCTCAAGTGATGATTGATGATGTGGCCGCCTTCGAGCACCCATTTCTGGGTGCCCCTGCCGTTTTCTCACGGGTTCAGAACGACGGGATCTCCGGGCACGCCGCCGGACAGATCCATGCATACGGTGCTAAGCACGCCGTTCTGCACCAAATATGCATTGGAAATGATGCGGCCGCCTGAAAGCGAAAACTGCGTCAGCGCCGAAAGCGCGCACGGCAAGGAAAGTGGTCCGGTGAGCGGCTGCTGTGTC
>Ga0116226_10003175_pt1 | contig 14478 bp, 13 predicted proteins | sample S1TSphfallax_FD_89692 | JGI IMG/M metagenome (GOLD analysis project Ga0116226, IMG submission 89692) | Host-associated microbial communities from peat moss isolated from Minnesota, USA - S1T2_Fa - Sphagnum fallax MG | ecosystem: Host-associated > Plants > Peat moss > Unclassified | place: USA...
CCGGGTCCGAGGTCTCGACCCTGCTCGGCCGCATGCCGTCCGCCGTCGGCTACCAGCCCAACCTCGCCACCGAGATGGGCGAGTTGCAGGAGCGCATCACCTCCACCAAGAAGGGCTCGGTCACCTCCGTCCAGGCCGTCTACGTGCCTGCCGACGACTTCACCGACCCCGCCCCGGCGACGACCTTTGCGCATCTCGACGCGACGACGGTGCTCTCGCGGCCGCTCTCCGAGCTCGGCATCTACCCGGCGGTCGATCCGCTGGCCTCGTCCTCGCGCATCCTCGACCCGCGCATCGTCGGGCAGGAGCACTACGATGTCGCCCAGGGCGTCAAGCGCATCATGCAGAGATACAAGGACTTGCAGGACATCATTGCGATTCTCGGCATCGATGAGCTCTCCGAAGAAGACCGCCTGACCGTCTCGCGAGCGCGCAAGGTCCAGAAGTTCCTCTCGCAGCCCTTCCACGTCGCCGAGCAGTTCACCGGCATCCCCGGCGCCTACTGCAAGATCGAGGACACCATCCGCAGCTTCAAGGAGGTCATCGAGGGCAAGCATGACGACGTCCCGGAGCAGGCCTTCTACCTCAAGGGCACGATCGACGACGTGCTGGCAGCGGCCGAAAAGCTGAAGGAACAGAAGTAACCAGCAACGAGCGGGCAAGAGAACAGAGCAAGGTAACAGGCACGAGACAGAGCTGGAACCGCATCCGGAAGAACCCGGCAAAACCGGGCGAAGGGCACGACGAACACGATGGCAGAGGGAACCAAATTTCAAGTCCGGCTCGTCACCCCGGACCGCGTGCTGGTCGACGCTGAGGCCGCGAGTGTCGAGCTGCCCGGCCGCACCGGCTATCTTGAAGCGCTGCCGGGCGCAGCGCCCCTGCTCACCGAACTCGGCGCAGGCGAGGTCCGGATCGCCGGCCTGCAGGGAGCCGGCGGGTCTGGAAGCGGGTCTGGCGAACAGCGCTTCCACGTGGCCTGGGGCTTTGCGGAGGTGCTGCCCGACCGGGTGACGATCCTCGCCGAAAGCGCCCAGAAGCCCGGGGAGATCGACGCCGCGAAGGCCCGGCAGCAGCTCAAGGACGGCGAAACGATGTGGAACGAGGCCGGCGAGGATGCCCAGGCCTACGCCCGCGCCAACGCGGTCATCGAGGAAGCCCAGTCCAGGATCGAGAGCGCCGGCTCGGCGAAATAATCTTCCGGAGACCGCTTCTGGCCGCCTGCTTTCTCTCCTACCCCGGCGCCTGGCTCCCTGCTCCCGCCTCGAGGATCGCCCAGCGCACAACTCGCCATCCCCATCGAAGTCCCGGCTAGCCGCTGACTGAGCCGCATCCACTCCCAGGCGAACCGGGGTCCGGAGAACGGCCTTCTGGCGTAGAAAGACATCCCTCCGGCATTCCCGAAACGGACCTGCTGCGCCAAATCGGGACAAGCGGCACGCTGGTGCGGCTCGCGCTCGAAAAGGCTTGGCCGAACGTGCAAGGGCGCGTGTATGGTAGCTGATGCTTGCCCAGAACAGCCACCCAACTCGTCGTCTCCGCCGCCAGCCACACGGGGAACGTGCGCCCGGTGAACCAGGATGCCTATGGTTACAGCGCGGACGCCCAGTGCTTTGCCGTCTGTGACGGCATGGGCGGCGCGGCCGGGGGCGAGGTCGCCAGCCGCATTGCGATCGAGACCTTTCTTGAGCGGCTTGGCCCGGAGCTGCCCCGGGATGCTGCCCGGATTCCGGTAGGCCGCCGGATCGAGCAGGCGGTCGCGGCCGCCAACCGCATCCTCTACACACGGGCGCGCCGCGAGCAGGACCTGCACGGCATGGGCACCACGATGGTTGCGCTGGTGTTGGCCGATCCTGAAACAGATGCGGCTTCGCCAGGCGAAGAGGCTGGCCGTGCGCGCAGGCACGGCCGCAGCGTCTACCGGCGGCCGGCGGATGACCGGGTGCATGCCTGGATCGCCCATGTGGGCGACAGCCGCTGCTACCTGATGCGAGGCGGCTCGCTGCGACGCTGCACACGGGATCATTCGCTGGTCGAGGAGCAGGTGCGGCTGGGCCAGATGACGCCGGCCCAGGCAGCCGCTTCGCCGATGCGCCACGTGATTACCCGGGCGGTCGGGGCGCACCGGAGCGTCGCGGTCGAGGTGCAGGAGCTGGCCATCGAACATGGCGACCTGTTCCTGCTCTGCTCCGATGGGCTGACCCGGGAGCTGCAGGAGTCGCGCATCGCTGAGGTGCTTGAGGATCTGCTGGGCCGGCTGCACAAGGGTCTGGCGAGCGAGGCTGAGCTCTCGCAGGTACTTGTCCAGGAGGCACTCGACGCGGGAGGAGGCGACAACATCACTTGCCTGGTGGTCTACATGGCGTGAGGAGGCTACCCCGGTTTGAAGCTGCGGCTGCCCCGGGTGGCGCGCAATACCGGTGGAGTGCAATACCGGTGGGGTGCCGGTGGGGTGCCGGTAGGGTGCAATATCGGTCGCGGCCGTCACCATCCGGATACTCCGGACAGTCAGGCTAGCAGCTGCCGGGCAGGGTAGATCAGGTATGCTGAATCTATGATGAGGTTGACGGTGCTGGCCAGCGGCTCCCGTGGCAACAGCGCTGTGATTGCGAGCAGCCGCACGAGGATTCTGCTCGATGCCGGCCTGAGCTGCCGCGAGCTGTGCGCGCGGATGCAGCAGGCGGGCGAGGACCCCTCAACGCTCGACGCGATCCTGATCACGCACGAGCACCAGGATCATGTGCAGGGGCTCTCGGTCGCGGCGAGGAAGCTGGGCATCCCGGTCTACTTTACCGAGGCGACCCACCGCGCGTGGCTGCGGTGGATGCACCCGCGCAAGCGCATGAGCTATGCCGGGTGGCTGGCCGGGCGGCGGCAGGAGTCAGCGGCGCGCGCGGCCACTTCGCCAGCCGCTCAGCCAGCCCCTCAGCCAGCCCCGCACTCGCGGCTGGAGCGCCCAGATCACGCAGCGGCAGCCGGGTCAGCGGAGCCCCCGGCTGAGGGCTACCGTGACCGGCAGCTGGCGGAGTGCGTGGCCGAAGAGGCGGAGCTCATGGTGGCGTTGGAAGCGCCGGGGAATCAGGCTGCCGGCGATCCTGACACCTCAGCCCGGCCCCGTTCGCGCCCGTCCTCCGACCCATGCGCCTTGCCGGGGGTCGAATACTTCCGCGCCGGCTCGGCTTTTTCGATCGGCGACATCGAGATCCTGCCCTTCACGATCCCCCATGACGCCGCCGACCCGGTGGGCTTTGTGTTTACCGCGGACGGCATCCGCGCCGGGGTGGCCACCGATCTGGGCTACATGCCGGCCAGCGTCAGCCAGCATCTGCGCCGCTGCGACCTCGTCATGCTTGAGTCCAATCATGACCTCGAGATGCTGCGTGACGGCCCCTACCCCTGGCAGGTCAAGCAGCGCGTGCTCTCGCGCGTGGGCCACCTGTCGAATGCAGCGGCGGCCGAGTTCCTCGAGAAGGGCTATGACGGGCAGGCGGCCTACGTGGTGCTGGCCCATCTGTCAGAGAGCAATAACCTGCCGAGCCTCGCGCGCCTGGCTGCCGAGTTTGCGCTGCGCAACCGGATGAGCCTGCTCGCGAACAAGCTCGTGCTCGCCGAGCAGCACACGCCTACCGAGCCAATCTGCCTCTGAATAGCTACCACAGCAGATGTCAAGGTGTCAGGGAAAGGGTCCTGCTAAAGCGGCTTTGGCGGCTGGTTCTTTGGGGGGAAAGCCACGGGGAGTGGATGCGGCCGCACGCCAGCGGCTGTGGGAAGGCTCCGAGACCCGGCGCAGGGGGCAGGCGTCTCAAGGCTGCGCCCGGAGCAAGATCGACAGGCTGGACGCATTCTCGTCAGACCGCCAGCCGGGCGAAGCGAGGTGGGGAATGCGTCGCCCGGTTCCTGCGCCTCTCGGGAAGCATCGGGATTCGCCGGAATAAGGCTGATTTTGCCGAAACGCAGTTATAATCAAAGGATTACGCAGCAAGGTGGAATGTTCCCTGCATCATTGCGGCCGGGTGAGCATCACACCTAACAGTGCAGTGGCGGGTTCGGTTGTGATGGCTGGCCTTAGGGCCGGGTGCAGCATCGAAGCCGCTGGAGCTACGGGCAATCTGCGCGAGAAAGAGAGCGGCGAAACGGATGGCTATGTGTACAGACCAGATCATCGGAGACATTCTGTCGAGTTGGCGCTATGACATTTCAGGCATTTCGCCCGAGATGCGCGTGGACTTTGAACAGCACCTGGAAGAGTGCACCGGATGCCGCACCCGCCAGAGGCTCCACCGGACCATCGATGTGGTTCTGGTCGGCGTTACGACGCTCTCCACCCTGGCCTTTCTGCTGGCGATCGCGATCATCCACCGCGCGGAGCCGCTGCGGTACTGGGCCGTGGGCGAGTTGCACCTGAGCGACAGCTACGTTCTCCGCATGCATCTGCACCAGAGCTACATTGCGGTCACCTTGCAGGATCTGGCCATTGCCGGGCTGCTTCTATCGCTGCTGGCCTGGGCGCTGGTCGCCATGATGACCCCCGCTCCGACCTACCTGACCGGGATGGCCGTCAGCCATGCCCGCGTGATCGAGCGCGAGTTCCGCAACCGCAGCCCTCGCAAAGTCGCCTGACGCCTCTTACTCACCGCGCTGGCGCTGGAAAGCCCTGTCTGCGGGCCTACAGGAGAGCCTCAAGGCCCTTGTGGCGAATGACATGCAGCAGCGCGAGGACAGGTCCTTTGGCCGTCTTCGTGCCGCGCTCGAGCTGCGAAACAAACCCTGTGGTGACATTCAGATAGCGCGCAAAGGCCGCCTGGCTCAAATGCTCGTTCTCCCTCGCCGCGCGGATCTCCCCAGCCGTCAGCGGCGCTGCCGTTCTGACAGGCTGTTCGCCAAGGTGGCGCACGGTGATCTTTTCAAAGGCCACTGCGTCGATCATCCCGGCGTTGTATTGATCTTCAGCCATCTCGGCAATAGCTTTGCCCAGGCGGCTAGGCTTCCCTGCCTCGTTCCTCGTCATCGACATCGTCTACCTCCTGCAGGCGTCCCGCAGCGATCTCGCCGGCGAGCCTATCTGCCGGCAGGTGCAACCAGCGCCAACCCATGGCGCGTAAATCCTCAAGTTCGGCCGGCTCGATGTTCTCTCGCTCGTTTTTGGCGAAACCGTACAGGAAAACAGCTCTGTCCCATTCTTTGTACGCCACGATCATCCGGTACCCGCCTGAGCGGCCCGCTCCGGCTCTTGCGACGCGTTGCTTGATCAAGCCTCCACCCAGGTCGGCATCGATCAAGCCTTGTCCGGCTCGTTTGATCGCATCGCGCAAGCTGGCGCCAGAGATCTTCTCCCGCCGAACGAACCGTGCAAGCCATTTAGTCTTGAAGATCCGCGCAGAGGTTGGTAACACAATGTACTATAGCACGCCAGAGCATAGCGTGTCGATCAGTCATGAGCAGGGATGAGCAGGGGAAGCTGCAGCCGGTGGGTGATCCGGTGAGTGGATCGCCGCTTCCTTCCGGCCGGATTCTACGAGCATGATGGATGCGCTCTACCGCCCGCTCTCGAAGCTGCCCGTCAGACTCGCGACCCGCTCGACCTGGTTGCGGACGCACCACTGCTCGAGCCCGGTTGCGATCCGCTCGACCGCCCGCGGGTCGGCGTAGCTGGCCGTGCCGACCTGGACCGCGGTTGCGCCCGCCATGAGGAACTCGACCGCATCCTCGGGTGAGACGATGCCGCCCATGCCGAGGATCGGAATCCGGACCGCCTGCGCCGACTCCCAGACCATGCGCACCGCGATCGGCTTGATCGCCGGGCCGGAGAGCCCGCCGGTGACGTTCGCGATGCGCGGCTTGCGGGTGCGGATATCGATGGAGAGCGAGAGGAAGGTGTTGACCAAGGAGAGCGCGTCCGCGCCGCTCTCTTCTGCCACCTTCGCCATCGCGGCAATCGAGGTCACGTTCGGCGAGAGCTTGACGAAGACCGGCCGATGACTCGCCTTCTTGACCCGCGAGACGAGGTCGGCGAGCAGCGCCTGGTCCGCGCCGAAGACCATACCCCCGTGCGTGGTGTTCGGGCAGGAGGCGTTGATCTCATAGGCGGCGATGCCCTCGGCGCGGTTGAGCACCTCGACCACCGCGACATAGTCCGCTGCCTCGTAGCCGAAGACGTTCGCGATCACGGCGCACCCGGGCCGCTGGCTGAAGGCGTTGAGCTTGGTCGTGACGAAGGCGTCCACCCCGACGTTCTGCAGGCCGATCGCGTTGATCATGCCGCCGGTGGTCTCGATCAGCCGCGGGGCGGCGTTGCCCGCCATCGGCAGGTAGGATATGCCCTTGGTGACGAAGCCGCCGATCCGGTCGAGCACGACGATGTCCTCAAACTCGACGCCATAGCCGAAGGTGCCGCTGGCCGCGATGACCGGGGTGCGCAGGGGGACCCCGGCGAGATCGACGCGCATGTCCGGCTTCACTGGGGGTGCACCTCTGCCGGGGCGGCAGACTGTGCTTCCGGCTTGGCCCGGCTGCGACGCCTCAAGCGTGGTCTGGCCTTGGGTGCGGGCAGCGGCTCCTTGGGATAGACGACCGCGCCGGCCGGCTTGAGCGCCTGGGTGAGCACCTTGCCGATCGAGGCCGAGGGCTGGTTGATGCCGAGCAGCGAGGCCAGCGTCGCCGCCAGATCGACCGGCTCCACCCGCTCGGGGTAGATGCCGGGCACGAACGGCGCGCCGTAAAAGCCGAGCGGCACATGGCGGTCATAGGAGTAGGGGCTAAAGTGGTCGGTGCCGGTGCTCTCCGCTGAGCCGCCCATCTGGAAGGCGACCGGAAGCACCATCACATACCAACCGCCGTTGGACGTGTAGCTGTGGGCGAGCAGCTGGCCGAACTCGGTCGGCGGCAGCTCGCCGGAGACAGCAAGCTGCTGCCGGGTATAGGTGCGGAAGAGCCGGGGCTGCGGTTTGAGTCTGGCCATGGCAGGGGAGGCAGTCTCGCCGGGTTTGTCCTGTGGCTTCTCTCCGGGCTTGTCTCCGGGTCTGTCGAGTGCGGCGACGGCTCCCTCGACGGCGGCCTGGACCGCCTGCTCGGCCTCCTGCTCATTGATGCCGGCGCGGGAGAAGGCAGGCTCGTTCAGCGAGAGATAGGGCAGATCCTGTTGTGGAAGGACATAGATCTGGTTTTCACCGGGTGAAAACTTCTGGTTGATCGCCTGGTTCAGGTTGGCGATCAGCTGCTTGACGTCCACGTAGGCTCCCTGCAGTCCCAGGGCCGAGGAGACGGCGGGCGCCGGGGCCACGCCGTGGTCGGCGGTGAGCACGACCCAGACATTGCCGAGCCCGCCATCGACGTTCTTGTCCAGCCAGGTGAAGAAGCCGTCGAGGCTTGCGTCGAGCGCATCGACCATGGCGCGCTCGCCGGGCGAGTCCGGGCCTGCCTGGTGGCCGAGGATGTCGTTGGCCGAGAGGCTGATGGTCACCATGTCGGTGGCCGCGTGATGGCCGAGCTGCTCGCCTGCGATCAGCGCCTCGGCGAAGGCGAGCTCATAGTTGTTCGCGGCCGGGCTCTTGCCTACCTGCTCATAAAACGAGGTGATGGGCGTGGCGGCGCTGATCTGCGCTGCGGCCTCGGCTGTCGCGATCGCGGGTCCGTCGTTGAACGCCTCCGCCCAGGCCGGCAGCTGCTGCATATAGTAGCTCGACGTGAGGAAGCGGCCGGTAGCATGGTCGATCCAGAAGGCGCCATTGGCAGCCGCGCCGGCTGGCAGGATGGCGGCGCGGTCCTTGAGCGAGATGCCCCACACCTCGGCTGTGCCGCCGGTGGCCAGGCGCAGCTCATCGCCCACGGTCGAGGCGAGCAGGTTGCGCGGGGACGCGCCGGGCGCGGGCTCCTGCGCCGGGCTCCCAGCACTGTTCCCAGAAGCGTTCACGGCAGCGTTCGCGGCACCCGGCAGGCCGACGATCGCATACCGCTCGTCCTCGACCGAGGAGACCGGCCGCTGCTTGTTGCGGTTCAGATCCCACCACTCGTTCGAGCCGATGCCGTGGCCGTCAGTGTAGGCGCCGGTGCCGATCGTCGCATGCCCGGGCGCGGTCTTGGTGTTGGCGTAGCCGTAATAGCAGCTGGAGAAGTAGGCGCCGTGATCGAGGAAGAGCCGGAAACCCCTTCCCTTGAAATCGGCGCCGTAGCGCTCCAGATAGTCAGCCCGGAACTGGTCGATGACCAGCAGCACGACGATCTTCGGGTGCGCATCGTAGGCGCTCGCCCATGCCGCCGCCGGCCGCAGGATGGCCGAGACTGCCAGGGCGAGAGCGGCACAGCGCAAGAATGTGAACATTGGCTCCCCACGCCGGGCCCGCCGGCATTCCCTCTCCCATGGTAAAGCAGTTGAGCCTGCGGCATGGCTGGCCGCGTGCCGGAGGACGGGTGTCAGGGCTCCTTGAGTGGATACGATTCCATTGCAGGTGACTTTTGGAACTTTTTTTCAATGGAAGAATGATTTCCACACATCGAAAGCGCTATCGTAGGGTTCTCAGTTCACATTCGGGCAGTATCCGCTGTGTAGGCCGCTCGGCAGTGTGTCTCCCTGTTCCGCTTGCAACTCTCTTCTCTCCAGCATTTGCGGTCGCTTCAGGCATTCGCCAACGATCCTCCCAGCCGTGCTGTTTCGGTTACAGGCAATGCTTTCCGGCAACGATCTATCTAACACCAGCGAAGCGCGAGGGTTTTTCCGGAGCACAGTCACTCTGCGTTGGTAGATCTCGATACCAAGGAGCCAATCATGCGTATGCTGAGTTCTGTTCTGGGCCGTCTGCGGCAGGCGTGGAGCCAACCCGCCTGCTCGAGTGGCTGTTGTCCACCCGCCTGTGCCATGCACCGCACGTCCACGTTTTCGCTCCGCCGGGAGCGGCCCGCGCCGCTTGAGGAACTCGCCTAGAGCCCCCGGAAGACTGCTTCACCCGTTCCAAATGAGAGCCACGCACACTGCTGGTTGTCTCCTCTAGTAAGCTGAAGCTCGTATGCTCGATCTAGGATTTGTGCGCGCCAATCTTCCCCTGGTTGAGGAGAAGCTCCGGGCGCGGGGGGTGGACCCGTCTGCCGCGCTGGGGGATTTTCTCGCGCTCGACGCCACGCGGCGGGACCGCATCACCGGCTCCGAACAGCTCAAGGCGGACCGGAACCGGATGTCGGGGGAGGTTGCCGCGCTCAAGAAGTCCGGCCAGGGCGACGCGGCGCTCGCCCTGATGGAGCAGGTACGCGCCCTCAAGCAGGAGGGCGAGTCGCTCGAGGCGCTCGCCGCCGGGGCGGAATCTGAGTTGCGCGCGCTGCTGGCCAGGCTCCCCAACCTGCCGCACCCGAGCGTGCCTGCGGGGGCGAGCGAGCTTGAAAATGTAGAGATCAAGCGCTGGAGCCCTACGGGCGTCGACCCGGAACAGGATCACGTGGGCGTGCAGCTCAAGCCGCACTGGGAGCTGGGCGAGGCGCTCGGCATCCTCGATCTCGAACGCGCGGCCAAGCTCTCCGGCGCGCGCTTTGCCGTCTACTGGGGCGAAGGCGCTCGGCTGGAGCGGGCGCTCGCCCAGTTCATGCTGGACATGCAGACCCGCGAGCACGGGTATCTTGAGGTCCAGCCGCCGGTGATGGTCAACAGCCGGTCGCTCTTCGGAACCGGGCAGCTGCCCAAGTTCGAGCAGGACCTGTTCCTGTGCACCGGCCAGGACGACCCCGGGCCGGGCCTCAAGGACAACGACCACTGGCTGATCCCGACCGCCGAGGTCCCTCTGACGAACCTGTTCCGCGATGAGATCCTCGACGAGGCCGACCTGCCGCTCTCGCTGACCGCCTGCACACCCTGCTTCCGCTCCGAGGCCGGTTCGTACGGCCGCGATGTGCGCGGCATCATCCGCCAGCACCAGTTTCAGAAGGTCGAGCTGGTCAAGTTCGCCACTCCGGAGCAGAGCGAGGCCGAGCTCGAGCGCATGACAGCCAACGCCGAGGCGGTGCTCGAGCGGCTGGGGCTCCCGTACCGGCGCATGCTGCTCTGCGCGGGCGATATGGGCTTCTCGGCGATGAAAACTTATGACCTCGAGGTGTGGCTGCCCGGGCAGGGGCTGTATCGCGAGATCAGCTCCTGCTCGAATTGCGGCGACTTTCAGGCCCGGAGGGCGAATATCCGCTATCGCCCGGCCGGCAAGACGAAGGCCGAGCACCTGCATACCCTCAACGGGAGCGGCCTTGCCGTCGGCCGGACCTGGGTCGCGGTGGTTGAAAACTATCAGCAGCAGGATGGGACAGTGCGCGTGCCCGCAGCATTGCTACCCTATATGGACGGCATCACAGTGCTTGAGCCCCGGACCGGGGCAGCGCGAGCGCGCACCAAGGCGGGATCGGAGAAGTAAATGAGCGTGATCGGCAACTACATCTTCTGGAAGTATGAGCGGGGCAGCTTTCACTATGACGTGATGGTGACCCTGATCCTGGCGTTCATCTTCGTCTCTCCGCACGTGATCAACTACCACGACCACCTGGTCGCCGACAGCCTCTCACCGTCGACGGTGCTGGTGCGTCCAACCAGCACCGGGCTGATCTACGAGATACCGGCGGTCCAGGTACACGCAGGCCGAGGAGTGCTGGCCGGGCAGCTTGACGAGCCGTTGGCCGAGGCGATTGCGCCGATCTCGGGGGTCGTGAAGGTCGACCGGTATGACCGTCTGGTCGATGCCAGCGGGACGGTGACGGCGTACCGGGTATGGGCGCATCGGTAAGCGAGGGTAGAGGGTGCAGGGTAGAGGGTAGAGGGTTTACCGAGCTCGTTGGATTGGGAGGAATTACGCATGACGATCGACGAACGGCTGGAAGCACTCACACAGTCGCTTGAACTGCTCGCCTCGATTGTCGCTGAGAACCAGAAGCGGCAGACACTTGCGGAAGAGCGGCAGGCTCGCTTCGAAGAGAGATACGAACGTGCCGAAGCAGCTCTCCAGGAGCGGTTTATGCTTCTCGCGGAGCTGCTTCGGTCGCATGATGCGCGGTTGGACAAGCTGGAAGGGCGCTGAAGGGGTTCAGGGTAAAGGGTCTAGGGTGTAACGAGCCGATTGGACTCGAGGGGGTCTTCGAGTAAGGGCGAGAGTAAGCATGGTAAACCCTTCACCCTCAACCCTTTACGCTACCCTCACCCTCAACCCTTTACCCTACCCCTACCGATTGGTACACCCTTCACCCTCAACCCTTTACCCTGCCCTCACGGAGAACGGATGCAACGAAGCACGATCCAGGCCGGGCTGCTGACAGCGATGCTCTTTTTCGCTCCGGCCGGGCACGCGCAGAGCGCTGATCTCGACAAGGTGCTCGCCCAGCTCGACGCGGCCGCAGGGCGCTTTGAGAGCGCGCAGGCCGACTTCGCCTGGGACCAGTTCACCGCTGTCGTCCAGGACCACGACGTGCAGAAGGGCACAATCGCCTTCCGGCGCGGGGCGAAGTCGGTCGCCATGATCGCCCATGTCCAGACCGATAACGGGCAGCCCTCGCCCAAGGACGTCCTGTTCAAGAACGGCGAGGTCGAGCTCTACCAGCCGCTCATCAAGCAGGAGACGGTTCTCTCGGCCGGGGCGAACCGCCAGCAGTATGAGAGCTACTCGACGCTCGGCTTCGGAGGCAGCGGGCATGACCTGACCGCGCAGTGGAACGTCGCCTACAAGGGCACGGAGAAGATCGACGGCGTCGAGACGGCCAAGCTCGACCTGACCTCGAAGCACCCCTCGCCTAACCCGATGTTCACCCACATCACCATCTGGGTCGACCCCGCGCACTCGACCTCGCTCAAGCAGGTCTTCTTTGAGCCCAGCGGCGACATGCGCACGGCAACCTACTCGAACATCCAGCTGAACCGGGCTCCGGACAGCCTCTTTGAGCTCAAGGTGCCCAAGGGGACCAACGTGATCCGCAAGTAGCAGGGTAGAGGGTGAAGGGTAGAGGGTGTAGCAGGCCCAATTGACGCGGGACTCGCATATTTGACACGAGATTGACTCGGGGATTTCGGAAGCGAGATTGACGGGAGAACTGCGGATTTGGCTTGTTACACCCTCCACCCTTCACCCTCTACCCTGTTCCTACCCTCTACCCTCTACCCTGCTCCTACGCCCGCCCAGCCCCACCCCCGCCAGCACGAACACCACCGTCAGGCACTCCAGCGTGTACCGCTGCTCGGGCGCCTCGATTGTCGCCAGCAGCAGCGAGCGCAGCACGAGGAAGACGAGCATCGCGCCCAGCAGCGGCGGCCTGCGCCACGCGCCCCAGATCGCCAGCAGCAGGTAGGCCAGGTTGATCCCCGCAGCCGCGTAGGCGACCTTGGTCTCCCCCGGGTGCTCGCCGTACTGCCACCACCGCAGGTCGTTCGGCAACAGCTCCAGGCGCGGGCGCAGCCACATGTCGGCTACCCGGGCGGCCGGCAGCAAGAGGTAGTAGCGCCAGGGATGCGCCTTGATCCGCTCGGCGGCCAGCCGTGCAAACTCAGCATCTTGCTCCTCAGTCAGCGTGGTGGTCTTGTTGTACTCGGCGAAGAGCTGCCGGGTCGCGACGTACTCGGCCGGCGTGTCGAAGGCTCGGGCGGGCAGCGAGCCGAAGTCCATCACGTCCGAGTCGAGGTTCCAGTAGATCTCCTGGGTGCAGGTAAAGTCGACGCAGACGGTCTTGGTCCAGCGCTGGAAGCCGGGGTGGGTCGGCTCGCCGGGGTCGGTCGCATAGCGCGGCGCGAGCGGCTCAAAGACATGAAAAGTATGCCAGTTGCGGATAGTCCACGGCACAAATGGCACGACGGACAGGAGCCCGGCAGCGAGCGCGAGCCGCCAGGCCCGGCCGCGTGTGTAGAGCACCAGCGCCGGGCACAGGGTCACAGCGAGCAGCGCCCCGTCCGGCCGCAGCAGGGCGGCGCAGGACCACGGCAGCGCCAGCAGCACCACGAACCGCCACGCGCGCGCACCCTTCAGGCTGAAGATCTGACCGCCGCCGCCCGAGCCATCCCGGCCATCCCCATCCGCCCCAACCACATCCGCAAAGACGAACAGCGCGGCCGCGATCATGAACAGCTCGAGCGTCTCGGTCAGCAGCGCCGCCGAGTAGGTCGCGGTGAAGGGGCAGAGCGCGGCCAGCCACAGAGTGACCATGCCGGCGCGCCTGCTCCAGAGCCGGCGCGCGGTCGCAGCCAGCAGGACGCATGTCCCGAGATCAACGAGGACCTGCACCAGCAGCACCGCGCGAACGTTCTGCAGGCCGAAGAGCCTGAAGCACACAGCGAGGAACAGCGGGTAGCCGGGCAGACGGATGAGGGTGGGGCGCACCACGCCGTTGGTCACCCCGTAGACCCCGTGCACCAGCCAGTTGCGGGCGATATCGGCGTAGACCTGCGGATCGCCCGAGAGCGCCGGGTGCGCCCAGACCCACCAAACACGCAGCAGCAGCCCGGCCACCAGCGCGCAGGCGAACGGCGCGAGCCTCCACGGCTCCGGCGGATCCAACCGTCGATCACGCCTTACCTCCCGCACCCCACCCCTTCCAGCGAAGCCTGCATCAGACTGGATGATACAGGCGGACGCCCGGCCCGGCGGCGACCGTGGCCGGCCCGCAGCGATCCTTCACGCCGGCAGTCACGCTCAGCCGGCGATTCCGTCTATCGAAAGGCGGCGGCATTGTGCGAGAGATGCAGTCCCGCTGACGGGCCCGGTCACCGGCAGTCGCCGACCGGGACCTGCTGCCGTGCCCAGCGATGCAGTACGATGGCGGAAGAGCCCAAGCGGCTCTGCGCCGGTCCCCCTCGCCCGCACGCGAGCCTCCTGCTCGCAGAGTGCGCCCAAAGACCACCATCATGATCAAGCCGGTTTTCTACGATCCACAACGCAAGCGCTGGAAGCGCCTGCGACGCATCTTCGACGTGGTCGCCATCGTCTCGACCGTGGTGCTGGTGCTCTTCTCGATCGGCGTCATCCGGCGTCAGACGCTGCCCGAGCTGCTGCTGCCGACCGACAAGCGCAACTTCCGGGCTCTCAAGGAGAGCCATGCCTCGGACCTGAAGCTGCACGGAGCCCGGCCGGGCCGCCGCAAGAGCTACCGCAAGCCCTCAGACATTCCTCTGAACACCGATGAAGGCCTGCGCGCCGCCTTCTATATCAACGAAGAGGCCAGCTACTCCTCGCTCAAGCAGCACATCCACCAGATCGACCTGCTCTTCCCCGACTGGCTGCATGTGACCAGCCCCGACGGCGTCATGAAGGCTGCGACCATCTACGCCCCGGCCCGCCTCTACGACGTCGTCGACAAGGCCGGCGTGCATGGCGTGGACCCCGAAAACAAGGTCGCGCACGTCATCGCGGCTGCCAAGGAAGACACCGAAGTCTTTCCCATGCTGAACGACTACAACGTCATCACCCAGCAGTGGAATGGAGCCATGATCGGGGGGATCCTCGCCAACACTGCGGCCCGAGCGCGTCTGCCCACCGCTATCGA
>Ga0116226_10003176_pt1 | contig 14475 bp, 13 predicted proteins | sample S1TSphfallax_FD_89692 | JGI IMG/M metagenome (GOLD analysis project Ga0116226, IMG submission 89692) | Host-associated microbial communities from peat moss isolated from Minnesota, USA - S1T2_Fa - Sphagnum fallax MG | ecosystem: Host-associated > Plants > Peat moss > Unclassified | place: USA...
ACTTCCTGAAATAATCCTATACAGTTCTCCAAGAAGTCAAGTGCTTTAGAAGGAATTGCCAAGGATATCCTGTTTTGGGGACGTAGAAAGGGCATCTAAAAGACACTTGATAGGTCCAGGGGTCGGCCCATTCCTTGATAGTACGGTAGGTGTCGTATTTTTCTCCAGCGTTTTGAGGATAAACTCCTTATAGATAAAAAAACCCTTATAGCACCTCTTTTTTTTCTTTTTGGTCTTGTTAACTGTTTCGAGGCTGCAGCACTGAGGCTTGCATTTCGAAAAATTTTAGATAAAAATCGACACTGGATGTATTGTTAGTTATTTTTTTAACTTTCCAAACACCCTCTATGAAAAAGAATCTCTTGACTTAAAAAATTAATTTCAAAAAACTCCGGCGCAAATAGACCAAGGAGTTTTGTCACATGATCCCTCTCTTGTACTTTCTTAAGGACAACCAGATGCTTATGATCTTACGCATGTGCTTATTTGTCCTTTTTGCCATAGCGAACACGCTTTTTGCAACAAACAATGACACCAAGCTCTGTTTGACAGCGATCGTGAGAAACGAGTCAAAGATCATAGAGCGTTGTCTGGACAGCGTCAAAGACATTGTTGATTGCATTTCGATTTGCGATACAGGTTCCACTGATAACACTGTAGAAATCATTGAGAATTATTTACAAACACATCACATTCCAGGACAAGTGCATCATCACGTTTGGGAAAATTTTGGACATAACAGAACCTTATCGGTAGAAGCGGCCAAGGCAACCCTAAGGACGCTTGGATTCTCGGAATCTGATACTTATTTGCTGTTGCTGGATGCGGATATGACCTTGGAAGTCTCTCCCGATTTTGATAAACAACAACTGAGTCAGGCAGCCTATTTAATGATTCAAACATCCTCCTACTTATCCTACTATAACATACGTCTAATCAAAGCTTCGCTTCCATGGAAATGTGTAGGACCCACTCATGAATACTGGTCTTGCAAAGGCGATCCACCCACAGAAAAAATCATTGATTTATGGATTTATGATCGCGGAGATGGAGGGTGTAAAGCAGATAAGTTTGAACGAGATGTCAGACTTTTAACAAAAGGCTTGGAAGAAGAGCCCGATAACGAGCGCTATATGTTTTACTTAGCGCAGTCGTACAAAGATTTAAAGCAATATGATGAAGCGATAAAATGGTATGAAAAAAGAATTGCACAAGGGGGTTGGAGAGAAGAGGTTTGGTTTTCGATCTATGCTGTGGGCAATATTTATGAACTGACCGATCAGTGGGATAAAGCTCTTGTGTCCTATTTAACAGCTTATCAATTTAATCCATCGCGTGCAGAGCCTTTGGAAAGAATCGCCTTTCATTATCGGAGCAACGGTCAAAACAATCTCGCTTATCTCTTTGCTGCCCATGGGAAAAAAATCCCCTATCCGGTTAATGAAACCCTTTTCATTGCTGATCCTGTTTACAATTATCGATTTGACGAAGAACTATCCATTGCGGCGTATTATACGCCATTCAGAGAGGAGGGACTTACCGCTATAGAAAGATTGATAATCGATAAAAATGTTCCTTATTCTGTTAAAGAAATTGCGAATAGAAACTTGCGGTTCTATGTTCAAAACCTCAAAGACATCAGCTTTAAAACACTCCCCATTGAAGTGCCTTTGATTCGTAAAGGAACAGACCTACGCTATCGTCCAACGAATCCTTCTATTCTGAAAACAAAAGAGGGCTATCTTGCCATTTGCAGATGTGTGAACTACACTCAGTCTCGCGCAGAGACTTTCTACATGATCGACCCTCAAGTGGAGTTTAGAATTGAAGGACGTAATTTCCTTTTGGAATACGATAAAGATTTTAATGTCGTTGCACAGAAAGAGATTCTTGATCAGCTTTCCACGCCTTTTAAATTTTCTGCGGGCAGACCCATAGAAGGATTGGAAGATTGCCGCCTATTTGAATTCAATGGAAAGCTCTGGTTCACTTGTACCGTTTCGAATATGGTTGAAAACTATGCTCCGCAAATCGGTCTTTTTAGGTTAAATGCTGAACAGGCCACTCAAGAAGATACGCAAATTCATACCGATTATTTTGTCCTTTTAAAAGGCCCTATACGCGGGAGATGTGAAAAAAATTGGTTGCCATTTGTCAAAAATAATGAATTGCACACCTTTTATTCTTACGATCCCTTGATCATCAATCAAGTCAATATCGAAACTGGGTTCACGAATGAAATCATCCACCATGAACAGGAATGGAATTTTTCGGATTTCCGCGGCTCAGCAGGTCCCGTCCCATTTGATGGGGGATTTCTCGTTGTTATCCATCATGTGGGTTTTGATGACGGCAGATATTATTTTCACCGCTTCCTGCAACTTGATAGTGACTACCAGATTACGCATATTTCTAGCCCATTCACATATACTCATGCCGGTGTGGAATTTTGCTGCGGGATGACAATCGATCACTCTGGGTCAAATTTAATCATGACTATTGGAGTCGAAGATCGCGAGGCGCTACTCGCAACAATGAGTCTCGATGCGATCCGTTATCTCTTGATGCCCACTAGACCCCTTCCTTGACGAGGCCTTCGCTGTTATTGCAGGGAAAGGCAGTCTCATGAGACCCATTCTTCAACTAGAATGGGTATTCCTCTCCCCAGAAACTCTGACCAAATGCTAGCCAAAGAGGCGACCAGGCAAACCTGGAGCCTCTTTCATTTTTTTTTGGGCATCAGAGTAAGCGGCCCTAATCAGAAGCTCCAACCCTTCTATGTCCTCTTTATCAACGCAATCTGGTTTGATTTTAACCGACTTCATCTCGCCTTCTCCCGTGAGAACTAGGGTCACGAGACCCCCCCCAGCTGTTCCTGTGACTTCAAGATGGCTCATTTGTTGTTGGATTTGGCCAAACTGTTGTTGCATTAATTTGGCTTCTTTTTTCTTTCGTGCAAAACCGGAACCCATACTTGATCCTTTGGTAATTTAAATTATACCCATTCCACTTTAAGAAAAGGTCTCATTTTCCTCCATTCTGAGAAAGAAAATTCTTTTGAAGCCGTCCTTCTAATTCTACTGCAGCAAAGTGCATGAGCGTGTCATAAGCATGTAGCGGTCGTTGTAATTCTTCGGGAGGAGCACTATGGTCTGGGATAGTCGTAGGAACGGGAGAAGGGGGGGGAAGAATCTCTGTTCGGTTGGGACTTTTCCCAATATCGGCAAGACTGGGTGTGGGATCTTCACTCACATAGGCATCCAATGTCTTCACAGGGGAAGAAGAGGGCTTCATCTGAACGCTTTCTGGTTTGTGCCTAGCTGAGACTGGAAGAGGAGTCGTCGAAGAACGCAAAGGCGCTTTCATTGTGGGAGGAGGAACGACTGAAACTGTCGGGCGGGAGGCTGGCCGAGGGGGATCGACTTTCGCAGGGGAGAATGAAGGGATCGCTAGAGAGGCGATGTTCTCATTTTTTTCATTGACTAGCTGCTCAAGTTCGCTCAAACGGTGAACTAATTGCTCGATGGGCAAGCGGAAGTGACTCCGCATCACATGCAATAAAATGATTTCCAATGAGACTTTCTCAAAAGGGGTCAGGCGCAAGCGCTGTTGAGCCTCTAAGAGATATTCGATTAAATCCAAACACTGCTCTTGTGTATACAGGGTCGCTGCATGGAGGTAATGTTCTTTTTCAACTTCTGTTAAGGGGATGAAAAGAGCGGGGGGAGCAGACACTTTAATGAGCAATATGTAGCGCAAGTGCTCAATGAGCCCTTCGATAAAAAAAGTCACCTCTTTTCCCTCAGAAAATAGGCGATCCGCCATCTCAAAAGCTTGAGCAAAGTCTCCTCGTTTGCCTGCTTCGTCGATTTGAAAGTAAATTTCGCGGGGCATGAGTCCAAACAGGTCTCTAATGGAAGCGATAGTCACTCCTTCCTGTTCAAAAGCCAACACTTGATCAAATAAAGATTCTGCATCGCGTAAACATCCTTCCGCCATGTGGGCCAACAGAGGCAATGCCCCCTCCTCCACTTCTACTTTTAATTGATCGGCAATGCGACGGAGTTTCTTCACCAGAGACGGGAGGGGAATAAGATGCAAATTGAATCGCTGGCAGCGCGACAAGATCGTGGAGGGGATTTTGTGCGGTTCGGTTGTGGCAAAAAAGAATTTAACTTTGACGGGAGGCTCCTCTAATGTCTTTAAGAGTGCATTAAAAGCTTCCTTTGTCAACATGTGCACTTCATCAATGATGAAGATTTTGTAGCGCCCGGAGGCCGCCGCATAGCACACTGTTTCATTGATTTGTCGGACATCCTCAATCCCGCGATGGGAAGCGCCGTCAATTTCTAAAACATCTAGCGAAGATCCTGCGGTCACTTCGCGACAGGATGAGCATGCATTGCAAGGTTCATGATCGACTGTCATTTGTGAGCAGTTTACAGCCTTGGCAAGAAGACGAGCGAGGGTAGTTTTACCTGTTCCCCTAGGGCCCGAAAACAAATAAGATTGTGCTAAACGGTTAAACTTGATAGCATTTTTCAGCGTGGTGACAATGGCCTCTTGTCCGATGACCTCCTTGAAGGTTTGAGGACGGAATTTACGGGCAATGACTTGATAGTCAGGCATGAAAACTCAACAAGTGACGCGATGGGTGCATTTTCGTTCGGAAAATTGCACATGAATTTATCGTTTTAAAGATGACATCCCTAGGCTATACACTGTTTGTGAAACACCAACAGGAGGGCCAAGACATGGCAATTAAGGATTTTATCATAACAGTGTTTTGTCTCATAGATGATGAGCTTGAAAAATGATTGAATGGCGTAAATTAAAAATTTCATGTCCCATTTTCCCAAGAAAAACTCCCCCATCGTATACGAATTTTCGGACATGATGCCTTTTAACATTTCCTTTTACCTTCTCTGGATAGGATTGAGCGGCCTGATCGTGGCTGTTCTCTTTTTGCTTGCTCACGCACGTCGTCTTCAACAAAACAATCAACATTTCCAAGCAATCGCTCACTCATTCCAAGAGCATTATATGCGAGAATGTGAGCGACGTGCCATTGCAGAACAGAAAGCGTCCCGTCTTCCAGAGTTAGAGGAGAGCATTCGACAAAAAATACACAGTATAGAGGAGCTTCTGATCGAAAAAAGCGAGCTTAAAAGTCAGCTCGTTGAAAGGCAGACCCGGTTGACAGAGCATGTCCGGCATGAACAAGAAAGAACACTTGTTCTTCAACAGGCACAAGAGCGTTTGACAGAGGTTTTCAAAGTTCTTTCTGCAGATGCCCTTCATCAGAACATTCAAACATTTCTCGAACTGGCCATGGCCCGTTTTGAAACGTTTCAAGATCATGCTCAACGAGACTTAACATCGCGTCAGCAAGCGATCGACCACCTCGTAAAGCCCATTCAATCGTGTTTGGAAACCGTGGACCAAAAAATGGACGAGTTGGAGAAGTCGCGGTTAATCGCCTACTCAAGCTTGACAGAGCAGGTAGGTTCCCTCGCAAAAACGCAAACACAATTACAGTCAGAAACGGCAAATCTTGTCAAGGCGCTACGCGCTCCTCATGTCCGAGGCCGTTGGGGAGAAATGCAGCTACGGCGCGTTGTAGAAATGGCCGGAATGGTAGAACATTGCGATTTTTTTGAACAGCCCTCGGCCATCTCAGAAGATCGACGCCTACGGCCTGATCTGATTGTCAAATTGCCCAATGCGAGGCAGGTCATTGTTGATGCTAAAGCCCCTCTTCAAGCCTATTTAGAAGCATTAGATTGCGTGGAAGAAGCAAATAAACTCGCCAGGCTAAAGGATCATGCGCGTCAGGTGCGGACACATATCGCGCAATTAGCGGCCAAATCCTACTGGGATCAATTTCAGCCCACGCCAGAATTTGTGATTCTGTTCCTTCCAGGGGAAACATTTTTTAGCGCGGCTCTTGAGCAAGATCCAGAATTAATTGAATGGGGGGTAGAGCAAAAAGTGATTCTGGCGACTCCTACGACATTGATCGCCTTGCTTAAGGCGGTAGCCTATGGATGGCGTCAAGAAAGCATGGCAGAAAATGCGCAAAAAATTAGCGCCTTAGGTCATACCCTTTATGAGCGCATCCGCATTCTTGTAGAGCACTTTAATGACATTCGCCGTGGCTTAGACCGCACAGTCGATGCGTATAACAAGGCTGTGGGATCCTTTGAAACACGTGTGTTGACCACAGCGCGTAAATTTAAAGACCTAGGGGCAACATCTCAAGAAGAGCTCCCTTATCCTGACACGTTGGAAGTGACGACGCGCGTGGTGAAACAGGAGTGTTAAGCATCCGCATTCCACTTCAAAGTGAAATGGAATAAGCTTGACTTTTAGTGTGTATTCACCTACAATTGCTCCGTAGACTGTATAAGTTTTGTCTATACCCATTCGACTTTAATTGGATTTCGACAAAGCGAAAGCTCTCCCGATTCAATGATAAAAAATATCCCCAGATTACAAATATGAGGGCATTTTTTACCATTGAAGCCCGGGGCTTTGGTTAAGCGCAAGTTCAACTCCTGAAGTGGAATGGGTAAATAGTATTCAAATATTTTTTTGAGATTAATGATGAACATAGAGCCGCGCCAAGCACAAAAAAATCATCTTCCTCTACAGTTCGGATCAGAAGTCGAATCACAATTGCCCAAGCTTAGCGAGGATGTCAAAGGGAGTATTAGATCTTATCTGACAACTGTGATCACACCTGAATTTAGTGGTTGCATTTTCGTTGAAGATTATCTGCCCAGAGTCGAGCTTACCATCCGAAAGATCTGTCAACGCGTTCTCCGTTTAGCCCGTCGGGAAGCCACAATCCCTCGCTATAGTTTGAATACAAAAGAGCTATCCTGTCGCACGATCGAATGTTGTGGGAAGAGAGATTTGATGTTAGATGAGAAAGGTTTCAAACTTTTGGAAAAGATTTTTAAAGAACAGCTTGGAATGCTTAGAATTGAATTTGAATCTGACTATGAAAACAGTCACGCGCATTCTCATCATGAGTTACTCCCTGAGCTTTTTTACTGTACTCAAAATTTAAGCACCAAATTTATCAAGTGTTGGTGGTCCCCAAAAAATCCTTATATTTCTCGACAGACCTTCTATCAACATGATCCTTTTGCAAAAGTGAATCATCTTTGGAGTCAAGCTAAAGCAGGATATGAAACGGATGTGATGATCAAAGTCGGTGAGAAGACATTTCCAGCTCACAAAACAATCCTACAACTCACTTCTTCTTATTTTGCTACTATGTTGAAAGGAAAATTTAAAGAATCTCAAGAGGGCATGATTGATTTTCCCGATGATCCTCCCGATGTGGTAGAGGATTTTTTACTCTTTTTGTATACAGGTCAAATCAGCGAAGAACACACCTCTAACATCAACCACCTGCTCAACCTTTTTGCTTGTGCACATCGATGTGATGACGGCCAGTTAAAAAATCATTGCATTGATTTGCTTGACATTTGGATGGGGAAAAATCGCATTAATAAAAGCAACTTTAATGATCTCTTTTGTTTCGGGTTGACTTATGAAAATGCCACTTTCGTTGACGCATGTTTAGCATTTGTTGAAGGGAGTGAGGAGAGATTGAATTGCCTTGAAAGGATTGAGGGAAAATATTTGACCGCTCTTGTCACGCGAGCCAATACGTTAGGGCTTTCAAAGACTTCCCTGTTCCTTTTTCAGCGCATTTCAACATTGCTTTCGAACACCAATACCTCGTCTGAGATTCATGTCAACACTCTGACGATCAAGGCTTCCTCTGCCCCTTCTCCTATTTCATTTTGCATGCCTCAATTTCCTAATGAATCTCTCCCATTCTTAAGTGCCGATCATGACGATGAGCTATTCAAGCAGAGCAACATCCTTGATCTATTCAAGCAAATTAAGACCCTTCAAAATAAGATTATTAAGACCTGTGATCCATTCAAGCGAGGGAGGATCCTTCGAAAAATGGCTGAAATGATTGAGAAGAAGGGAACTTTTTATCTTGACGGTGAGGACCTTTCGTCGGATGAAGATGGTGATGAAGTTCTATCCCAACGAAGCAAGTTATTTGACAAGATAATAAATCTATGCAAACGAAGTGATATCCTTGATCGATTTCAGCAAAGCAAGATCCTTCGAAAAATGGCTGAGCTTATTGAGAGCGCCGAATTTGATCAGGCGCCACAAGCTCTTATCATCTAACCTCGCTAGCGTTGGTGTTGCACCTCTCTTGCAGCCATCACCCGTTGATTGTGTCATTTCTGCATAGCGAAGAGGCGCGACGTCAATATAAATATCAAGGCGATCCCAAAGAGGGGCTGAAATTCTCCTCTGATAGCGTTCGATCTCTAGACGGCTATCTTTATAGGGTTTATCTGGATGACCTAGATATCCACAACGACAGGGATTCATGGCGGCAATGAGCATTAGGTTGGTCGGAAAGGAGTCATTGCCTTGCGCCCGGCTGATCGTCACTTGGCGATCTTCAATGGGCTGCCTTAAGACCTCTAACACAGAGCGGGGAAATTCAGGAAGTTCATCGAGAAAGAGGGTGCCTTCGTGTGCCAGGGAAACCTCTCCTGGACGGGGATTCGACCCGCCTCCAATTAAGCCTGCATGGCTGATGGTATGATGGGGAGCACGAAAAGGACGTTGCGTACACAAACGTTGTCCTTCGGGCAATAATCCGGCAATCGAATAAATGCGCTTAACCTCCAGCGCTTCTTTGAGGGTCAATGGAGGGATAATCCCAGGCAATGCGCCATGAGAGTTTTTCCGCAGCCTGGAGGGCGCGATAACACAATGTTATGGGATCCCTCTGCAGCAATTTCAAGAGCCCGTTTGACATGCGCCTGTCCTTTAATATCGCAAAAATCCACTGCAGGAGCCACCAAGGGGAGTTCAGAAAAAGAAGAGTTTTGTTGGGGTTCAAAGGACGAGGGATTTTGTAAAAACTTCACCACATCCTTGAGAAGAGGTAAGCCGTACACTGGAAGCTCTTGAATCAAGGCAGCCTCCTCTGTATTACTTGCGGGAAGGAGCAGCGCTTTTTTTCCCTGCTCGCGCGCAAGGCTCCTTTCAACGGACGTAATTCTCCGCTTAAAGCCAGTTCTCCGACAATGAGATAATCATCTACCGCTCCCGCTCCTGGCTCCTCTTTCAGGAGTCCGGAGGAGCAAATCAGTCCAATGGCAATGGGAAGGTCGTAAAGAACCCCTTCCTTTCTTATATCGCCAGGAGCCAGATTCACCGTATAGTAAACGCTGTCGAGGGGAAAATCTCCATTTTTTACAGCCCTTAACACTCGATCCTTTGACTCGCGCACAGCAGTATCAGGGAGTCCCACAATGACCAAGCTGAGCTTATCCGATTTGACAACATCGACCTCTACTTCAATGGGAAGAGCTTCTAAGCCAATGAGAGAGACGCATCGTAGGCGTGAAAGAGGCATGCGATCGTTCCTCGAATTTTCCTTCGGAAAATTCCGCATAAGAATCCGCGCAGTCTTTAGCTTCGCGGAGGCTTCACAGAATTTTAACTCACCTTACTTTAAGTTTTTCTATCCACTCTTGAACGATCCCCGCTTGTTTGCGAGGCTCTTCGTGCAGGCAAAATCCTTTGGCTCTTTTCGGCGTCAGAAGCGTTGTTGCCAGCGTCTGCTCCCAGCTATCCCACTCTGATTCTGAAGATGGCTTAAATTGTTTCAGCCAGCGCCAGCCGAATTTGACATGCCCAATTTCCTCTTTTAAAATAGTGGCCATTAATTCGGCCGCCTCTCCATCTCCGAAATGGGCAAACGACTTTCCATACATGGGGGCGAAGTCTAAATTCGCCATTTCAAAGGTCAGACTCATCACGCTCACATAGTGCATCGGAGATTGAATATAGGGGGTGTGCATCCAGAAATGGCGGTATAGGGGAAGGTCTCCAAATTGGACGCCGAGACGTTCCATTTGTTTCATGTAGAGGCGGACATGCCCTTGCTCTTCGCGTAGAGTCTGCGCTAAGCCGCGACGAAACGTGGGCGGGGTCTCGGGGAAGGCGAGGAGGGCAAAGGCCATGATTTCTACGGCTAATAATTCGTGGCCCGCAAAGCGGTGAAGGCAAACAGCACGGTGATAAGGGTCGTGATGCTCCTGAAAGGGAGGCAGCTTTTCGGTCCTTGTTCTACGAGAGAAGTGCATGCCCGGCGGACGAACCGGTTCTTGCCAAATCAAAGCAGGACCGGGCGTCTGATCACTCCATGTTCCAGGGTCTTGCAGTTTCCCTTCTAGTGTGTCTGCGGATAAAATTTGAATCGCCCATTCACGCAATTCCATGCGGTCTACTCAACGCTTAGGACAAAGTAGGCAGGAAAAGCAAAGTTGTTGTTCTTCCGAGGGCTGACGATGATCGAGACTTCTCTTCCAATGGACTCTTGCAAATTAATATGCGTACTATACAAGAAGGCAATGGGGAGTTTGCTCTCGCTATTCAAGAGCATGTAGTCCCCTGGCCTATTTTTAACAGGACGGGTATAAGGATCGATGATCCCTTTCAAAGCAAAGCCCTCTCGCCTCTGCGTTTCGTAGAAATCTTGAGGGGAGCGATGCCCGTTCTGCTGCGACCATTCGCTAAACAAGCGGTCTTCAATGGGAAGCCAAAGGGAGATATTTGGAATCACTTGAGTCAATTTCTTTGGGGGAGGAGGCGTCTTAATGGGAGACTGTGAGGGGGTAGCAACGGGACGATGTTGTTCTATTTGTTGCTGAAGGTAAGCCATCTTGTTTCTTTGAGCATAAAGTTCCGCATTGAGTGCCTTATTCGCTTCTGCGATCGCTGATGCAAGGCGCGATTGTTCCTCTAAATAAGCGATTTTTTTTGCTGTATATATCTCTTGAATGGCGACTAAAGACAGCTTAGCTTTTTCGGTGGCTTCCGGAAAATCAGAATAATCATTGATAATGCGTTGATAATTCGCTTTAATGCCAGCGATGCCCATCTGATCAAAGGGCTGTTGCAATTCAACTCTGCTCATGGCATCAGTGATGTTAAGTAAATCGTAAGCCGCCTGGCGCTTTTGATTCAAGCGCTCCTTGAAGCCGGCATCTCCTACTTTTTCAATGTATTCTTTGGCAACGTAAAAGTGAATCCAAGGGGGAAGCTGAATTTGGAGCCATTTATGACCGCTTGTGGCCGGGTTCACCTCGACGCGATCTCCTGCCCTTAATTGACCTAGGATGGTGGCCCCACGATCGGGTTGAAGTCGGATATTGACCCGGTCTCCTTCGACGACATTGTCTAAGATATAAGAACGAAAGACATAGCCTCGAATATCTTCTGGAGGCTGAATGGCATAAAAATCATTGCTTTCCCCTAACACAACAACATAATCATTGAGGTTCAATTCGCGTAAAACCGCGTCATCATAATTCGGGTGCAGGCGTAAGCGAACTTTATATTTGGTGATTTTTCCAGTAAAACTATCAAACTTCACGGGAGAGGGTAAAATGTTGCGAGCCATCGGTGTGTTTAACGCTACCCCGCCTCCTCCATCTGCGGCCCCTTGTGACCAGCAAAGAGTTGAATACCCAAGAAGCAGCAACAGCGGGAGCAAAGCGGAGGACATATTTTTCGCCTAACTTTTCAGAACAGCCAGCATGTGCTCGCATCCCTGTTTGCCACAAGTGCAGCCTACAGGATTGCCTAAATAGACATTGTATTTTTCATGTTCATCCAAAACGCTCGCAACAGAAAATAATTTCTCTCCCGTTTGGGTAATCGTCCATTGTTGGAAATGTAAATCTTGATCGGTGACGTCGTGTTCATCCTGAAGAGAGGATGAAGGGAGAGGATTTAAGGCACGGGCAATCTGACAATGGAAGCAATTGCAGCCAGGTTCTGCCTTCGGCAATAATATTTCCTCTGCAGGAGCGATAATCTTTGCAATAGCCCCAATTTTTTCGAGAATTTCTTGGGAAAGATCAGGAGCGTCTGCTTGACTGGGATTGTGCTCCATAACGCTTCCCAACCCATCTATCGAAGAGCCAAATGCCAAGCGAATCGAGGATTCTTCCCTTTCTGCCGCTCCTTTCATTTTTGATAAATCAGAACCTAGGGAATCTAAATAAAGAGCGTGGTATTGAAAAATTAAACGAGCTGTCTCAGAATTGAGATTCGCAATATGCAAGGTGTCTCCACCGACTAGCGTAATTGCAAGAATGTCCTCCTTCATATGCAAAGCAGCAATGTGAGACCAATGAGTCGAAATATGAGGAGGAATGCTTAACATCTTATTTGTAATTTTGATCGCCATGAAAATGCCTCCTTTCATTGAACTTCACGAGGAGCCTATGTGGGAAGACTCAACGGACGTCGGATCGATTGATGACTTAATAGCAACGGGTTGACCGAACCGTTATCTTGTTGGGCCAGGAAATCGCTGAATCTTAACTCTAGCGCATGAATGGCCCTTAACGTTGACAATGTGTATTCTTTCCAAAACTCCTTCCAGAGTGCTTCTAAAAATTGCTTCTAAGCAGACATTGTATATCTTTCCTTAATTTTCCGAACAATTTGTCTAGCACTAGTAGATGCATTGCTTATGTCCAGACGAGCCATACAATTTCCTGCCGTGCAAGGGGGCTCGCTGCTTATTTAGATGCCACAGGAAGCCCCTAAGTCTTTGTCTTTAGCTTCGCGGAGGCTTCATATTTTAAAATTTCCTCAGCTGATCATATTGTAACATTTTCTTCCTTAAACAACAACAGGATTCGTCAACGAATGACGCGTAGAAGATCAGCAAGTTTCTCGATAGACTGCCCATCTATCGTAGCCTATCATCGCAAATATCCATTTCCATTCGGATAGATAACTTGCTCGATCAGATTCAATCAAGGGAATCGATAAAGAACTGGTCTGACAAGAATTTAAACCGATCGCTTTCTGATGTCTTGCATAAAATTCATTTTTATGTATAACTGTCCACATCTTCATTTCAAACCCCGTTGAATGCGTACACAGAAGACTGGTAAGTAATCGTCTCTTGAGTCCTTTGCTTGAATAGAGCATGGTGCGTTCTTACGAGGGGTGAGTCAGGGTCATCAAGTCGCCTAATCTCTTGCGGGATGCGTTGCCGTACGAGTCATAGGAAACTTGGATATCAAAAGCCCTCTGGAGTGTTTGAAGGGATTCATGCGAGAAATAGTTGCCTCTATCAATGAGCTATCCGTTCCATCAATTCTATGAGTCCTTGCACCGGTTTGCAAATGACTGTGACCTCAGTTTGAACGATGCCTAAAAAGATCTTATCTTCCAATCTCTCTTTCCTGCTTAAAGAATAGATCCTCACCGAACTGCCAATCACCCGTTTTTTCATCCTGTAATTCTTTATCCTCGTTGAACTGAACATCATCTGTTTGCTCGTTCTGAAGATCTCTATCCTCATTAAATTGAACCCCTTTGATTCGCTCTTGGTGCAGATATTTATCTTGGTTGAACTGCACCCCCTTGATCTGTTCCTGCTCTAAATTTTTATCTTCTTCAAATTGCAAATCCCAAGTTCTTTCTCGCTGTAAACGAGAATCTTCCCTTTGGGGATCGATAGTCAAATCTGATGCACGCAAGCTTCCTTGACATATCAAAACCACTAAAAACAGATGGCAATGCTTTTTCATGCGAGCGATGACCTCCCTCATTTGCATGGTTCAAACTTGGGTAACACGCCAATCTAGAGGCTATTGGCTTGTCACAAATCAAATCACCTTCGTGAGCTAACTGTGACTTAAATTTGAACTATACTCATCATAAAATTGACGGCGAGGAAACCTGCGACTTCAGTCGCGGGAAGCGCCGACCTTGTTGTTGTGCTTTTTAGATTTTTTTTTGACAAAAATTACAAATTGACATTGCAGGGGCGGCTGTGTTCAGGCATAGCGCATTCTTAAAGTGAAATGGGTATCCCTCCCGATCAAATTTAGGTCAGCGTACAACTTCTTAGTAAAAAAGGTCAAGGCTAACCATTAAACCCAGATAGAGGATATTTATAGGAGTTACGCAGTTGAATAAATTTTAGCGTTATTTTAAATTATTTGGCATGAATACTCCAAAATGCCAAGAAGAAGATTAGATCAATTTTTTAATCGCAACGCAAAAAGCTTATAGCTGTACAGAAGCTGCTCGTGTACAACCAGATAAGCCAAATTCGGCTTCTCATGATGCAATCCTTAGGGTTTTATATAGACTGGAGCCGACGTCAAACCACTTGTGGCAGGAAGCTCATCCATTTGTAGATAAGTTAAAAGGCTGCTTAGTCATTGAAGATACAACACTTGATAAGCCTTATGCGAATAAAATGGATCTTGTTTCTTATCACTGGTCAGGCAAACATCATCGAGTTGTCAAAGGAATTAACCTTCAGAGCTTAATTTGGACAGATGGTGATCAGCTTATCCCGATAGATTATAAAAGCAA
>Ga0116226_10003177_pt1 | contig 14473 bp, 11 predicted proteins | sample S1TSphfallax_FD_89692 | JGI IMG/M metagenome (GOLD analysis project Ga0116226, IMG submission 89692) | Host-associated microbial communities from peat moss isolated from Minnesota, USA - S1T2_Fa - Sphagnum fallax MG | ecosystem: Host-associated > Plants > Peat moss > Unclassified | place: USA...
CGCTCGAAGCCTCCAAATGAAGGCAATACGAAAAGCCGTCGCTTAATCGAAAACCCTAGGAGCAATCCGATGAACCAGGTCGAAATCGACGAACTCAGCGTGAAGAGGATTCAGCCTCAGCGGCACTTTATCGACGGTGCCTGGGCAACAGGCGTGACCGAGGCAACGCTCGATGTCATCAGCCCAATCGATGGCCGCCGCTTTACGACCATACTCGACGGTTCCTCATCGGACATTGACGCTGCCGTAAGAGCCGCGCGCTCCGCTTACGAAAGCGGCAGCTGGTCATCGCGGCCGCCAGCCGAGCGAAAGAAGGTTCTCTTCAAGCTTTCAGAGCTGATTGAGAAACATGCGCTTGAGCTTGCGGTTCTCGGTGTGCGAGAAAATGGTACAGAAATTTCTATGGCTTTTAAGGCTGAGCCTGGATCGGCCGCCGCCACGTTTCGCTGGTATGGCGAGGCCATCGACAAAGTCTACGGCGAAATCGCACCGACGCCGCAAAATATTCTCGGTCTGATCCATCGCGAGCCGATCGGCGTCATCGGCGCAATTGTTCCTTGGAATTTCCCGCTGATGATCGGCTCTTGGAAGATTGCTCCGGCAATCGCGGCTGGCAACAGCGTGGTCGTCAAACCGCCGGAAAATGCGTCGCTTTCTTTGCTACGTCTGGCAGAACTCGCGGCCGAAGCAGGTTTACCAAAAGGTGTACTCAACGTCGTCACTGGGCGGGGTGCTACATGTGGACGGGCCCTTGCACTTCATATGGATGTCGACGTCCTTGCATTCACTGGTTCGGGACAAGTTGGCCGCCAACTTCTCGAATACTCCGCACAGTCAAACCTAAAGCGGGTTTATCTGGAGCTTGGAGGCAAATCACCTAATATCGTTTACGCCGACGCCCCTGACCTAGATGTTGCAGCTAAAGTCTCTGCCCAGGGCATTTTCCGGAACGCCGGCCAAGTCTGCGTGGCAGGCTCGCGCCTGCTGGTTGAACGTTCCATCTATGATAAGTTTATCGACAAGATCGCCGGCGCGACGGAAAAGATGTTGCTCGGCAACCCACTCAAACTAGACACCGAGATCGGGGCGGTTTCGTCAGAGGACCAACTGACCAGAAATCTGCGGCATGTCGAGAACGCAAGGGCGGAAGGTGCAAGACTCGTCGCTGGTGGCCGTCGTGCACTTGTTGAGAGTGGCGGTAGTTACATGGAGCCGACGATATTCGCAGAAGTCGCAGTAACTTCTTCTCTCGCGCAGAAAGAAGTGTTTGGACCCATACTCAGCGTCATTCCGTTCGACGACGAAGCCGACGCCGTGAAGATCGCAAATGATAGCGAATACGGACTCGCATCAGCCGTGTGGACCGCGAACTTAAGTCGCGCCCACAGGATGGTACGTGCCATCCGCGCGGGGGTCGTCCACGTCAACACCTACGGAGGCGCCGATATTACTGTTCCTCTTGGAGGCTTCCGGCAGTCTGGCTTTGGCCGAGACAAATCGCTGCATGCTTTTGACGCCTATACAAACCTGAAAACCGCATGGATTTCAATGTCATGAACGCAAAACCTCTTCCCGCATCGTCCTCGGTCGTCATCATCGGCGGTGGTATCATCGGCGCGTCGATCTCGTATCACCTAGCTCATCTTGGGATTGATTGCGTGCTTCTAGAACGCCGGCAGCTCGCCTCTGGGACGACTTGGCACGCCGCCGGTATCGTCGGCCAACTCCGTGAATCCAAAGCGCAGACTGAACTCGCCCAATACACCACGAAGCTATTCCGATCTCTAGAAGAAGAGACAGGGCAGGCTACGGGCTACAAGCAGAACGGCTCAATCAACGTGGCCCTCAACCCTATCCGACTTGAACTGATCAAGCGAAACATCAGTCACGCCGGAAGAATGGGCGTCGACGCGCGCTTCCTTACACCGGAAGCGCTGGCCGAACTTTGGCCGATGATCAATCTTGAAGGCGTACTGGGGGCAAGCTTCGTTCCTTCCAATGGACAGGTGAACCCACTTGACGTGACGCAAGCGCTTGCGAAAGGCGCAAGGCAGAAGGGTGCAAGGATATTCGAAAATACTAAGGTCTCGAAGGTCGTCACGCGGGACGGGAAGGTTGTCGCCGTTGAAACCGATCGCGGCGCAATAGCCACTACAAAGGTTGTCCTGGCAGCGGGAATGTGGACGCACAAATTCGCGAAGGATCTCGGCATAGCTGTTCCACTCCAGGCGGCCGAGCATTTTTATCTCGTTACGGAAGCCATTCCCGGGCTACCGAAAACGCTTCCGATTATGACGGTCGCCGATGAGCGAAGCTACTGGAAAGAGGACGCCGGCAAGCTGTTGGTCGGAGGCTTCGAGGCAAAGGGGAAGGCCTGGGCGCCGGAAGACGGTATCCCGTCAACATTCGAATTCGACAGTCTGCCGTTCGATATGGAGCACGTTGAACCGATCCTCGAACAGGCATTCGCTCGGGTTCCACGACTTGCCGAAGCAGGCATCCAACTCTTCTTCAACGGACCCGAGAGCTTCACGCCCGATGGTCGGGCAATCCTTGGTCCCACAGCGGAGATAGAAGGTCTTTATGTCGCCACAGGAATGAACTCCAATGGCATCCTGAACTCCGGTGGTGTCGGCCGAATCATGGCTGGCTGGATCAAAAACGCGATGCCAGAGAAAAGCATGCTGAGCATGCATGTACGCCGGTTCCTTCCGTTCCAGTCCAACGATGCATATGTTCGTGAACGCGTGACCGAGTCTATCGGCATGCATATGACGTTGCACTGGCCTGGCCACCATATGCACACCGCCCGAGGTATCCGCCGCGTCTCCTTACATGACAAGCTCAAAGCAGCCGGAGCGGTCTTTGGCGAGCGTGTCGGCTGGGAAGTGCCGATGTGGTTCGGCGAAAAGCATGGCGCGCAGTGGCCTTTAGAACCCTCTATCGGCTATCAGGAATGGTTTCCCGATGTGCAGGCGGAGTGTCTCGCGGTAAAGGAAAGAGTTGGGCTCTGCGACATGTCGATGTACGCTAAAATTGGCGTGCACGGGGTAGATGCAGTCAAGCTGCTCAATAGGGTCTCCTGCGCTGAGATGGACGTTCTTCCGGGAACTTCGGTTTACTCGCCATTTCTGAATGACCGCGGTGGTATTGAAGCTGACGTAACGATTACCCGCCTCGCAACCGACCGGTATATTGTCCTGTCCGGACATCCTCAGCAGGTTCGCGACGCAGCAATCTTGCGTGACGCGATCTTGCCTGGAGAGAATGTTGTCATCACGGATGAGACGAGTGCGTACTCGCTTCTTGCGATCAACGGGCCGCAGTCCCGTGAAGTGCTCCAGGCTCTATCGAGTGATGATCTTTCGGCTGAAGCTCTTCCATTCGCCGCGGCCAAGATGATCGACCTTGCGTATGCGCGCGTGATCCTGATCCGGCGGTCTTTCTTTGGCGAACTTGGTTTTGAGCTTCTCGTCCCAACCGAATTTACCCAACATGCCTATGAGGCCCTAATCGGCGAGGGGGCTAAATACCGACTCAAGCATGTCGGCCTTCTGGCCATGAACCATTGCCGCATCGAGAAGGGCTTTCGTCATTTCGGGCATGATATAGCGGAAGAAGACACGCCCCTCGAAGCCGGCTTTGGGTTTGCGATTGCCTGGAAAAAGCCTGGCGGATTTACTGGCTTCGACGCATTGTCAAGGCAACGGGAAAAAGGCGGAGCCCCGGCATTCCGGCTTGTTCAGATTGCTCTGACCAGAAGCACGCTGGAAGCGGGCCCCTTCCTGATACACAATGAACCGATCTGGAGAGGCGATCAAATCGTTGGCCACGTTACTTCGGGTGGATGGGGTTTCCGTGTCGGGAGGTCGCTTGGTATCGCCTCGCTCCACCATGAACTAGGCGTTTCGAAATCCTGGCTTGAGACCGGTGGCTTTGAGGTTGAGATTGCTGGGATACGGCATCCCATAGAAACCAGTCTGACTGGTTTCTATGATCCAGCCGGTGTCCGGATGCGTGGCTAGAGCACGGAATCGGAAAGGAAATCGACATGACCGATAAGACCATACTGATCATTGGGACGCATGATACCAAATCACCAGAATTAGATTTCCTACTCGCGTGCATAGAAAGCCAGGGTGGGAGGACGATGACAATGGACGTGAGCGTTCTTGGTGATCCGCCACGTCCCACACATGTTTCTAAACACGAAGTCGCAGAGGCTGCTGGATCAAGCATCGAAATAGCAACTCGGTCGCAGGACGAGAATGAAGCCATGCAGATTATGGCGGCCGGAGCAGCACGACTTACATCAAAGCTATATGCCGAAGGAAAAATACACGGCATGATCGCCATGGGCGGAACCATGGGAACAGACTTAGCACTGGACTGCGCTCGTGCGCTGCCTCTCGGTGTACCTAAATACATCATCTCCACGATCTCTTTCTCGCCACTCATTCCAGTAGACCGCCTCGCGCCAGATCTTCAGATGATTTTGTGGGCAGGCGGCCTATATGGGTTGAACGGGGTTTGCCGCTCACTGCTCAGCCAGGCAGCCGGCGCCGTCCTCGGCGCGGCCCGGTGTGCACAGCCAGCACCGATGGACCGGCCGGTTGTTGGCATGATGAGCCTTGGCAGCTCGTGTCTGTCCTACATGAAAATCCTCAAGCCTGCCCTTGAGACTAGGGGTTTCGAGGTGGCTGTCTTCCATGCAACGGGCATGGGGGGCATGGCTTTCGAGAGCCTGATCGCAGCTGGAAAATTCGCCGCGGTGATGGATTTCGCACTTTGTGAAGTTGGCAACTTGATGGTCGGCTCAGTCGTGAACGCAGGAAAGGACCGCTTGATGAATGCGGCTCGTCACGGCATACCGCAGCTGGTAGCGCCAGGCGCATTGGATTTGATCGACTTCGCTGGCTGGCAAGATATTCCGCCGCGCTTTTCCGACCGGCCATTTCATGCGCACAACCGTTTGATCAAATCATCCGCTCTTTCGCCAGATGAGAAACGAGAGACGGCGAGGGAGATCGTGAAACGATTGGACGGTGCCAAAGCGCCTGTGCACATCATCCTCCCCACAGGTGGGCTGGAAGAATGGGATCGTGAAGGCGGTCCTGCTCATGACCCGGAAGGCTTATCGGCCTTTGTCGGAGAGATGCGTAACATCGTCAAATCGCCGATCCAGATGACGGAACTAGATTGTCATATCAACGACAGAGCATTTTCTGAGAAGGCGCTGGAGCTATTTGATGCTTGGGTCGCTGACGGAACTATCAAGATGATGGCGGAAGCGATCTGATGACAACCGACCCGCGTTACGGTATCCTCTTCGACCCGATTAAAATCGGCCCAGTCACGGCGCCGAACCGCTTCTACGCTGTGCCTCATGCCACCGGGCATACGCCAATGATGCCCAATGGTTCTATCGGCATGCGAGCAATGAAAGCCGAGGGCGGATGGGGCGTCGTTTGCATGCAGCTTGCTGAGATTGATCCGTCGTCGGATATCTCAAATCTGCCAATCGAAAAACTTTGGGATGAAACGGATGTTTTATCCCACAGACGCATGGTGGAGCGGGTCAAGCAGCATGGCAGTCTGGCAGCCATAGAGCTTGCACATACTGGCCTGCGGTCGCGCAATTTCTCGACTGGCATGCCGGTCATGGCGCCGAGCAGTTTTCCCATTCTGAAACCAGAAGCGCCTGTGCACGCCAAGGCGATGGATAAGTCCGATATTAAGGCTTTTCGGAGAAGCCACCGCGCGGCGGTCGCTCGTTCTCGCCAAGCCGGCTACGACATCGTTTATGTCTATGCCGCGCATGATGCCTCGTTACTTTGGCACTTTCTGTCGCCGATGTATAATTTGCGCTCCGATGAATACGGCGGTTCTTTTGAGAACCGTGTCCGCCTTCTGCGGGAGGTCTTGGAAGACACAATGGACGCTGCGAAAGGGGAAATGGCGGTCGCCATTCGATTCGCCGTGCACGACTTCAAACATGGAAGCGTGATAACTTATGATAAGGAGGGTCGCTATGTTGTCGAGGCCCTTGCCGAGATTCCTGATCTTTGGGACGTCAATGTGGCCGGATGGAGCCGTGATTCCGGGACATCAAGATTTGATGAGGAAGGATTTCAGGAAAAGTACACGTCGTTTGTAAAGCGCGTCACAACTAAGCCAGTGGTCGGCGTAGGACGGTTCACATCGCCCGATGCGATGGTCAGCCAAATTCGCCGGGGCGTGCTGGATCTGATCGGCGGCGCAAGGCCCTCAATAGCTGACCCCTTCCTGCCAAATAAGATCAAACGAGGCAGGATTGAGGATATCCGTGAATGTATCGGCTGCAATATCTGTGTGGCCTCCGATGCCTATTCCGTTCCGTTGCGATGCACCCAGAACCCGACGATTTCGGAGGAGTGGAGGCGTAATTGGCACCCTGAAAAGTTCTCGATCAGCCGGCAGATCAAGGCCGCATTGATCGTAGGGGGAGGGCCGGCTGGCCTGGAGTGCGGGCATGTTCTAGCTCGCGCTGGTCATCAGGTCACGTTGGCCGACAAGGCGACAGAATTCGGCGGCCGAGTCGCAAGAGAAAGTCGGCTCAAGGGCCTGGCCGCATGGGGTCGCGTGCGCGATCACAGGCTTTATCTTCTGCAGCAGATGGCGAATGCAAGTCTTTATCTTGAAAGCGAGATCTCGGCTGCTGAGATTGGAGAATTTGATGCTGAACAAGTCTTTGTAGCGACCGGTGCCAGTTGGCGGAACGACGGCGTGGGACGCACAAACTTTCGTCCAATCCCCGGCTTCACTGGTCATGTTCTGACGCCTGATCATGTTATGAACGGACATGAGGTGAATGGCCCGGTCGTTATCTATGACGACGATCATTATTATATGGGCAACGTACTTGCAGCGCATCTGGTTGCGCTTGGCCATGAGGTGCATCTCGTCTGTCCGCTGCCGATCATCGCAAGCTGGATGGGATACACGCTGGAACAACCACGTGTCGTGGCAAGTCTGCACGCCGCAGGTGTGAGGATGTACCCTAATACTACAGCGGTGTCGTGGTCCGGCGGAGAGTTGAACGTCGTGCGGACCGACATTGCGGAGCCGACCGATGCCATCAGAGGTGCTACGCTGATTTGCGTCACCTCGCGGTCTCAAAATATGGCGCTATATGAGGATATTATCGCCCGAGGGGAGTTCGTCGAGAGATTAGAACTTCTCGGCGACGCCGTGGCGCCGGGGCTGATCCAGGCTGCAGTGCTCTCTGGCCATCAAAAAGCGCGGCTCTTCATGGGCGAGAGCAATAGGGAAGGTCTGTTCCTTCGCGAAACGCCCGTCCTGTTCGCATGACCGATGAGGAATGTCATCCAATGATCGAAGCCAATCTCAACCCGGCCAGCGCGCTTGTCCTGGATTTCGGTGGTGTTATTTCGAAGACGATGTTCGAAACTCACGCCGTCACCGAGCAGGCGCTTGGCTTGGCTAATGGAACCTTGACGTGGCTGGGACCGTTCGATCCCTCGTCTGACGAGCTATGGCGAGCTATGCAACGCGACGAAATTTCCGAACGCGAATATTGGAACAGGCGTTCGCGCGAAGTGGGCCGGCTCGTGGGCGAGGACTGGGTCGATGTTAAGACCTTGGTGCAACGCGCGCGGGGAGCGGACACGTCCATCGTGATCCGTCCGGAGGCCGTGAGAACCGTTATGATCGCAAAAGCCTTTGGTAAGAAGCTGGCTATCCTCTCGAACGAACTGGATCTTTTCTACGGCGCAGACTTCAAAACGCGGTTGCCCTTCATTTCGCTCTTTGATGAGATCGTTGACGCCACTTATACGGGGATTTTGAAGCCTGATCCGAAATCTTACAAAATTTTGACAGACAGGCTTGGCCTCCCAGCGGAGGCTTGCGTCTTCGTCGACGATCAAAGGCGGAATATAGATGGGGCTGTGGCTTGCGGGCTGCAGGCGGTACATTTCGACGTACGCGACCCTCTGGGATCATACCGGGAGGCGCTGACGCTTCTCGGCATTCAAGCATCTGAACTGCGGGAGACTGATCATGCGTGAGATGAATTTTCTAAAAGAGCAAAATGCGAAGCCCATCTGGCACCCGATGGCGCATCCGGCAGAGATGCGCGCGGGTCCGCCCAAGATCATCGCATCAGGGTCTGGCGTGCACGTGACTGATGTTGACGGCAATCGCGTCCTGGATGCCGTAGGTGGATTGTGGAATGTCAACCTGGGCTATAATTGCGACCCGATAAAAGAGGCCATCCGCGATCAACTGGATGTCCTACCGTATTATTCCGGATTTCGGGGTACATCGACCGGACCCGCCATTGAGCTTGCCTACGAGCTGACCCAGTTTTTTGAACCCGAAGGCATGACAAGGGTCTTCTACACCTCCGGCGGATCAGATTCAGTCGAATCAGCTCTCCGCTTGGCACGGCAGTATTGGAAGATCCGTGGACAGAAGGACCGCTTCAAATTTCTGTCGCTCAAGAAGGGATATCATGGAACCCATTTCGGCGGGGCGTCCGTCAATGGTAACGCCAATTTCCGGCGAAATTACGAGCCGCTTCTGCCAGGTTGCTTCCATATGCCGGTCCCTTGGCTATATCGCAATGTGTTCAACGAAACGGATCCTGCGCGCCTTGCCGAGCTTTGCGCACTGGCGATTGAAGACGAGATCAACTTCCAGGGGGCGGACACCATTGCCGCCTTCATCATGGAACCGGTTCTGGGTGCCGGTGGTGTTATCGTCCCACCCGAAAGCTTTATGCCGAAGGTCCGTGCCCTCTGCGATAAATACGATATCCTGCTGATAGCAGATGAGGTCGTGACGGCGTTCGGCCGGACGGGGTGCTGGTCTGGCTCCCGGCTATGGGGGGTAAAGCCCGACATGATGTGCATCGCCAAGGCCATCACGTCTGGATATTTTCCACTCGGCGCGACCCTGATCTCTGCGAAAGTCGCCTCGGTGTTCGAGGAGAACACAGACTCATTCGGCGCTATAGGCCATGGGTACACATATTCGGGCCATCCCGTCGGCTGCGCGGCTGGATTGGCTGCTTTATCAGAAACCATCCGCCTCAACTTGGATCAAAATGCGGCTGCGCGCGGACTAGAGCTCGCCGCGGCACTGGCAACTTTGAAGTCAGAACATTCAGTTGTTGGTGACGTGCGCTCCAAAGGGCTCATGGCGGCTATCGAGCTTGTTTCCGATCTGCCTTCCAAAACGCCGGCGTCAAAGAAAACCATGGCCGCGGTAGCCGAAGGCGCATACAGCGCCGGCGTCATGGTCCGTATTTCCAGCAACCAACTCATACTATCGCCACCGCTCATCATCACGACCGAGGATGTTGCAGTGATTGCGGAAGCCCTCGATGCAGGATTGCGTCGAACTGTTTGAATGAAAATCAAACACAACCACCTGCCGGAGAAAAAGAGGCCGCACTGATGAAGATAATCGTTCCGATTAAACGAGTCGTAGATTCGAATGTGAAAATTCGAGTACGGGTCGACGGCTCCGGTGTCGAGCTCGCCAATCTGAAAATGGCGATCAATCCCTATGACGAAATTGCCGTCGAAGAAGCTGTGAGGCTTCGGGAAGCGGGAACTGCAACCGACGTGCTCGTCATTTCTGTCGGGCCCACCGAGGCGCAGCAAGTTTTGCGTTCAGCGCTTGCAATGGGGGCCGACCGGGCTTTGCTGATCGAAACCGAGATGGCACTCGAGCCTTTGGCAGTTGCCAAACTGCTGAAATGGGCTGTCACTGTCGAACAGCCTGATCTTGTTATCCTAGGGCGGCAGGCCATTGATGACGACTGCAACCAGGTCGGCCAGATGCTCGCAGCACTCTTGGGCTGGCAGCAAGCGACATTCGCTTCGAAGATTGTTATGAACAAAGAAGAAATTGTTGTCGCGCGGGAAGTCGATGATGGGCAGCAAACATTGCGACTCGATTTACCTGCAGTGGTGACCACCGATCTCAGGCTCAATGAACCCCGCTACGCTTCTCTGCCAAGCATCATGAAGGCCAAGAAGAAGCCGCTTGTAGTGACGCCCGCTGCGAGCCTCGGTGTCGATACAGCCCATCGGTTGGAAATCGTCCGAACGTTTGAACCGGCCTCGCGCAAGGCCGGCATCAAGGTAACAGATGCGGCCGAGCTCATGGTGCGACTGCGTGCCGAACTGAATATCATCTGACTTAGGAACAAACCGTGACAACACTTCTTTTGGCTGACCATGATAACGCGACCCTGAAGGATCCCACCAGACGCGCGCTAACCGCTGCCCTCATGCTTGGCGAGTCCGTTCATGTTCTAGTTGCGGGCGAGAATGCCGCCGCTGTTGCAAATCAGGCATCAGCCCTCCAGGGTGTTACAAAAGTTCTGCACGCCGAGGCGAGCTCGCTTGGGCAGGGAATCTCGGAAGCAATCTCAGCGCTCATTCTGTCGATTTCAGACCAATACACCGCCGTCGTGGCGGCCGCCACTGCAGTAGGCAAAAGTGTTATGCCTCGCGTCGCGGCGAAGCTAGACGTCATGCAGGTCTCCGAGGTTACTGCTGTTCTGGGTAGTGATACGTTTGAGCGGCCAATTTACGCTGGAAACGCTGTTCAGGCCGTTCGCTCAAAAGATAAAAAGCTGATCATTACTGTCCGGGCTTCGGCGTTTGCCGCCGCCGAGTTCTCCGGCACCGCTCCTATTCAGAAACTTTGCTTCAAAGAGGAGCCCTGCACGCCTTCGCTTGCAGGTAGAACCTGCAGCACAAGTGAGCGTCCAGAACTAACCTCAGCGAAAATCGTCGTCTCCGGCGGCCGCGGACTTGGTTCTTCAGAAAACTTCGAGAAAGTTGTCGCGACCCTTGCTGACAAGATCGGGGCCGCTGTGGGCGCCTCACGTGCCGCAGTTGACGCCGGCTTTGCGCCGAATGAGTGGCAAGTTGGGCAGACCGGGAAAATAATCGCCCCGGACCTCTATATCGCCCTGGGAGTATCTGGTGCGATCCAGCACATCGCCGGGATGAAAGATGCCAAAACGATCGTAGTGATCAACAGCGATCCAGATGCTCCATTCTTTCAGGTGGCGGATTACGGCTTGGTCGCCGATCTGTTTGAGGCAACCCCTCAGTTTTTAGAGGAACTGGCGAAATGAGTGATAATTTGACTGAAGCGACCACCGCAGCACCCAGCGAACCGCAATCGTTTGTGCTGACGCTTTCCTGCTCCGACGAGATTGGCATCATCGCTGCTGTCACAGGTGAGATCTCTTCGATCGGTGGCAACATTCTGGAAAGCAACCAATATTGCGATAAACAGAGCAATCGTCTTTTCATGCGGATTTCGTTTGAGACGCCGCACAGCTTCCATCGGGAAAAGGTCGAACGTCTGTTGCAGCCGACAATTGACAGGTTTGGGATGAAGACATCGATCGTGGACCTCTCGCGGAAACGCAGGATCATCATCATGGTGTCCAAATTCGATCACGCACTATTGCATCTGCTTTATCAGTACCGCGTGGGCTGGCTGAATGTCGATGTTGTCGCCATTGTATCCAACCATGACACCTGCGCGAAAATTGCCGAGGATGCCAATATTCCTTATTATCTTTGGCCTGTAAGTCGTGAAAACAAGACTGAGCAAGAGCGAAAGCTTATCGAACTTGTGAATGATACCGGTGCTGATTTGGTGGTTCTGGCACGATACATGCAGGTTCTTTCGAATGAGGCTTCGAACCGGCTGTTTGGCAAGGTCATCAATATCCATCACTCCTTCTTGCCGAGTTTTAAGGGTGCCAAGCCCTATCATCAGGCGCATGAGCGAGGAGTGAAACTGATCGGTGCAACCGCGCATTATGTTACGGCGGATCTTGATGAAGGCCCGATAATTGAGCAGGAAACCGAGCCTGTGACGCACTCCATGAGCCCGGACGATTTTGTCGCTGCGGGACGGGAAATCGAGAGCCGCGTTTTAGCCAAAGCGGTGAAAAATCACCTGGAGTCACGGGTGATGTTGAACGGACACAAAACGATCGTGTTCGCACGATGAGTATCTCGGAACCAGCGGCCGCGGAGACGGCCATAGTCATATCCGGGAAGGAAGCTGCTAACCGGGTCATCGAAAAGGTCATCCGTGACGCGGACGCTTTGCGTCGAGCACGGGCGATCAACCCAGGTCTTGCTGTCGTCATAGTCGGCACCGATCCTGCAAGTCAGGTTTATGTCGCGGCGAAGAGCCGAAAGGCCAAAGAGTGCGGCTTTCATTCTGTGCAACATGAGCTGTCCGCGAATTGTACCATAGAGGAGATACTTGAGTTGCTCGCCGCACTAAATTCGGATTCCAAAGTGCATGGTATTCTCGTCCAGTTGCCGTTGCCGAAGCACATTGACGCGAGCCAGGTGATCCAAGCCATCTCGCCAGAGAAGGATGTTGACGGATTCACTTTCGTCAACATTGGCCGTTTGACGGCAGGAGATATGGGCAAAGGCTTCGTGCCCTGCACGCCGGCCGGATCAATGCTGCTCATCGAGTCGATCCTAGGCGCAGACCTGTCAGGTAAACATGCCGTGGTCCTCGGACGGTCGAACATCGTTGGAAAGCCCATCGCGAGCTTGCTGCTGGCCGCGAATGCCACTGTTACGGTAGCGCATTCGCGCACCAGCGGTCTGCAAGCGTTGTGCCGGGGCGCGGACATTCTGGTCGCCGCTGTAGGGAAGCCAGAAATGGTAAGGGCCGAGTGGATCAGGCCTGGGGCCCTGCTCATCGATGTCGGCATCAACCGCATTCCAGCCGCCCAGCCGGGAGGCAAGTCCTACCTCGTTGGGGATATCGCTTATGATGAGTGTGCTGCAATTGCCGGCGCCATCACCCCAGTGCCCGGAGGCGTGGGCCCCATGACCATCGCCATGCTGATGTCGAATACTTTACTCTCTGCTTGCCGATTCGCCGGCAACGGCGAGCCGATTGCGATGTCGTTGGGTGGCCATTAATTCGGCGGCGCCGCCACCGGCCTATCCAGTGTCGTCGAGGAGCTGCCGCACGTTGAATTCTCTCGAAGGAATTAGAAAAATGTTGGTAGGTTTGCCGAAGGAAATCAAAAATCATGAGTATCGAGTTGGGCTTACGCCTGCCTCGGTGCGAGAGCTCAAACAAAGTGGGCATGATGTGCTGGTGCAGTCTGGCGCCGGCCTTGGAATCGGCGTCGATGATGCGCAGTATCTCCGAGCTGGTGCCGAGATCACTGCAGATGCAGACGAGATTTTCGAACACGCTGCCATGGTGGTAAAGGTCAAGGAGCCGCAGCCCGAAGAATGCCGCATGCTGCGATCCGGCCAGATATTGTTCACTTATTTGCACCTTGCTCCTGATCCTGAACAAGCCAAGCTCATTCAGGCGTCTGGCGCTATCGCCATCGCTTATGAGACTGTAACAGACAATGTCGGAAGGCTGCCACTTCTGGCGCCTATGAGTGAGGTTGCCGGTCGTATGGCGATTCAGGTGGGAGCCGTGTCGCTGCAAAAAGCCCATGGCGGCCTCGGGGTGCTTCTCGCCGGCGTCCCCGGCGTTCCGCCTGGGCGTGTGGTGGTCCTAGGCGGCGGCGTGGTCGGCGCGAACGCAGCGCGTATCGCCCTCGGAATGGGCGCGGATGTGACGATTTTCGATCGTTCTCTGCCACGCCTGGCTCAACTCGATGATCTTTACGGTCCGAGGTTGAAAACAGCATACTCCACCGCTGAGTCCGTCGAAGAGGCTGTATTCAATGCTGATTTGGTTATTGGCGCCGTCCTGGTTCCGGGCGCGGCAGCTCCCAGGCTTGTCTCTCGCGAGATGCTCGGTCAGATGCGCAAGGGTGCCGTTCTGGTCGACGTGGCAATCGATCAGGGTGGTTGTTTTGAAACGAGTCACGCAACGACCCATTCAGAGCCAACCTATGTCGTTGACGGAATCGTACACTACTGTGTTGCCAATATGCCTGGCGCGGTGCCTAGAACTTCGACGTTCGCACTGACTCAAGCCACCATCCCTTATGTCCTGAAGATAGCAAACCTGGGCTGGCGCGCTGCACTGATCGATGACTTGCATCTTCGTGCCGGTCTAAATGTAGCGGAAGGACGCATCATCCATCCGGCCGTCGCAGACGCTCTTCAGGAAGACTGTTTGCCGGCAGAACAAGCGCTACGAGCTTCATAACGAGCAGGCGAATGCTAGGTGTCGTTGCGGGTCGCGCACATCTTGAGCATTTGCCGCTTTTTGGCGCGACTCCAAACAACGTTCAGAATTTCTTGCTTAATCTTTAACATTTCCGTTGACACGCAAAAAACATCCGTGTTTATAAATAAACCACCGGTTCATATAAAGAACCTTTGGAGTGTCGATTAGTCCACGGGCACGCCACGCTAGACTCAATGCAAACCGCAACCGCGCCTAGGGGATAATTCATGCCGAGCGAGATCACGCCTGAACTGTC
>Ga0116226_10003178_pt1 | contig 14472 bp, 14 predicted proteins | sample S1TSphfallax_FD_89692 | JGI IMG/M metagenome (GOLD analysis project Ga0116226, IMG submission 89692) | Host-associated microbial communities from peat moss isolated from Minnesota, USA - S1T2_Fa - Sphagnum fallax MG | ecosystem: Host-associated > Plants > Peat moss > Unclassified | place: USA...
AGAATTGTGATATCGAGGTACCACTGTTTTTGCTGGATTTTTGTTCTATGGAATCAATTCATTTGTAGAACCAAATTAATAAATTATGAATTGAAATGCAGCGCAGAAAGCAGTTTGAAGGCTACTAGAATATTCTGAAAATTCAAACAATATGAATGCATTCTTTTAAGATATTGAATTTATGATAATCTTCAATTTTTGACATTTGTTGATATAGATGATTTTCAAATATTTAATATCTTAAAAAAGTTTGATTCGTATTATCTGAAGTTTTCAAGATATTCTAGTAGCTTCGAGACTCTTCGATAGACAGTATTTCTTCGAAACGAGATAACATCGGACGAGATTCTCATGTAAGATTTTAATCTTCATTGATTGGACTTCTCTTATTTTGGAATAGTTGATCTCCTCTCACTTTCATCAGATAAGGATACCTATTTTTTCATTTCCATTCAGAATTCTTACTGAATAATGTTGACTCGACTAACAATCCTTTTAAAAAATTTCGTTTTTCATTTCATAGAAAGACGCGACATCTCTTATTACAATAGCGAAAAAAAAACCCTGTCGATCATAAGATTGCACATATCTACCAGTTTCATTGGAAGACTAAACAACAATAATGATTGATTTGATTATTTGATTCATATTTATTTTCATCTATATAGACACTTACATCACAATCTATTGAAACAAATTCAAATAGTGTTAATCAAATGAATAATAATGATGATGTTCTTACATTATCCAGACAACAACAACAACAACAACAACAACAACAACAACAAACAAAAACAACTAAAAAAACTAATCATCAATCGAAATCGATTAATAAGAAATCTTCAAAATATCCATCAAAAGTTACTAAACAACGAATTCTACCAAAGTCAAGTCAAAAACAATCTTCAACAAAACCTCGATGTACACGTTGTGGTTTAACACAATTAATTGATATAACACATCATGAATTTCCCAAACAAAAAGGTCTTGTATTTGAATGTGTATCATGTGGAAATAATTCAATGCGATCGAATGTATCCGCTCATGAACGAAAAGGTCGTTTAGCTAAAGTTGCTGCTGATCATTTAAATAATGTCACATGTCTATTTTGTCATACAATTTTTCATTCTCATAAGGATTATTTAAGCCATTTAAAAAACGACCATGGATCAAATAAACCATTGTAATTTCATATTCTAACGAAGAAGAATAAATGATTAAATGTTCGACTCTCATAGTTTTCTTTTTTCGGTATTCTTCTTACTGTTAGTGCAATTAGTATTTGTTTTTGTTTTTTTTTGTGATACATCAAACATGTGCGAGAAATGATGCAAAATTCTCATGCTGTGTGTGTAGTTATTTTAGAATGTACGAATATTCTTGATCCTTGATGTGTGCTTTATTTTATTCTGGAACGTTTGTGTTTTTTTTTTACATTAAAAAAACTTTATTTAAGCTGAAAAAAAATAATTTTGTGATTTATTTTATTTAAATAAACGTTTGAATGACGAATTTTTTGATTTATTTATAGAATATCGTTATCGGTCGTTTTTTTTATGAATTTAACTGTAGGTCAAATTGTTTGGGCTAGACGGAATCAAGATGAAATTTATTGGCCTGGAAAAATTACTGTTATATCAAATAATACCAATGATTTATGGTCATCAGAATTACATTATAATTATCTTGTTCAATTTTTTGTTACAAATCAATCAGTTTGGATTACAGATATATTACCTTATCGGCAATATAAAGATTCAATGACAAATGATTCCTTTATGCATTATGGTCTTCATTCAACAATAAAACAAGATTTTTTAAATGCTATTAATCAAGCTGATTATGCTAGTAGTCAGCAAATATATACCAATAGTAATGATTTAACTTCAATGACTATGATGACTACACAACAACAACAACAACAACAAGAAGAAAAATTGTTACCTTTAATTGAAGATAATACCGATAACGACTTTCTCTTGACACCAAGTCCAATGTTTACATCAAATACAGGTAACTATGGAGACTTGAAATTTTTTACTTTATATGTGATGTATTTCCGCAGGCTTATAAAGCTTTTCGAGGCTCTCAAAAATTCACTGATGAGTACACTAATAGAAATAATTACAAAAGCAAACTCTTTTTGTAACTATAAAAGTTCATAGAACCGGACCTCATTAATTCTATCACATCAGAGGAATATCTTGTTGAAGATTTATAGTCCACTATTTAGTTCTTAGTTAAACACCAATATTTTATCCTGAACAAAATATTTCTTTAGAATATTATAACTCACCATATCAACAACCATCTGTACCAACATCGAATTTAATAATTCAATCATTAGATACATTTTCATCAAATAATAGTAATAAAACTACACAAGCTTTCACAACAAATAATGATTGGTATACTCAACAAGGTTTAATAGTTGAATCAATTACACCACCATTACCTTCTCAAAACGATAATCAACTTGAATACATATGTTCATCAGATAATGTTCAAAAAACAAATTCAGTTATTATTCTTACTACAAAAATTTATTCAAATTCTTCATTCATTTCCTATCTTTCCAATTGTTTTCCCAAGTTTTTTCATCATTCAATCATCTATCTCGATGATTTAACAAATAATTATCAACATCCCAATACATCGAATATTTCCTATCTCATTTGTCTCGAACATTTTGATTCATCAATCAAACAAACATTAACTTCAACTATTCTTAACAATCTCAATGCACATATTAATTATTTATTTCTTATTATAAATCCACCATCCTATGAACTTATTCGACATTTATATTCAACAATAATAGATAAACGAACGATTCTTATTCTTCATTATCATTCACCATATGATAATGAACCATTATTATTATGTTCAGGAAATCGAATAACATTTGAAATGATTCGATCAACATTATTGAAATATTTATGTTCAAAAATAAAATATATTGAATCACAAGAAGGTGAAGAAGAAGAATTTTATTCAATTAATGACATATCATTTGGATATCAGTCAAATAAAATAAAAAATGAACCGATGGTAGACAACATTCCTTCAAATCAAACATTAGAATTAAATTCATTCAGAAATTATTCAAATATTTCCAATGAATATTTGACAGAATCATCAATAATGAAACACTCGAAAAAATTCCATCGACAAAGACTTATTAATAATCTCGGTAAAAGAATATTTAAACGGAAATTCAAACAACATTTACCAAAAAATAGAATGATATCTGCTTCATCATCGGAATATCATGTGCAAAATATTCTTGATACTTTTAGTTCTTCGAAATAATTCTTTGTTGTGTTTTGTTTATTTTTCATTATTTAATCAATTTTGCTTTTAATTTTGTTTTTTTTTACGCATGTCATTGAATCAAACAAGAGATCAGCTAGTCATGTACCGATGATTTTTATTGATATTCGATCATTGAAATAGTTTACATAACAAAATATGGGTTGTCTTTGCTATTGCAAAGTTTCATGATTCGTGATGTCAAAAAAGATGAAAAGAAGTAGTAGATATGATAGATATCATCATCGAATAGATATAACAGAAGTTAGAAATATAAAAATTTAATTTCAAGTCACAAAAATGTATCTTTCAAAATATCGATCAACTTCTACAAATTTCCAGATGTTTTATCTAATAGTTCTGACTAGTAATAAAAAATGTCTATAGATTTGGTTAAAATCAGTCGGAAAAGGCGAAACTTTGCTTAAAAAATCCAACCTGTGGTTAGATTCTATTATCTGTTTTGAAATCAAAAGAAAAGTGGTGGTTTTTATTGATGCTATCTATTATACAAACATTATACCAATAGTATATAGAGAGTTTTGATAACGATTTATTGGTACAGGCTTCCTGCCAAATGCAAGATATATAACGAAGTACATTATGTCTAAAAATAAATGAAGTTTCTGGTTTCTAGATAAATAAATGGTAACAGTATGAGGTATTCTATGGCATCAAACGGAATAAATAATCTTTGGCTCTCATAAATAATGTAGAGAAGTGATCATATTAAAAATCTCGGCAAGATATAAGTTTTTTGTTCTTGTATATGTTTGTTTCACCTCAGTCAACGTAAATACTGAAAATGATACAATGAATTAGAAAAAAAGGATGCAACAATTTCAAGATTTTGATCTGTTCTTCATTTTAAATCAACTCAGCCATTGCGAAAGTTCTAATAAATTAGCTATTGATATTTCTCTTTTGAACCATTCTCGTCATTATCATTTATCATATGGTGCAAATCACATTAAACAATTGACCTTTTAATAGTAATTTTCATTAATAAAACACACCTATTGTTGTCCAGTTCCGGCAGATGATTGTCTACATTCACCAAATGGCGTCATCTACTGAGTGGCAAACAATGAATGGATAATAAAGAGACGAGAGAAAAAATGGTGGTCAGTGCAATATGACTTATTCTTCTCGTTTACTGTACTGAACACATTTGTAGGTTACTGTTTGATTATATTTTCTTATAGTGAACTGTGTAAGTTTTATGAAAAATAAACAATACCGTAAGCAATATTAATTTAGTTGTTTATATTAGAGAAGAAAAAGAAAACAAAAAATCTAGTTTTTCTTGTTAGCAATTAATCTTGTTTCTATGGATTCATGTTAAAAATATAATTTTTTTGCTCGATTTCTATGTACTTAACTTTAACCAGTGTGCATAAGAGACATAGAGAATATAAAAACGAGAATAAAAGACAAGAGGGAGTATATTTAATTTCATTCAAATTCTCGTTTGTCGATCCATATCCTCATCATCTATTTCTCTTGAGATTTTCGTGTTAGACTTCTTTTTTTTTGCTTTTCATCTAATAGAAAAAAAAAACTAAATAAAAAGAGAGACAGAGTATGGAAAGGAAAAATTAGTAACTAGTTTCGCCTCATCATTTGTTCTTCTAAATCATGTAAATATATTCTACTAGGCAGAAAGAACGAGGAAAGAGAGACTGTAACGTCTATCGCCTGTTTTTGTTATTCTTCTCTCTCTTTTTTTTGTATATGTATGTGTTCTTTGCACATTTCTTCAGTCATTCTATAAAAACTAAATGATATTGACCATATGTTAAGTCGATTAAAGTTTGGTTGACTTGATACATAAAAAAAGCGTGAGTTCATGTTGTACTTTTTCATCATCGTCATGCTCACTTTTTTTTCCTTTTCAACATCAGATGATGAGTTTCCATTCGCTTTCTGTTTATGAGCGAGTTGTAGCTGTTGCTTTTTTCTTTTCTCTCCCCCTCTCTACTGTATGTGTGTAACGGAGGAAATCAAGCATTGTCTGGGTGGCAGCGCCATCAGCAACAGCAGCAGCAGCACGGGGTAAAGTAAAGACAGACGAAGAAGAAAAAAATGAGTCGGGCAAGTATAGGAAGCAAAGTTATTTTCGCATAAGAATAATATCGCTGAATCATTCTTGATTGATGTCGAAGAAAAAAGAAAAAGAGAGAGAGAGAAGACGGACGAAGTCAAAAAAAAACAAGAAAACACTAGTTAGGTTGCTCGAATACCGTCGACAATTTGAAAAGAAGAAAGAGACGATAACAATTTTTCTATTTCTTTTATATTTTGACATTTTTGGTAAGATCTATTCATTCCTTTTTTCTTTAATAATACAGGTGATTTGATGATGAATTGCCATATAGTATTCAGCAAAAATCTTCTACAAACATTCTGATTCTTTTTTATGTATATATAAATTAACGACGGAAATAGTTTGTTCAATAGAACGTTTGTCGTCAGTTTGTTTCCTACTCTCTCTTTTTAACAATTAGATTGAGATGAGGCAAAAGAAGACTCTCGAATGGCCAATTGATCGGCTCATTGACGACAGATGTTGGAATGAGTTAAAAAGAATGACAAAAAGGTCGAGAGCATTTTATCTAAATAGATATATATGCATTGATGACATTAGTCATCATGTCGAACAAGATTTTTATTATAGGTTTTTTTTTATATCATAGGATTCTTAATTGGAGAGTTGTAATACTATTCTGTGCAATCGAAGCCTATCCAATAATAAAACACTTTGGGGTTAATTAATTTCCTTCGTTCTATCCTTAGAACAGCAACATCTGATTATACACAATAAATAACAAAAACAGTACGTCTCTTCTTTATCGTACAATTATGATTATAGCCGATGGGTTATGTCTGCTGGATAGAAAGCGCTTTTCTTATTTGATGAATAAAGACAGTTGCCAGATTCATGAAAAATAAAGATAATTAAAGCCGGACAGGTGTTTGTAGTCAAACTGTTAGATTATCAAAACACGTGCTGACTAGTTCGAAAGATCAATAAAGGTGCGAAAAAGAAGGAATGTGTAAAGGTGTCATAAAAAACAGTAGAATATGAATATGATTCATCTGTCATTCCTCTTTCCTGGGGTACATTCAAAAATTCTATTCGAATGTTTAATTTAAATGATAATATAGAAATAGTTTATTATCATAAAATATAAGTCATTTGAGGAATTTGAGTTAAATTAAAACAGGTTCAGATTTTGAGATAGGATGTTTTGTGAGTGCAGACTTCATAGTTCGTCTTAGATTATTGATTATGAGAATTAAATACACTCAAATTTTTGATCATGTATATTGACATCGTTTTTAAACAATTTCTTACTATTTGTATTTTTACTTCTCATATTTGAAATATGTGCATCTGGTTCCACTCTTAAATTTTTATATATCTCATTGTACAAGCTGATGCATACATAGCTGTGCACAGTTGTTGAACTATTCCTCCTTCTCTCTTTCTTTTTTGTATGTATTTCGTTATTTATAGCTAGCAGCATTAAGATCAACGATTCCGCCTAGTCAACCATTTAACATCGTGTCCGTTTTGTTATCTGATTCTATTTATAAAGATTGCTGTATATTAAAAAAAAACCCTGAAGTGTCCTTCGCTCTGTCTGTTTGTCAGTCTATCTATTTTGTATAATATTGATAGAAGAACAAGAAAATTGCATGATAAAGGTCATTATTGTCATTTATTCAATATTTGTCTCCTTTTCTTCGATTCTATAGATTAATATACAGCATTCAAACGAGCATTCATGTCGGATCGAAGTCCAATCGATGATCCACTAGTCTCATTTGGTCAACAACAATCATCGCCAACAGTAACAACACCAACAAAACAAAAAAGTAATGATTTTTATGAAATTCATTCATCGAAAGATATAGATCCATTCGATAATCATAATGGTAATGGTACCGATGCACAAGGATATCATTCAAGTAATGGTACAAATAATGATGAACATCATAATGGAACTAATGGTAATAAACATGATGAATTTAATCAATTTTCGATAAATAATGATCTTTTTCCGGTGGATACCAATGAAAATGAAAAAAGTAAATTGACATTTTAAAAAAAAGCACTTAAGTTAATATTTGTTTATACTTTTAAAGTTTCTTCTGATGATTATCAACATCATCATCATGAATTTTCGACACGTAAAAATGAAGAATCTGAAGATTCATCATTAAATTTTAATTCAAATACAAATGATGATGTAACAGATAGAAATACACTTTTACTTGATCTTGATCCTAATGCACCTGATTTACATCCGATTCATACAAATAAAACAGGTATTACACCATCACCAAATGATCCATTCAAACGATTTGATGATATGTCATCACCACAACATAATAAACATGATAGTTCTCTTGATTTTGCGGAAAATTTAACTGAAGATACAGTTAAACATGAACAACAATCAAATTTAACAAGTTTTATTAATCCCACAAATGATCTTACTCCAACATCACCAGTCAAAGAAGAGATTCACTCGCCAGTTACAGATGAACATCATGAAAGTATTCATTCTCCTGTCAAAGAAGAGCATCATGAAGATATTCATTCACCAGTTAAGGAACAACAGGAAAATTTACAATCACCTGTTGAAGAACAACATGAAGAAGTTCAGTCGCCAGTCAAAGAACAACAAGAAGAAAATTTTCCATCACCTGTTAAGGAACAACAGGAAGAAATTCATTCACCAGTTATAGAAAAACAACATGAAGAAATTCCATCACCTATCAAAGAACAACAAGATCAGATCCATTCACCAGTCAAAGAAGAACAATCTGAAAACCTAATTTCACCTGTCAAAGAACAACAGAATGAAAATCTTCCATCACCTGTCAATGAGCAACAAGACAGTATTCATTCACCAGTCAAAGAAGAACAACATGCAAATCTCATTTCACCTGTTGAAGAGCAGCAAGATGAACATTTACCGTCACCTTTTAAGGACCAATCTGAAACTGTTTCATCACCAGTTAAAGAAGAAGCAGAACAACAACAAGAACATGAAAATATTCCATCGCCTAATGAAGAAGAAAAACCTTTAAATGATCAAGAAAATGTGCTTTCATCTTCTCAATCGAATGAACAAGAACAATCAGTGAATGAAACTGATGAAAAACACTTATTCAATGAAGCTTATGAAGAACTTGATAATGCTGCTAATGAATTAGCAGCCAACATTGATCTTGTTACTTCACCATCACCAGCAGCTACACCTGATCGACAACTACCACCATCATTTCCAGATACAGAAATACAACCGACATCACCAACTTTAGAAGAACCATCACAACACCAACAACAACAACCAACAGACCCTACTCAATCAAATGATGATGCAAAAACACCATCAACAACGGAAGAGCCTGAAAATGTCCAGCAACCAACTTCATTGGCTACTTCACCCAAATTAGATTCAACTTTACCGATTGTATCATCAGCAAGCGTTCCTGTAGCAGCGTCACCAACTAAAGCTAGTACTTCAACAACAAAGAAACCTGCAGGTGCTGCCAGTACTACTCGACCAAGTGTTGCAACAAAAACCAAACCATCATCTGCAACAGCTGCTACAACAAAAAGTACAGAACATAAACCAGCAGCAGCAGCTGCATCATCAAAAACGACGGAACATAAACCTGCTGCAGCTGCAACATCAAAAGTTTCCGAACATAAAACAACAGCTTCAACTACAAAACCTACTGAACCAAAAGCAGCAACAACAGTTCGTAAACCTCCTCTATCGGCGCCAACAAGTAGTGCAGCAGCTTCTCATAAACCAAAGGTAACACCAACTTCTCCATCACATGAATTATCAACAGCTCCAAAACCAACAGTAAATGTCTAAATTTACCAAAGATTATCATAAATATATTTCTCTCTCTAGCGTGATGTTCCAACTAAATCTACAACTTCCACAGCAGCAGCAGCAGCAGCTAAATCAAAACCAACAGCTAGTTCGACAACAGCTGCATCACGATCGACAATAAAACCATCGGTACCAAAACCTACTCGTCCATCAACAATTCATAAAACTTCTGATGCAACTGCATCCGATGAACAAACAACAATACTGTCAACAGCTCCAGAAGATAGTTCATCATCATCAGCTGCTGCTGCAGCTCCCACAAGCTCAGCAACAAAACCAAGCACTCGGCCACCGCAACCGTCAACTAAACCACCAACAAAAACTGCTTCTAGTGGTGGCACTGGTGTTTCTTCACATTTAACAGCTTCAACGGCTGCATCGCGTGCAGCAGCTGCTGCTACTAAAACAACTGTTGCAAAAGAACATCCGACACCTAATACTCGTACGACAGGTAAAAATTATTTTGTTTTGTCAAAAATCAAAGAATCATTTTCTTTTTCTTTAGCTTCACGACCAGCTACAGCAAGTAGTTTATCAACTACAGTTGTTCCAAATCGCTCAACAAGTGGTAATCGTCCAACGGCATCCGATGCTACATCACGTCCAGCACGTGAAAATGCATCAGGAACAACGGTGAGATAATAAAAGAAAATTAATTTTTTATTTTCTTAGATTCTCACTCTCTTATCACCCATCTTTAGCCGAAATTAAAAATCGGCTTATCTATTAATATTAATCATGGTCAAACTATGGTGTTTTTATATTATCTTGCTTTTTCCTTTCCTTCTTTCCTCCCCCACCTGTGTACGGCTCATTATAATTCTTTTTTTTTAAACATGTTCTCCGAATTTTATTACTCCTTAGGTGGTCTAAATATGTTGCTGATGGCAACATTTGGTATGTTTTTTACTTGTTTATTCTCTCTTTTTTATAAGCATACTCAATTGACAACATTTTTATTTCTTATTAAATAATAATAATGTCTACCGATGATTATCGTCATATACATCATATTATTTCAACAAAACCATTACCATTATTAGATCCAAATGAAACTAATCATGCACTTCATTATACACAAACTATCGATGATGAAAATATGGTATTGATAAAAATAAATTTTTCTTTAAAATTTTTTTTAAAATTTTATTTTTTAAGACTCCAAGAAATCCAGGATTACTTCATCGTCGAGTTCATTTAAATGATTTACCGGATTATCTTATTAGTGGTGCATCAAAACAACTTACTCTTCATCGAACACCATCACCATCAGTATCATCTACTTCACAATATGATGATAGTTCAGGATTTTTGGTTATTAAACAGGATGAAATTCCACGTTCATTTACATCAGCAGTACATAAAAGACATGATAATGATGATGAATTCACATATTCAAATAAACGACATGTAGTTACAGAACGTATTATTCCAGTGGATCATCAACGTGCAACAGTTGTTCATGAAGAAAAACCAACAGTAGGAAAAACGAAATTTTTTTTTGGTTCGTTATTTTTTGACTTCAGCTTTCATCAGAACCATCACTTAAACGTTTAGCTCAACAGACAGGTGGAGTTGTAAGTCGATAAGTTGGGTTTAATGAGTTTTAATCTATATGATTATAGTTTTATATGGAAAATCCTGATGGAACAGTACGTTTGGCAACTCAGGAAGAAATTGATTTATATGATAAAACACAACAGGTGTGAATATTTTCTTCAGAAAATTTTGAGAAAATTCTAAGATAATCAGTCCCACATTCTCATTTTGGTTCACAATTAATCTTTTTTTTTTCTTTGATAGATTTGGGCAACGCCTGTTCAACTAACTAATTCAACTGCAGTTCCTGTCGTTGCTGTTCCACCACCAGGACATACAGTTCTCTATAACCAACAACCTATTCCAGCAGCTGCGGTACTTGTACAACCACAATCACTAATTCAGGCTCATCATGTTTTTCCTCCACAACCATCGCGTGTAATTGTTCAAGAGCATCATCATCATCATCAGCCAGCTCCTCCGACGCCTGAACCTATACCACCACCTCCACCTCCAGCACCTTTAACAACAACCGAAATCACAGAAACAGTTCGTACTGTTCGACGTCGACGTCGACCTCGTGTAGCAGAAAAAGAAACAATTATTGAACAAACAAAACCAGCACAAGTAAAAATAAATGAAATTTAATTTTCTTGATTTTCTCGTTCGAATTTATTTAGAGAATAAAAACAGAAGAAGTTATTGTGGAAAAAAGACGACCTCAAGTAGGATTTGAAGAAGTTATTTTCGAAGAAAGACGACCTCAAGTACAATTTGAAGAAATTCAAATTCAAAGTAATCTAATATCGAAACCAGAACGTGAAGTTATTGTTGAACATCATGATACTGTTGTTGTACCACAACAAACAGAAATAATTGAAACAGAAGTTCCATCAAATGTCCAAGTATGTGAATAAAAATCCTTGATTTTGATTGATTGATTGATTTATCTATCTTTTCGAAGTATATTGATACAAAAACAACATATCAAGTCGATGAAGAAGTAACTCCAATCAAATCTAAAAAAGTAATTAAAGGAAAAAAAATAGTTGGTTCAAAAATTGATACATGGAATCGTGGATATAAACCAGGTGGTGGAAATCTTAAAATTTTTAATGAAGGTTTAAAATTTGAAGATAAAGAAGAACCGATTATTGAAACATATGATAGAACGTATACAAAACATCAAGGTGTTGTTCAAATTCAGACAGATATTGATGCACCTGAAGAAACAACCATTGAAGTTACTACAAGACCATTTGAAGTGGAACAAACTAGTCGAACGGTTACTGTAACTCGAGAAATGAAAAAACCACCAACACCTGAACCAATTCAAGTAATCAATCTTATTCATTGAAAATCATTTTTTTAATATCTGTTTTAGATTATTGAAGAACCTGTACAACAAGTGCAGATTATCGATGAAATTATTGAACCACCACCACCTAAAGTTAGTTTAAGAAAAAGCTCCTTATCATCAAAAGAAAATTTTTATGTTATTTAGATTATCAAATTTCCTATTGTTTATAAACGACGTATTGATCCTCCACCATCTTCAGTAATTATCCGAAAACCTCAAGTCTTTAGAACAATTAGAACCAAAATTGAAGTATGAAAACAAAATTATGCACATTCTCTCTTTTATATGATCGTACTCTTAGAAACCTCCTACTCCTCCGCCACCACCTCCACCTCCACAAATTATCGTAGAAGAATACGAAGAACCTGTTCGAGTAAGTAATCAATCAAAACGAATACTAATCTATTTAATATTTCAAACGAATCTGCGGTGATATATTGATTTCTACAGATTCTCTGACCTTCTAAAAAGTTACTAATAGGGTTCAGAAATCTTTGTAAAGTTGTCTTCGAACTATTTCTAAAATATTCATTTTCTAGGTGCCAACACCTCCAACACCAATACCAGTTAGTTATTATTTAGCACAAGAACGACATTTAACTGAACTTCAATTCGATCAAGCTTCGACAAAAAAAGCAGAAACTTATCCGACAGAAACCGTAAAAAAAAACTCATTTCTTATTAAAATAATCATTTCTTCCTAAAAGATTCGTCCAATTACATATAATCTTGATTATGAAAAACAATATGCAACATTCAACTCACAACAATTCAATGAATATAATCCATTAGAACAAACATCTGATTATGATCCAAAAAATTTACCTTCTGAACAAGTAAATCTCTTCTTTTTTCTCTATCTCTTTTAAAATCATTTTTCATTTCAAGATTCGTCCAAGTACATATAATTTCGATTATGAAGAACAATATGCTGAATATATCTCGAAACAATTTGATGAATTTCATCCACCCGAACAAACATTAGATTATGAATCAACAAAATTATCTCTTAATCAAGTAAATAATTTCTTATTATTTTTATTTATTTCAAAAAAAAAATTCCTTTTTTTTTCCTCATAGCTTCGTCCAAGTACTTATGATTTTGATTATGAAAAACAATATGCTGAATATTTATCAAGACAATTTGATGAATATCATCTACCAGAAGAAACATTAGATCGTGATCCAACAATATTTTCACTTAAACAAGTAGATTGAAAAGAAAAAGAAAATTAATCATAAATTTTGATTTCTTTTTATTTTAGCTTCATTCTGATATATATAATCTCGATTTTGAAGAACAATATGCATTATATGAAACAAATCAATTTGATGAATATCATCAACCTGAACAAACATTAGATCGAGATCCAACAAAATTTTCTCTTCAACAAGTAAATGAAGGTTTATTATATTCTTTATTTTTCTCTTGTATTACTTTAGCTTCGATCTGATCTGCATCATTTCGATTTTGAAGAACAATATGCGGAATATTTATCAAATCAATTTGAAGAATTTTATCAACCTGAACAAACATTAGATCGTGATCCGATAAAATATTCTCTTCAACAAGTATGTTCAATATTTAAATAATCGAATTTTTTATTTGTTTTTATTTTAGCTTGTTTCAGATTTTTATAATCTGGATTTTGAAGAACAATATGCAACATATGAAACAAATCAATTTAATGAATATAATCAACCTGAACAAACATTAGATTATCAACCAACTCGATTATCTTTTACAAAAGTAAAAAATCAAGAAATCAGAATTTTTCTAAAAATTAATTCATTTCTTTTTCATTAGCTTCGTTCAAATACATATGATCTTGATTTTACTCCTGAATATGCAATGTATTCATCGAAACAATTCGAAGAACATCAACCAATTGAACAATCATTACCTTATGATCCTACACAATTATCACTTCATAATGTAAATCAATTCATTTTGATTTTTTCTTTTTCGAAATTATTTCGATTTAGGCATCAGAACTCGAGATAGAATATTTATTTTTAAATCGTGCTCTTCATGCTGTTTGTGAATATGTTGATGATACCATTCAATATTCAATAGTAGGCCCATTTGATAAACGTATTCGTCCAAAAAGTGTTCAATTACCATTACAAGAAATAAAAGGAAAACGTTTTCGTGCTATATCTCAAGATCCACCATCAATCTTACGGCGTCATCCAACAATTGATGTTCCTATTAATCGTCAAGAAATTTTAAAAATTGTTTCACATAAAATGATTCAAAAAAAGATTGCTTGGAGAAAAATAAAATATGCTGTTGCACGTATTGATTGTTGGAATAGAAATTATCGTCGACCACCA
>Ga0116226_10003179_pt1 | contig 14471 bp, 10 predicted proteins | sample S1TSphfallax_FD_89692 | JGI IMG/M metagenome (GOLD analysis project Ga0116226, IMG submission 89692) | Host-associated microbial communities from peat moss isolated from Minnesota, USA - S1T2_Fa - Sphagnum fallax MG | ecosystem: Host-associated > Plants > Peat moss > Unclassified | place: USA...
AAAGTCAAGCCCCTCCCGGCCTCGGTGTAAACGAGCACAGAGGGAATCATTCCTATAAATGTTGTCCAGACAAAGGCGGAAAAAGAGACGCCAAAAAAAGCGCCGGCAAGATTGACAATGGAAAAGGGAAAGAGGGGAATCAAGCGCAAAAAAAGAAGATAGCTTGTCCCATTCTCTCGCAGCCCTTTTTCTATGCGAAGGAGAAAAGCTCCCTGTCCTGTCTTCCGTATGGCTCCTAAGGCTCTTCGAACGGTTAAAAAGAGAAGGGAAGCTCCGATCGTCGCGGCTGCAGTGACATAAAGCGTGCTAAAGGGTTGTACAAAAAGGAAGCCGGCAAGCAAGGAGAGAATAAAAATCCCAGGCAATGACAACAAGGCATAGCAGATATAAAGACTCACAAAAAGGAAGGGCGTCGCGATCGGATGATTCTCTTCAAACAGTTTTAACTTTAGGTGCAATCCCTTGAACCCCTCCCATGATAAGGGGTAAAAGAAGGTGAAGGCATAACCTGCTACGGTCAGGAAGAGGATCAGCAAAAAGGGAAGAAGGGGTTTTAAGGGAATGTGTCTGTCCACTCTGCGTGATTGCCTCAAGAGCATGGCGATTAGTGGGTCAAATTTTGACGCGATTGGCTTCACAAATCAAATCTTCTTAAGTCCTCTCGCTTGTGACCTAACTGTAAATCAAATTTGAACCATGCCTAAATTTTAATTGCTCAAAAGAACGCTTTAATTTACTGTTTCGCCTCTTAGGTCTAACAGGCTCAGGTCATGTGCGCTAATATAAAGCGGAAAATTCATCCTTACATTTTTTTTCTCATTGCGCTTGTTTCTGGGGCGGTGACGGGATATACAGAAAGCTCTTTTCTTTTATCCCTCGCAGAAATTATTTCACAGCTTTTTATTAATTTACTCAAGCTTGTTAGCTTACCCATCATTTTTTTATCGATTGTCTCAACAGCAGCCGGGATGGAGAATATAGAGGAAATCAAGTATTTAGGGAAAAAGGTTCTCAAATACACTCTTTTAACAACCCTCCTTGCAGCCTCAATTGGACTGGGCTTATTCATCGCAATAAATCCTGTCGGGGAAGTCCTCCACACGAGAGAAGCAAGTGGCGTCATCCTTTCAGAAGGAGGAAAGCCAAACTATCTTTCATTTCTGGTTCAAATTGTTCCTTCCAATATCCTTCAACCCTTTAGTGAAAATCATGTCATTGGGGTCCTTTTTCTCGCCATGCTCTTCAGCTTTGCTATCATTTCTCTTCCCTCTCCCTCTCGCTCGGTTTTGCACGCGTTTTTTTCGAGCATTTATGCCGCTATCATTGTGGTGACGCGTTGGATTGTTCTCATCATGCCCATTGCGATCTGGGCCTTTATGACATTATTCGTGCGAGATCTAAGGGAGGGGTTGAGCGTGAGAAGTCTTGCTCTGTATTTAACATGTGTCGTGAGCGCAAACCTAATTCAAGGGTTAGTTGTCCTCCCCATCCTTCTCAAAATCAAAAATATTTCTCCTTGGAAAACACTTAAGGGAATGTTTCCTGCATTGTCAATCGCTTTCTTTACTAAATCTTCAGCAGCCACCCTTCCCATGGCCATCCGGTGTGCGGAGGAAAATATCGGGATATCAAGGCGAATCGCTGCCTTTACGTTGCCTCTTTGTACAACCATTAATATGAATGGTTGTGCAGCCTTCATCTTAATTACGGTTCTTTTTGTTTCTATGAGTGAAGGAGTCCTATATACCTATCCAGAAATGGGACTATGGATTATTCTTTCTACGGTGGCAGCGATTGGAAACGCCGGCGTCCCCATGGGATGTTACTTTTTGGCTAGCGCCTTTTTGGCTGCAATGAACGTTCCTCTACCCATTTTAGGGGTTATTCTTCCGTTTTACACGCTGATAGATATGCTGGAAACAGTCATCAACGTTTGGTCTGATGCGTGCGTCGCAGCTGTCGTTCAGGAAGAAGTTTCCTTGGCAACTTCTACTTCAAAAAAGGGCATGGTTCAAATTTGAATCACAGTGATGTGACAAGCGAGAGGGGGAAGATTGTTTGATTTGACAAGGCCATCGTCTCTAGCTATTGTCCCTAGCACCTGTAATCTAAGTGTTACCCAATATTCTTGCGTATCGATGACAAACGTTTAAACGGAGTTTCCTTCCGTTTGTGTTCTAGTGAAGCACTTCCTATTTGCATAGGAAGCCGCGAAGTCTTTAGCTTTGCAGAAGCTTCACTTTAATTTTTCAGTGGAAAAAAACTTTCTATATGCTAAAATTCTGAAAGAGAATGGAAGAATATAAGTCAGTTTAAGGAAGCTTTTACGCCTCTCCTATCAAGGTTTTGGCAGGGTTCAAACAACAGTTAAGTCATCGCTGCAATAGCCCATCTTTTTCGCTTTGTTAGAGGCTATTGCCTCTCCATCCAGTCGCGCCATGCGAGTGTGGAATGGGGTTAAAGTCATTGGTTTGCCTTCCATTTCCCCTCTTTCATTAGCCTAAGGGAGTGTCCCTATAAAGATTGCTTCGTCAGAAGAATCTTTTAGGTGCACTCCCTATTCGTCCAACGGATGTGTTGGACCACTCGCTTACCCTACATGAGGATGGTATGTCCATAGAAAGTCTGACCACAATCACCGATGGCATTTTGTTTGCTGTTTGCCTGTTTATTTTAATCGGAAGTATTTTTATTTCTTTCAAAACACGCTTTGTTCAACTACGCTTTCTTCCTTCTCTTTTTAAAACGCTTTGGTTTTCCCTGATGAACAGAAGTGATCAAGAAGAGGGCCATACGATTCTCCCGCACAAAGCTCTTTTGACGGCAATGTCCACGACAATCGGAATCTCGACCATTGTCGCTCCCGTCATAGCCATTTATTTGGGAGGGCCAGGAGCCTTATTAGGCTTTCTTTTGACCTCTTTCTTTGGGAGTGCCGCGACATATGCAGAAGTCAATCTTTGCATCCAATACCGCAAAAAGCTAAAAAGTGGCGTCATCTTGGGCGGTCCCATGCAATACCTATCACAGATCCTTTCTCCTACCGCGGCTAAGGGCTACGCTATGGGGTGTTTTATTCTCATGGCAGCGTGGTCAAGTGCCCAAGCGAATCAGCTCGCAGCAATTCTGAACTCTCCCTTGCTGGAATCTTATCGCATTCCTACAGCCATTTCAGGGATAGTCATCGCATGCTTAGTCGTTTTAACGATGCTTGGGGGAATCAAGCGGATCAGTTCACTCTCGTCGAAGCTTGTTCCTCTCATGTTTATCCTTTACTTAGGATCATGCCTTTGGATCATTCTCTGCAATATCGATAAGCTTTGGGGCATTGGGACAACAATTATCCATTCTGCTTTTTCTCCCTATGCCATGGCAAATGGAACATGGGTCGGAGGAATGGTTGCCAGCCTACGTTGGGGCATTTTTAAAGGAACGCAGACATGCGAAGCTGGCATTGGCACGCAAACAATCCCCCATTCGATGGCAGAAACAGAGGATCCCATCGCGCAAGGGACGCTTGCCATGCTTTCCACTTATACAGCAGGATGCATGGCGTTTTTATCAGGAATTGTCGCTTTAATCACAGAAACATGGTTGGATCCACACCTTCCCTTGGGGATCAGCATGGTTGCAGCCTCTTTTCAATCGTACTTTTCTTCTTTTGGCGTTATCATCGTCGTGATCAGCACTTTCCTCTTTTCATTCGGAACGATTCTTGGGAACAGCTTTAATGGGAGCGAGTGCTTTCATTATTTGACAAAAAATAAAAAAGGTCTCTATCCTCTTGTCGGGACTGCATGCATGATTTTCCTGGGCTCAATTGCCGAAGCAAAAACAGTCTGGTCGCTCATTGACATCGTCTTAGCATGCATTGCCATTCCCCATATGACCGCTCTAATCCTGCATTTCAGAGAAGTTTCTTTTGCGCAAAAGAGATACCCTTCGTTAATGAAGAATTGAAAATATAATTAATTTTCTCTGTAGTGATATTTTTTGATCTTTTACAATTTGCGTATGCACAGCTTTTTATCTACAACTGAAATAGAATCTCTTTTAGCAGAATACAAACAAGAGGAAGGGATCGTTAACTCGACCTTTTCAAGAATTGAATTTGCACTTAGCCAAAGCCTCGGGTCAATGGCGAGAGCTTTCGCTTTGTCCAAATCCAGTTCTTGAAGTGAAATGGGAATATTCTTTAAACGAGTTTAAAGAATCGCACACGAAGCGCCAGGTTCAATTGGCATGTCTTTGGGCGCTATATTCAATCGCCCTGCTTTTTTTGTTATCTTTCCAGCAAAGATAAAAGCAATGCCCCTCACTTTGTTTGCGTCGAGTTCAGAGAGCTTATCGACTGTAATAGACCTAAGGATTATCTCGGCGATATCCATGGCATCCTGATGACTCAAGTGTTGAAAGCACAAATCGGTAAATTTTTCACACAATGCTTGTTCCGATGATAAGCTCTTATCTTTCGTAAATGCCTCTAGAATGCGTGCTCTAATCGTTAGTTCTCTAAGTGTTATTAAACGGATTTTTGAGACCATTTCTATGAGTCGTGAAATCGGCCATCTGTATCCCATCTGAGTTCTTAATAGTTGTCTACCCAAACACGCTACTATTCTCTCCCCTTCTTCTTCGAGTGCTTCTTGATAGATCTTGATTAAGAGTCTCAAGACATCCCTTTTTTGTTGGACAATCATTGTTCCATCTATGGGAGGGTCTTGAATGACAACTCCTGTTCCGTCAGATCGGACGATAATTCGATAATTGCTGTTAAAAAGGTATCTGTCGATGCGAGGTTTTGTCAATTGAATCTTTTCAGCTACAATCCATTTTGTTTTATCTTGTGATAAAATAGCAAAGTTCGCGGTAAGAGTTTGCATGTTTTCTATCGTCAAAGGGAAGCTTCGACGCATGCTTTTAGAGGAGATAAGAGGAAATCTCTGAATTGTATTGACAGGACAATCTGTGGGAATAGGAGCATAGAGTCTACACCTCTCTTGAAAATTGGCGAACACTAGACTTACGCGACGTTGTCTATCGTCTCTACCACCCATTTGCCTTTGCTCCCAATAAAAAGACAAATGGATAGCGCCATCGTTAGGCATGTTGGAAGGAAAAGGATCTTCTGCAAGAGGAAAATTTGCAAGAGCAGAATCAATGGAACGAGGGGCTAATTGGATCATAAACATCCTGGGTTTAAAATTAAAGTTCGTCGATGATTCTGCCAGCAAAAGGGATATCGGTCAATCGCACAGATTTCCAAATCGTCTAGTGATAGTCAATGACCCCTGCCTGAGAGGGGTTGTTGATGGTGATTTAGCGCGTCGTGATCCAGACCTTGCCTTTTTCATCCACAAGAACAGAATTTTCTGCTTGAGCAACCTTTCCCTTCGTTTCTTCCACCAAGGGGGGATAGCCCATGATCACTCCAGCTTGGATCAATTCATAAAGGGCAGCTTTGAGTTGCGATAGAGGCCATTCATGATCGATCATATCATGAATGGCAAAAGGAAGTCCGCTGAAGCGCCTGATTTTCGCTAAAAGCGCACGGGCAAGAGGCGATTGAATGGGACGCGACGCAACTAATGCGAAAATGGCAGGCGCTCCGCTTTCGGAAATAGAGCCTATGCCATCGGTGACAAAAGGCTCAATGGCAAATGTCATCCCTGGTTTAATGACTGCAGTCGATTCATCTTCATAATTTGGGATGAGAGGAGGTTTGTGAATTTTATATTCTCCCAAGCCATGCCCTGAAAGATTTTTCACGGGATTGAAACCATAAGAAGCAATCGTTTCATGAATGATTTTGCCGATTTCGCGCACAGGTTGACCGACTCTGATGCTTTGCTCTGCCTTTAGCAGAGCCGCTTCCGCCGCGTCAATCAGGGACTGGTGATTCCCTGACAAATCCACAGTCACGGCACAATCTCCTATCGCCCCTTCATAGCAGACTCCAATATCCAGTTTGACGATTTGATCGGAAAAAATGATCTCTTCTCCTGGTTGAGGAAGAAAATGCGCCGCGACCTCATTAAGAGCGAGTTGAGGGGGAAAGGCTGCTCGGACTCCAAGCGCTGCGATTTTTTCTTGAATTTTGGTCATCACTTCAAAATAAGAGACACCTCTTTGGATCAATGATTTTCCATAGGCTCGAACCTCTTTGGCAAGGGCCCCTGCGCGAATAAAATTTTCTTTATATTTCATGTTTTGATCTTTGTTAAGCCAGAAAACTCCCGAGCCTTGAGTCGAGAGGCAAAAAGCGGTTAACTACTGTGAAATAATACGGGAGCCTCCTGATTGACTGACAATGAGGTAAACGGGTTGCCCAAGACCAAACTCTTCCTCTTTGCCTTGAACAACCGTCACTAAACTCCCGTTGTCCAATTCCACAATGTACTCCCATGCAGATTGCTGTTTTAATTTCTTTTCAACGAACGATCCAGCTACAGCTCCTAAAACAGCCCCAGCAGCGGTAGGTACAAACTTTCCTCGACCGATGGCGTTCCCCGCAATCCCTCCGGCAATTCCACCGCCTGCCAGGCCGAGTCCATTCTCCTCAAGCTCTTCTCCTTGTAAGACGCGCACTTCACGGATGTTTCTAATCACGCCGACATGAGTTGTTGAAATCTCTCTGACTTGCCTTGAGGTATAAACATCTGGAGAAATCTCCCTGGCACAAGAGAAGAGTAGAAATTGTCCAAATATCAATAACAGGACTTTTGTTGTCAGAACAAAACATGGCTTCATAAAATTGACAGCGCTCTCTCCTCTCTGTTGAGGCGACGGTGGAAGCGCTGCTCCTGCTCTAGGTTTCTCCCTTTAGGGAGGAGTGATTGACAACATCTGTTTGAGATTTGTTTTAGGAGATGATACAGTTTAACAGTGAAAAAGTCAAGTTAGAATAACCGAGTCACGGATGAATGTTTTTTATTTTGCAAAAAAGGGGAAAATGAGATAGGATACGCTTCTCTCCACGGAGAGGCAACGGAGTATAGCGCAGCTTGGCTAGCGCGGCTGCTTTGGGAGCAGTAGGTCGGGGGTTCGAATCCCTCTACTCCGATTTACCCTATCTTTCCCTTCAAAGATAGGGCTTTTTTTTTAGGGCACGCGATGGAGATCTTCTACTCAATGGCTTGGTTCTATTGGGATCCTCCTCGCGAAGCCTTTACCATTCCCTTGATTAATCGTCCTGTCGTTTGGTACGGCATTCTTTTTGTCACGGGATTTGTCCTCGGCTATTTTCTTCTTAATCCCCTCTTCTCTCGCCGTCTCACTGAAAGGCGACAGCTCTCTCCCCTCGAGGTCCTTGATTGGCCAACGCTCATAGAGGAGCTTCGGAACTCTTCCTCTCCTGTGGTTCCTCAGCTGATGGAGCAATTTGATCCCTCACTCGCTGCCTCACTCAAACAACCTCAGCCCCCTCGTGTGACTCCAGAAATGCAGCGAGGCCTCTTAGAGGGATTCAACAAGCTCCTTCGCTCCTCTTCACTTTTACGCAGAACATTGCAACAGGTGTTCCCCCACTCTTTAGCCTCTCCTAAACAAACAGCTTATCTTCTCACTGACCGCTTGTGTCGGTTCGCCGTCATTGGAACAATTTTAGGCGCCCGTTTGGGAGATGTCTTTTTCTATGATTGGCCCTACTTTCAGCAACACCCGGTTGAAATTTTCAAAGTTTGGGAGGGAGGATTGGCTAGCCATGGAGCCGTTCTTGGAAATCTTCTCGCTGTTTATCTTTACCTTAAATACATCCAACGTTGGATTCCAGAGTTGACTTTTTTACAACTCCTCGACGATATTGTGATTCCTAGCGCTTTCATTGCTTCGTTAATCCGTTTGGGGAATTTCATGAACCAAGAAATTGTCGGAATCCCCACGTCACTCCCTTGGGGCGTTCTGTTTGGACATCCCGCCAACGAAGGAATAGCTGTTCCCCGTCACCCCGTTCAACTTTATGAGGCAGCGGCTTATTTCATCACCTTTCTCCTTCTTTGGCAATTGTGGAAAAATCGATATTGGGATTGCTCTCCAGGCTCCTTGGCCGGCTTAATGTTTATTTGCATCTTTGGAAGTCGATTGATTCTTGAATATTGGAAGGCAACGGTAGAATCTGTGATAGATTCTTCCTTCTTGCAAATGGGACAAATTTTAAGCCTCCCTTGTATTCTTTTGGGCATTCTCCTGATTTGGCGACCATGTGCACGAACGGGTTCCCTTTATCGCTAGTGCGAACGACCCCCCTGTGAGGCATCGTTCAAATTTGCGTCAGAGTGAGTCACTCAGCTTATTTTCCTTGTGGAAAAATCGTTTGTTTAATATGATATGACTTTCGTAGGATTGAGGATAGTCAGTGATTTTATAAACGGGATCGTTTTTTTGCCCAACGTTGTCGCTAACAATCCAACGGAACACAAAGCAATAAACAAAAGTCTTTCTATGGCGACGCTCATTTTTGATCACAACCAAGAAGAGGTTAATTTACCCGATCACTCTCCCATTGCAGAAGTTTGTGAAGAGGCAGGCGTTCCCTTTGCTTGCACGGAGGGAGTTTGTGGAACATGCGTCATCGAAGTCAAAGAAGGGAGCGAAAACTTATCTCCTCCGACCAAGGAAGAAGGAGATTTTTTAGGAGAAGGGACTCGCCACGAGCGTTTGGCTTGCCAATGCCGCATTCAAAAAGGGCGCGTCCGCGTTTGCTTTTAATCCGCAAGCAGGTTAACAATAGACTCATTATTAACGTATCCTCCTTACAACACTCGAGTCAAGGGAGGGGTAAAATAAGGAAGACGATTATGCCCTGTTGTTCCCCACAACAAAAACAAGATGACGAGTCTCAGCATGCCTCTCAATCCTCCTGCTGTTCCATCGCAAAGAAAGAAAAAAGAGAGGAGGATGCAGACACCTCTTATTGTTCTGTGCCCAAGCAACAAGAAGAAGCACAAAAGCAAAAAATCACTCGTGACATGACGATTGAAGAAATTTTGGAAATGTTTCCTTATAAAGCGCAGCGCTTATCTCAAGAGATAAGTCATGCCGGACTCCATTGCGTGGGCTGCCAAGCAGCTGTTTGGGAAACCCTGGAAGGGGGAATGTATACCCACGGGAAAACGGATCCTCAAATTGAAGAATTGGTTCGCCGTCTCAATGCTTTACTAGAAGAAGAGGTCGATCTTGGCTCTATCCGCATCACCCCCAGGGGAGCGGCTAAGTTCCTTGCCCTCTTGGCAGAAGAGGGAAAGCAGGGTTGGGGGATGCGCTTTGCTGAAGAAATGGCAGGCTGCAATGGTTTTGAGTATGTGTTGGACTTTTCTGAAAAGGCCGAAGAGGACGATGAGATTTTTCCATCCAATGGAATCCAAATCCACGTAAAAAGGGGAATGGTGTCCCGCCTGATCGGGTCGGAAATTGACTATGTCGAAGGATTGCGGGGATCAGGGTTCAAAATTTCCAATCCCAATGTCCGTTCCTCTTGCGGTTGTGGGACATCTCACAACTACTAAGTCAAGCTAGAACGAACCCCTCTATTCAATGGGACCCAGGGGAGCCATGCCACGAGAGCTCTCCCCTGAAGAAGAGGGGAGATAAGGGTGTGTGCGACTTTCGTAAAATCAAAAAGTCGGAAATCTGCCAAAATTCAAACAGATTGAACTTGAACCAGGAACAACGGCAAGTCCAAGGAGGCTTAACATCCATCTTGTCTTACGCGCTACGCGTGGTTCTCCAAAAGCATCCCATAGACTTGGGATAATATCAAATACGCTTGCTAGCAGATTCCAAGTTAAGGATGCGATTCCAACAATGTGCATCGCTGATAAGCTGGCTTTCCCCGTTGCTAGGTAATTAATGATCACGCAAGAGATAGGGAGTTGGCAAAAATCCTTAACCAATTCTTGACGAAATTCAATCTTATTATTCTCAAAGATCGCATTAAAGAGAGGAGTCGTCAAAGCATAGACTAAGGAAGCAAGAGCAGCGATTCCAGCAGCAAACAGAGGAGGGGTTAAATTCACGAGAACATCTCTCTTCCATCCCGATAAGAGGGAAGTCGCTGTGAAAGAGTAGAGAGCGCTTTTCACAACTTTCTGGAATGTATCCACTGGAATGTCGTTATAATAACCGCGACATGTCTGGATGACACTATTCAACATAAGAACCTCCTCATTAACTCTCGAAAATGTCATAGAATTAACAGCGCCGAAACCCGCGACTTCAGTTGCGAAACGTCGACCCTGTGATCGTTTGGCTAAATGAAAAACGTTGTCAACGCGTGACCCGATCGAGGGGCGCAACGCTCGACCTCTTCGATTCTCAAAAAGCGGCTTGTCGAAATACAGCCCCCTGACCCTTTGCAAGCTAGTGCCGCGCACGTGCAGGATCGCAGGACATGACAGGTCAACGCTGGGCTTGTTTGCAGAAGCTCCTCCCTCTAGGGGGGGTCGTTGACTGAATTTGCCGATTTAAAGATAACTGAGTCGTATTCTAATGTCATCGTTAAATCAATGCAATCGAATTTCACACCCATTTCACATTCAACTCTTGAAATGGAAGCCTCAGTCATTCGAAATAGGGCAAAGGAGAAGGGAGGGGGGATGAAACAATTTAACGTCCTGGATCGTCATTTAGTGCTCCATCGCCATTACTTGCTAGAAGCGTCGGCGGGAACCGGAAAAACGTTTTCCATTCAAAATATTGTCGTCCGGCTATTGATCGAGCCTCATGGCGAAGAAGCCCCTTTACTTCTGCAAAGCATGTTGATTGTCACTTTCACAAAAGCAGCCACAAGAGATCTCAATACCCGCATCCGATCCAATATCCAGGAGGCGTTGCAATACCTGCAACGCTGGCAGAGGCAAAATCTTATTGCCGAACAAGCTCCAGATTACCTGAAAGCTTGCATGGAAAAGGGAGAAAAGGCTGTAGAGGATGCACGCAAGAAGCTACAACAAGCTCTTTTCACCTTTGACCAGGCTCAAATTTTTACAATCCATGCCTTTTGCGCCAGAATGCTCCGCCAATTCCCCTTGGAAAGCGACACAGGATTTCATTCTTTATCGGAAGAGGAGCCTCTTCCTCCCTCGGAAGTGAGGGGGGTGATTCGTGATTTCTTTCGCACAGACGTGCGAATAGAAAATTATAGTCCGGCTCAGCTAGAAATTGTATTGAAAGAAGATCCCGATCAGCGAAAGTTATTGCACTTGATCCAAAGAGGATATGATTTTGCTCGCTTTCCTTCCTTTAGGGAACTCCGCCTAAAACTTAGCGAGAAAATGGGTTTTCTCAAACGGTCTCTTCTCTTAAATGGAGAAAAAATCATGGAAGACTTCCGCTTGCAGGCAGGCGCTTACAGAAACGATAAAAAGGGGGCAAGTAAGGCAGACACAGAGGGTAAGGTGGCTCGCTTTGCGAAATTATTTGATCAAGAACAATGGAGCGATGAGGAGCTCGATCTATTGATTCACGACAGCCTCGTCTGGGTCAAAGCGTTAGATCCTCGACTCTTAAAAGGGAAAAAGCCCCATGCAGAGGAGCTCAATTATCCTAACCTCACCGAATCTCTTCTACATCACCTGAACAAGATCATTGAAGAAGCGAGAAGCTTCCCTGTGCTGCTCGCGCGGATGGCGCGCGATTGCAGGGAGCTTTTAAAGCGCTATCAACGAGAAGAAGAAAAGTTGGCTCCTGATGACATCTTGCATAAAATGAATGAGGCCCTCCATCAACCTCTGTTTGTGTCGAAGATTCAAGCCAACTATCAGGCAGCCATCATCGACGAATTTCAAGATACTGACCCTCTCCAATGGAAAATTTTCCGCCGTTTATTTGTTCCTACCCATAGCCTATGGCGAGGATATTTATATTTGGTCGGAGATCCGAAGCAATCCATTTATTCCTTTCGACAAGCAGATATTTATACCTATTTGGCGGCGGCCCAGGCGCTTGGAGAGTCGCATTGCTTTTCCCTTGATGTCAACCACCGCTCTCAACCACACCTAGTCAAGGCACTCAATTTCCTCTTGAGTCCCGAGCATTTACCTTGTTTTATTCCATTGCCAAAAACCTCCTCCTCCCTTGGATGTCGGCCAGTTCAAGCAGCGGCGATGACCCCTTTTGAGGATAAGCGAGGAGCGATCCATTTTTTTGCAGCGGATGGCCAGGCGTTGAAAAAAGGAAACCCGATAGATCTCGAACAGGCCCTCTTTTTTCCTTTTATTGTCCAGGAAATCGTTCGATTAAAAAACCAAAACGATAGAGCATTCTCTTCATTTGCCGTGTTGGTTCGCGATCGGTATCAAGCATTGCGTCTTGCTGAGTATTTCGATCAGCTTGCGATTCCTTATCTCAATCAAAGGGGAACAAGCTTGGCTGATTCTCCTGCCCATCAGGCGTTAAAACACCTTGTCAGAGCTGTATTACATCCTCAAGATCGGGGAGCGATGCGAACTCTTCTTGCAAGCCCTCTGATGGGCTGGACCCATGAAGAAGTGAAACACATGGAGTCGATGGAGTTTATCCTCCTCCTTGTTCATCGTTTGAGAGAGGATTTATTCGGCAAGGGATTCGCTTCTTTTTTTCAAGAAGTCCTCCTTTCTCCTTGCAGAGCAGAGGGTCCGACCATTCTAGAGCAAATCGTGGTAAGAGAGGGAGGGAGAGAATTTTATCGCGATTTACAACAAATTGCCGACATCGTTGTCGATCACCAACAGATAGAATGGAAGACTCCTGAAGGAATTCTTCCCTTTTTAAATCAGTTTCACACATGGGAAGATAACGAAGATAGCCGAATCAAACGTTTTCAAGATCCTGCTATCGATGCGGTGAAGATATTGACGTTGCATGTGAGCAAAGGGTTGGAATTTGATATCGTCTTCGCCTTGGGGCTCATCCATCGGACAGGAATCAAAGACGAGTTGATTCCAGTCGAGTCGGAAGGGCAGGTGCTTTTGACCCCTATTTCAGAAGACTCTCATGACTATCAGCGCTATTGCGAAGAAGTCGATGCTGAAAAAATGCGCCAACTCTATGTCGCTTTGACAAGGGCAAAAAAACAGCTGTACATTCCCGCGACTTTGCATCTTCCTTGCGAAGGACTGACATGGGGAGAAGCCTCTCCCATGGATCTTTTTCTCGCCCGCTTAAACCCCCCTCCAGCCAACTCTTATGCGGCTCTTTACGAACGCATCAAGGAGGGAATGGGGAAAAATTTCTTAGAATTCCTAGAAAAGGAGGGAAAGAAGCATTCTATCACCTATTCTCTGCATCAAGAATTCTTTGGCGAGATTCCACGCGCGACGGTTCTCCGACATCACCTCTCTTTGCATCCTCCTCCTCACGTCTCTGTCCGTACCCAGCCGCTCTGGATGACCTCATTCTCGACCCTTAGCCGCCATTTGGGCTATCAGGGAGCTGAATATGACTCCGTTTCATCAAGCTTTCCAAGGGATCATGCCTGTGAGCGCAAAAATGTCCATACGCTGCCTGCCCATAGGGAGACCGGGTTGTTGATTCATCACATTTTAGAGAAACTCAATTTTGAGGAGTTTAAAGAGCTTAAGCTTGCAGATCAAGCTCTCCCCTTCGTTCGTCCTTTTGTCGAAAAGACTCCGTTTAAATCATGGGAGATGGTGATAGCCCATTTGATTTTTCAGACTCTTAAGACACCTTTGTCCACTGATTTAGCCGATTTTTGCCTCGCAGATCTTACATTGGCTCAATGCTATCGAGAAATGCCTTTTATCTTTCCTTACAACATGGGAAGAGGTCTTGAGGAGATCGAGTGTCAAGAAGGATTCATGAAAGGAGCCATGGATTGTCTGTTTTATCACGATCGGTTATATTACCTGGTCGATTGGAAGACAAATTGGCTAGGGGATCAATGTGAAGCATATGATTCCCCTTTTCTGGAAGCGGCAATGGAAGAACATGCCTATTTTCTTCAGGCAGCAATTTACATGGAAGCCATCAGGCGCTACTTACATTTAGTCGAAAAGCGTCCCTTTGAAGAATGCTTTGGAGGGATCTTTTATCTTTTTCTACGAGGAATGCAGCCGGGGCGAAAAACGGGGATTTATCACTGGATGGGATGGGAAAAAAAAGGGATGATCCCTATTCCCCACATCCCACAGGTTTATACCCCTTTCACTGCAAGAATTCGATTTGGACAAAGCGAAAGCTCCTTCCACATCGAAGCCCAGGGCTTTGGCTAAGCCTAAATTCAATTTTTGAACTCGAATGGGTATAAAAAGAGTGACGTCAATTAAACGTTTTGGTAAAATTCAATTAAACGTTTTGGTAAAATCTTGTCAGTTATCCCATTAAAAACAGCTCATCTTAAAGATTTTTTAAAACTGAAGTTTTGCAAATTTAAGAATTCAAAAATTTGTTAAAATAGTGGTATGGGTTCTTTGTGTGGAGGGATTTATGCCTGCAATAATAGAATTTCCACAAGTTGTTCAGAATGCGGTTAAAAG
>Ga0116226_10003180_pt1 | contig 14471 bp, 10 predicted proteins | sample S1TSphfallax_FD_89692 | JGI IMG/M metagenome (GOLD analysis project Ga0116226, IMG submission 89692) | Host-associated microbial communities from peat moss isolated from Minnesota, USA - S1T2_Fa - Sphagnum fallax MG | ecosystem: Host-associated > Plants > Peat moss > Unclassified | place: USA...
ATAAGATTGGCGGCGATAACTCGAGTGGTGTCACTACCGATGGCGACGTCGGCAGTACGCTCGCCGCCCTCGGCACACCGGAAGAACTCGCCGCACGCTACCGCACCGACGAGCTGCTCAAGCGCGCCCAATCCACGCGCTCGCCTTTCGTTAGCCTGTTCAGCCTCGCTCGATGGGCAACCCTAAGCCTGATCGGGATGATTGCATTCATTCTCTCAATGGCTGGCTATACTGTCGGCACACTGCTGCTCATCGCCGGGATGCTGAAGCTCATCTATCCGAATAACGGCGGCATCTGGTTCGATCCCAAGCCAGGCAGCCCGCCGGTAAACCTTCTCCACATCCTGCGTGGCGGCATGGTCGACGGCAGCGCCGGATTCTCCTTCGGCAGCGGGAACAACTGGACGCATCCCGGCCATGAAGTCTTCCGCCATGGTCTCGCCCCATTTTCTCTCGCGCTCGGTGTCCTGCTTATCTTCCTTACCTTCCGCCTTGGGACCTGGTGCATCCGCAAATTTTGGCGTCCGAGTGCCCTGCGCCAAGCCTGAATGCGATGCGCCGCTTCCTCGTGTCATCCCGACCGGAGCAACGCGTAGCGGAGGGACCTGCATTTCAGCCGATTCCCGGAGCACGTCGGCGCTCGCTCCATTAAACTCGTAGGGATGCTTGATCTGGCTTTCGTACGGGGCAATCTCCCCCTGGTAGAAGAAAAACTGCGCGCCCGCAACATGGACCCCGCCGCCGTCCTCGGCGATTTCCAATCCCTCGACGCACAGCGGCGTGAGCGCATCACCGAAGCCGAGCAGTTGAAGGCGCAGCGCAATGCCCTGAGCGAAGAAGTGGGCCGCCTCAAGCGCGCCGGCCAGGATGCTTCCTCCGTCATGGAAGAAACGCGCGCTCTCCGCGAAAGGGCCGAACAACTGGAAAAATCCGCCGCCGAGTCGGAAGAAACACTCCGCACTCTGCTCGCGGGGCTTCCTAACCTCCCCGCAGACGACGTTCCCTTCGGTAAGTCCGAGCATGACAATGTCGTCGTCTCCAGCTGGGGCGAGCCGCCGCAATTCGCTTTCACGCCGAAGCCCCATTGGGAGCTGGGCGAGGCCCTTGGCATCCTCGACATGCAGCGCGGCGCCAAGCTGAGCGGCGCGCGCTTTCCCGTCTACTGGGCGCAGGGCGCTCGCCTCGAACGCGCCCTTGCCAATTTCATGGTGGACATCCACACCCGCGAGCACCACTACGGGGAAGTGATGCCGCCGCTCATGGTCAACAGCCGCTCGCTCTACGGCACCGGTCAGCTCCCCAAGTTCTCCGAAGACTTGTTTCGATGTGTCGACGAAGAAGGCTACACGCCCGGCATTCTCCGCGACAACGACCACTGGCTCATCCCGACCGCCGAAGTCCCTGTGACCAATCTGTATCGAGACGAAATTCTCGAGGACGCCGCTCTACCCATCTCGCTTACGGCCTATACGCCTTGCTTCCGTGCCGAGGCCGGCTCCTACGGCAAGGATGTGCGCGGCATCATCCGGGTGCATCAGTTTCAAAAAGTGGAGCTGGTCAAGTTCGTGCGACCCGAAGACGCCGAGGCCCAGCACGAGCAGCTCACCGGACACGCCGAAAGCATCCTGCAACGGCTGAACCTGCCGTATCGCAAGATGTTGCTGTGTACCGGCGATATGGGCTTCAGCGCGGCCAAGACCTATGACCTCGAAGTCTGGCTGCCCGGCCAGGGCCTGTATCGCGAAATCTCTTCCTGCTCCAACTTCGGCGCATTCCAGGCCCGCCGCGCGAACATCCGTTATCGCCCCGCAGGCCAGCGAAAAAGTGAATTTGTGCATACACTCAACGGGAGCGCACTGGCCGTGGGCCGCACCTGGCTGGCCATCCTCGAGAACTACCAGCAGGCTGACGGCAGCATCCGCATCCCCGACGCGCTGCTGCCTTACATGGGTGGGGAAACCGAAATCAAGAGCAGCAAGAACTGAGGCACATTGAACCTGTTCAAACGCTACATTTTCTGGACCTACGAGCGCGGCAGCTTCCACTACGACGTCATGGTCACGCTGATCCTGCTCTTCATCTTTCTCTCGCCGCGCTTCATCCCCTTCGGCGACCGCCCCGTCGAAGCGCATGTCCACGGTCATGACATTGTCATCCAGGCCAGCGCCGGTGGCGTTTTCGTCTACCAGGTGAGCACCCAGCAACTGCACGACCCCGCCATGGACGGACTATCCCTGCAACAGAAGCTCATTGCCGGCATCCAACCGATTGCCGGGCCGCTGGTCCTCGATCGCTATGAAGAGCAGCGCGACGCCAATGGAAATGTCGAAGCCTACAAAGTTTTTGCGCACCGCCCCGCCGATACGCGGGTTCAATAACGCATGAAGATCCAAGTGAACGCCTGCCTCGGAACGCTCGTACTCTTTGCCGCCTCAGCCGCAGCCGCCCAGACCTGCGATCTGAACAAGACCCTCGCCCAGATGGACAGCGCCGCCGCCACCTTCAAGAGCGCGCAGGCCGACTTCACCTGGGACGAGTACGACGCTGTCGTCCGCGAAGATGACCTGCAATCCGGCACCATCTATTTCGCGCGTCATGGAGCCAATACCAGCGTTGCCGCCGACATCACCAGGCCCGCAGCGAAGCAAGTCACCTTCGACGGCAGCAACCTCGTGGTCTACACACCCTCAGCAGCCCAGGAGCTGATCTACTCTGCCGCGAAGAACAAGGACCTGGTCGAAGGCTTTCTCACCCTCGGCTTTGGCGGCAGCGGCGCAGATCTGAAGAAGAGCTGGGACGTCACCTGCGCCGGGACCGAAACCATCGCCGGCACGCCGACCGTCAAGCTGGCACTGGTCTCCAAAAATCAAAGCGTGAAGACCAGCTTCAGCACGGTCACCATCTGGGTTGACCCGGTCCGCGATGTCAGCCTGAAACAGGTCTTCGAACAACCCTCCGGCGACAAACGCACCAATACCTTCACGAATATCAAGCTCAACGCGAAGATCGACGCCCACGTCTTCTCGATCAACATCCCCAAAGGAACAGCGATCACGCGGAAATAGGCTTCAGGACGTCACCTGCTGTTTGTTCTCGCGACAATGATTAAACGCCGCCGCAGCCCACGCAATCACGAACGGAAATCCTTCAATCGTGTAACGTGCCTCCGGCGCTTCAATCGTCCCCAGCAATAGGTCCCGCAACAGCAGATACGCCAGCATCGCCGCAATCAGCCGGACTTCCCCGCGCCGCCGCCAGCGCACCAGCCCTACACAAGCGGCGAGAATATAGAACAGATTCAGCGCTCCATAACTCGTCGCAAACACTGTCTCGACATGGTGTTCACTGTAGCGCCACCAGCGCAATTCCACATTGAGCATTTCGGTCCGCGGCCGCAGCCACATGTCGGTCACGCGGAGCGCGGGCAGCCACAAGTAGTAGCGCAACGGATCATCATGGATGCGCTGTGCTGCCAGCTTGCCGAAGGCCTCATCCAACGCCGGCGAAATCGTGGTGTTCTCGTTGTACGTCTTAAAAAGCTGCGCCGTCGCCTGCTTCTGCTCCGGCGAATCGAAGGCCCGGTTCGGCAGATGGTCGAATGCCATCACGTCGGCATTCGCATTCCAGTAAATTTCGTACGTCGAGGTGAACTCTGCCGCCCAGGTCTTCACCCAGCGATTGAATCCCGGCTCAGTAAACTCACCCGGATCGGTCGCATACCGCGGCGCCAGCGGCTGGAACAGGTGGAAGGTATGCCAGTTGCGATACGTCCACGCAACGAACGGCAATACCGACAGCAATCCGGAAACCAGCACCAGCCTGAACGCTTTGCCGAGACCCAGGGCAGGGAAGCCCAGCACCTGCCTGCGCCCATAAATCAGAATCGCCGGCACAAAAGCCGCCGGAAGCAGCGCCCCATCCGGCCGCAGCAGCGTCAGCAGACTCCACGAGCCTGCGCACATCGCCACGCTCAGCGCATCCGCGCGCGTCAGTATCCGAACAAGCCCCAGCATCGCGACCGCAATGCAAAAGAGGGACAGTATCTCCGTCAGCGGAGCAACCGTGTAGTTCGCTGTGAACGGGCAAAGCGCCGCCAGGTAGAGCGCCGTCCACGCCGCTCGCCGCGAACACATCTGGTTAACAAACGCGGCAATCAGTACGCATGTCATCAGATCGATCGCGATCTGCACGAACAGCACGGAGTTGTAATGTTCCATGCCGAAGAGCAGGAAACATCCCGCCAGGAACAGTGGATACCCCGGCAGCCGGATCAGCGTCGGGTGCACTTCCATACCGCTCGGCGTACTCACTGAGCGCCCGTAAACGCCATGCTGGAGCAGGTTCTTCGCGATGTCGCCGTACACCAGGCCGTCGCCATTCACCTGCGGCCAGTGCAGAAAAAAATAGGTCCTTACGCTAGCTCCCAGCCCCAGTGCCAGCAACAGGAAAACCCAGAAGCGGATTGGCGCGCCACGCATCCTCTGCATCATACAGAGGGCGTCCTACAGAGCTTCGTCCAGAGCGGCCGTGGAAGCGCGCGCCACCCTTCATCCTGTAAGCTTTGGGAAGCATGAGCCGGCAGATTTTCTCCGATCCCCAGCGCAAACGCTGGAAGCGGCTGCGTCGTATCTTCGACGTAACCGCAGTCCTGTCGACTATCGTGCTTATCGCATTTTTTCTGAATGTCCTCCGTCGCGAGCAATTGCCGGAGCTGCTCATTCCGCAGACCAAGCGCAACTACAAAGCCCTGCAGGAACGCCAGCATTCTGAGCAAAAAGCGAAAAATGCCCGCCCCCCTCGGCGCAAGACCAACCGCAAGCCTGTCGACATTCCGCTGAACTCCGGCGAGGGTCTGCGTGCCGCCTACTATGTCGACGACGACCCCGCCAGCTACGCGTCGCTGAAGGCGCACATCCATCAGATCGACATCCTCTTTCCCGTCTGGCTGCATGCCTTCGATCCCGACGGCAATCTGATGGCCTCGACGCCATTCTTCCCCGTCTCGAATTACCGCGTGGTCGATGACCACGGCGTCGTCCACGGCGTGGACCCGCAGAACAAAGTCCATGACGTCATCGCGGCTGCTAAGGAAGATACGGAAATCGTCCCCCTCATCAGCAATCTCAATGCGGTCGAGGGCGACTGGCAGCCCGTCATCGGCCAGATGTTGATGAACCCGCAGGCGCGCCTCAACCTGCGCACCCAGCTCGACAAATTCCTTGCCGCCAACCCCTCCTACCGCGGCCTCTCACTCGACTTCGAGGAGGTCCCCGACGAAGCCAAAGACAGCTACCTTACCTTTATCGGTGAGCTTTACGCAGACTTCCATCCGCGCAACCTGCGCCTCTACGTCAACACCCCGACAGGCGCTCCCGACAAGGAATTGAAGTACGTTGCCCAGCACAGCGACGGCATCCTGCTCATGAATTATGACGAGCATGAGAACACCTCGGCTCCAGGTCCCATCGCCTCTGAAGACTGGTTCGAGAACAATCTCCAGCGGGCGCTCAAGCTGGTCTCTAAAGACAAGTTGATCTGCGCCATCGGCAACTATGCCTATGACTGGCAGATGGAGTTGCCGGAAAAAGGTAAACGCACCCGCGGCGATGGTCGCGTACTCAACGTCGATTCTCTGCATGTTCAGGAAGCCTGGCAGGAGGCGTCGGACGCCGGGGCAAGCGTGCACCTGGAAGGCGATGAACTCAACGCGCATTTCGCCTTCGACGATGAAGATGCCCACGTCCGCCACCAGGTGTGGATGCTCGACGCCGTCACTGCCCTGAATGAACTCCGCGCCGCCCGCGCCATGGGCATTCAGACGTTTTCGCTGTGGGTGCTGGGCGAAGAAGACCCATCTCTCTGGTCAGTCTGGGACCACCCCAATGCGAAGAACGCTCCTCAATTGCTCGAGAGTGTCCCTCCAGGGCAGTCCGTCGACAAGGATGGCGATGGCGATATCCTGCGCATCACCGAAACCCCCAACCCCGGCACCCGCACCGTCAACATGGACGAGGCAAACCAGACCGTCACTGACGAGCACATGGTCACCTATCCGCGGGCCTATTCGATTGATTACTTTGGCTATCAACCCAACGAAGTGGCGTTGAGTTTCGACGACGGCCCCGATCCGGAGTGGACGCCGAAGGTCCTCAAAATCCTCAAAGAGAAACACGTCACCGGCACATTCTTCGTCATCGGCAGAGAAGCAGAAGACCGCGTCGGGCTGCTGCGTGATTACGTTCAGCAGGGCCACGTCATCGGCAACCACACGCTCACGCACCCGGACATCAGCGAAATCTCATCGCGCCAACTTGAGCTTGAAATCAACTGGACCGAGCGTCTCTTCGCCGCCAAGCTTGGCCTGCGTCCGCTCTTTTTCCGGCCGCCCTATTCCATCGATCAGGAACCCGACACCAACGACCAGGCGGCTCCTGCCTACCTCATCCAGCAGATGGGCTACACCATCATCGGCGACAAAATCGATACCGAAGACTGGGACGAACATCCCCGTAAAACCCCGAAGGAAATCACTGACAGCGTCTTCGAACAACTCGAAGACATGAAGACCCATCCTGGCTTTAAGGGCAGCATCATCCTGATGCATGACGGGGGCGGAGACCGCTCAGCCACCGTCGCAGCGCTGCCCGCATTGATCGACGCGCTGCGCGCCCGCGGCTACACCATCGTCAGTGTCCCCGAATTGATGGGCAAGACCGTCGCCGATGTGATGCCGCCCATCCCCGCCAGCGAGCGCTGGCAGGCCCGCATCGATTCCGTCGCCTTCTTCTTCATCTCCTTCTTCAGCCACTTTGTCGTTTACATTTTCTTTGTCGGCGATGTCCTCATGAGCGCGCGCCTTCTGCTCATCGGCATCCTCGCTCTCATTGACCGCCTGCGTACACGCAAGGTACCTGTCATCCCCGGCTTCGAGCCGCGCGTGGCTGTTCTTGTCCCTGCCTACAATGAAGAAACAGTCATTGTCCGCACCATCCGCTCTGTCCTGAACTCTGATTATCCCAACCTTCATCTCATCGTCATCGACGACGGCTCCAAAGACCGCACCGCCGAAGTTGCCGCGCACGCCTATGCGCAGGAGATCGCCGAAGGCAAAGTGCAGGTCCTGCGCAAGCCCAACGCCGGCAAAGCCGAGGCGCTCAACTACGCCGTCAACAGACTGACTGAAGAGTTCTATGTCGGCATCGATGCTGACACCGTCATCGCCTCCGATGCTGTCTCGAAACTCATCTGCCACTTCACCGATCCGCGTGTCGGTGCCGTCGCCGGCAATGCCCGCGTCGGCAACAAGGTCAATCTGTGGACACGCTGGCAGGCCCTGGAATACATCACCAGCCAGAACTTTGAACGCCGCGCCCTCGATCTCTTCAATGTCGTCACTGTTGTCCCGGGCGCCATCGGCGCCTGGCGGACAGACGCTGTCCGTCACGGTGGCGGCTATCCCATCAACACCGTCGCCGAAGATGCCGACCTCACCATGAACCTGATCGAGCAGGGCTACAAGGTCATCTATGAAGACCAGTCCCTCGCTTTCACTGAGGCGCCGATCAACGCGAACGGCCTCATGCGTCAACGCTTTCGCTGGTCCTTCGGAACACTGCAGGCTATCTTCAAGCATCGCGCAGCCTTCTCCAAGAGTGCCGCGATGGGCTTCTTTGCGCTGCCGAACATCCTCGTCTTCCAAATCCTGCTGCCGCTCGTTTCCCCGTTCATCGATCTCTTTTTTGTCGCCGGCATCATCCAGTATTTCCTCGATCGTCACTTCCACCCCGACACTGCCAACACCGCCGGCTTCGACAAACTGCTCGTCTACTTCCTCAGCTTCCTCATCATTAACTTCGTCACCTCCGCGCTCGCCTTCTCCCTCGAACGCCGCCACCCCGCGAAAAAAGGCGACAACTGGCTGCTCTTCCACATCTGGCTGCAGCGCTTCGCCTATCGACAGGTCTTTTCGCTGGTGCTTTTCAAGACCATCAAGCGCGCCATCGACGGACGGCCGTTTAATTGGGACAAACTCGAACGCACGGCGAAGATGTCGGAGGAAACTGAAAAGATCGCCTCGGGCAGGTAGGGAACTTCTGCACCTGGCGGTGCGTATGTCCCGGCTATGCCCGTCTTCCATCGGATGATGCCCGCAATCGTGCTCGCGCTGTGCGCCATCCCCGCGCCGGCCCAGCTACCGTCTCCCGACGCAGCCGCAATCATGGCAAGAGTCGCTGCCAACCAGGACAAAGCCGAAGACGCCCGCACCCGTTACACCTATGTCCAGCATGCGCACATCGTTTCCCGTAAGGGCAAAACAATCATGTGCGAAGAGGTCACGGATTCGCGGATCACGCCATCTCCGAAAGGCTACGACGCGAGGTTGCTGAAACTCGAAGGCCGCCTGTTCAGCAAGGGCAAGTACGTCAGCTACACGCAACTGCCGCCCGTCAAGGCCAGCGACAACAGCAAGGTCGAAACGGACAATGATTCACTCACGATTGACATTCGTGAAGATCACACCGACCGCGACCTGGTCGAAAACATGCGCAAAAGCCTCACCAGCGACGACTCAAAAGATGGGATCGATCAGCGGTTGTTTCCTTTAACCACGAAGGACCAGGAGGGCTATCAGTTTCAGTTCGCAGGCCGCGAGCGCATGAACGGCCGCGAGGTCTTCCACATCGTCTTTCGTCCGAAAGACAAGAGCGAATTCGGCTGGAAAGGAGACGCGTATATCGATGCTGCCGATTATCAGCCCGTCGTCGTCAGCACCGATATGGCCCGCAAAGTCCCGCTCGCTGTGCGCACATTGCTCGGCACCAATGTACCTGGCCTCGGCTTCACCATCACCTACGCGCCGCAGCCGGATGGCGTCTGGTTCCCCGTGACCCTGGGCACCGAATTCAAATTGCATGTGCTTTTCTTCTTCAGCCGCGAAATCCTGATCGGCGCCGACAACCGCGACTTCCAAAAGACCCACGTCACCTCACGCATCATTCCTGACGAAGAAGCCGCCGCGCCCTAACCGTGACCGAGTATAGTAGTCACATCCAGAGGTGCAATGTGGCCACAACCTCCACGCTCTCCCTTGACGAGTATGTGCGAACGACGTTCCATCCCGACGTCGAGTATCTCGACGGAAAGCTTGAGGACCGGAACGTGGGCAAGTATGAACACTCCAGGATCCAGTTCCTGATCGCGTTATGGTTCGGCAGGAATGAACGAGTCTGGGGCGTTCAGGGCGTTACTGAGCAGCGTATGCGGGTTTCCCCAACGCGCATCAGGGTCCCCGACATCGCTCTGCTTCCTCCCGGTAGGCAGCCGGCCATCATTACCGTCCCGCCCCTGTTGATCGTCGAAGTTGTTTCACCCGATGACCGCTACCCGAACTTGACCTCCAAAGCGCGGGAGTTTCTCGCCTGGGGCGTTCCAGCGGTCTGGATCATCGATCCCGGAGATGATGAAAATGAGGATACGCTTGTCGGGGAAGTCTGGACGGCCCCGGACATCTGCACTTCAGCTAAAGTGCTGACCGTTGCCGGGACCGCGATCCACCTGGACCTCGGAGAACTACTGAGTGCGCTCAGGCAAAGCTAGTAGTCCAGGAGAACGGTAGCCCCTACTTCCTCTGCTCTTCGTGCTCTACTGCTTCAAGTCGCCCACCCAGATTCCCTGACCTGCGCGCGAAAAGATCGGATATCAGGAATCACCGTGATCTGAATGCCGGCGCCTGCATATTCCGGGTCCATGGCATGTCCTTTCCGGAATTGACCGCCAGCACGCGACAAACGGTATGCAAATGAGCGCGTTAAACTAGAGGAGTCATGTCAACTGCACAGATCTCCACCATCCTCCCCATGCGCCCGAAGGGCGCCTTCCGCAACGAGCCCTTTACTGACTTCACTGACTCGCAGAATGCCCACGCCATGCGTGAGGCGCTGCGGCGTGTCGAAGACATGCTCGGCCATGAGTACGAGATGATCATCGGCGGCGAACACGTACGTACCGCAGAGAAGATCACCTCCATCAACCCTGCCCGCCCGGCGCGTGTTGTCGGCATTCATCAGAGCGCCGCCCTTGAGCATGTCGAGCCGGCCATGAGCGCTGCCCTCAAGGCCTTTGAGACATGGCAGTATGTGCCCGTTGAAGTGCGTGCCTCACTCCTCTTGCGTGCGTCAGAAATCATTCGCGACCGCAAGTTTGAATTCTGCGCGTGGCTCACATACGAGGTCGGCAAAAACTGGGCAGAGGCCGATGCCGACGTTGCAGAAACCATCGACTTCCTCGATTTCTACGCGCGGGAAGCCCTGCGCCTCGCTGCCGCGACGACCCCCATTCAATATCCCGGCGAGCGCAATGAACTCCACTACATTCCGCTCGGCGTCGGCGCAGTCATCCCGCCATGGAATTTCCCCTTCGCCATCGCAGCCGGCATGACGGCGGCGGCCATTGTTACCGGCAACACCGTCATCCTGAAACCATCGAGCGACGCTCCCACCATCGCCGCACGCTTCGTGGATGTCCTCGAAGAAGCTGGCATGCCGCCGGGCGTGGTCAACTTCTGCCACGGCCTCGGTGAGACCTTCGGCGCTGCCATTGTCGAGCACCCGAAGACACGCTTTATCGCCTTCACCGGCTCCAAGCGTGTTGGCCTCCATATCCACGAACACGCAGCCAAGACGCAGCCTGGCCAGCTTTGGATCAAGCGCACCATCCTGGAAATGGGCGGCAAGGACGCCATCATCGTTGGCGCTGATTGCGATTTCGACGCGGCCGTCGATGCCGTCATCGCTTCCGCATTCGGCTTCAATGGCCAGAAGTGTTCTGCCTGCTCCCGCGCCATCGTGGAAGCCCCCATTTATGACAGTTTCGTCGATGCCATCCGCGAGAAAGTCCCCACCATCAAGGTGGGAGATCCAGTCGGCAACGCCCCCATGGGCCCCGTCATCAACCAGGTCGCCTATAAGCGCATTCTCGGTTACATTGAGCAGGGCAAACAGGAGGGCCGCCTCCTCGCCGGTGGAAACGCTGTCGATTCAGCCGAAGGCGGCTACTATATCGAGCCGACGGTCTTCGCCGATGTCGATCCCCGCGCCCGCATTGCCCAGGAGGAAATCTTCGGCCCTGTCCTCGCCATCATCAAGGCAGAGACGTACGAGCAGGCCCTGCATATCGCGAATGACACTGAGTATGGCCTGACCGGCGCCATCTTCACGGCAGATCGGGAGCGTCTCAACATCGCCCGCCAGCGATTCAACGTAGGCAATCTCTATCTCAACCGCAAGTGCACCGGGGCCATGGTCGGTGCGCATCCTTTCGGCGGCTTCAACATGTCGGGGACAGACTCCAAGGCCGGCGGCCCTGATTATCTCCTGTTGTTCACGCAGGCCAAATCCGTCGCAGAACGTCTCTGAACCAACCGCATCGAACCAACCGCATCGATGATGCGGGCCACCCTAGCGGTAAAAGCGGATGAAATAAGAAAGGCCAGCTTCGCATCACGAAGCTGGCCTTTCCTGTGATCTGAAAAATGATCTAAGCGCTGCGTACCTGCAGATTGTTCACAGCCTCAGCAGCAGCCGCTGCAAGAATGCGGTGATGGATTGTGAACAACGCCAGTTCCAGCCGGTCCGAAACGCCAGTCTTGTCATACACACTGCGCAGGTAGTTCTTGATCACCTGCTCCGTTGTGCCCAGTCTCTGTGCAATTTCCTTGTTCTTGCAGCCCTGAACGATCAGCGCCACAATTTTCATTTCCTTCGGCGTCAGCCGGTCGCGCACACGCGCACCCACAAAATCTTCCTCTTCGTTCTGCACTGCTTCCACCGGACGCTGTACGCACGTCAACCCGTGGATCACTTTATGTACGCAGTCCACAAGGGCCGCGCCGGTCGTGTTGCGATAGACCACGCCGCGCACGCCCAGGTTTGTATACGTGCTGGAGGGCTCGTTGTTCTCTGCGATGACGATGGCCCGGCTGCCCGCTGCTTTTACCCGCGTCATCAGATCGGCTACATCCGGTTTCAATGCCGACGCAAACACTGCGATCGAGGAGCGATATGTATCGACTGCCAGAATGAGCCTTGCCAGGTCGCCGCATTGGGCTGCTACGCGAAAGTCTTCTTCGCTCGCGAGCACCTTTGCGATCCCTGCCCGGAAGATGGCTTGATTGTCGCCTAATATGATCTTGTTCATTCGGTTCGCCTACGCTCCAATTAGCCCTGCCGCTCAACCACTGTCCGTTTCAGAAAATCCGCGGTCCACCAGCCGATCGCCGGCGTCCCAACACCTGCTTACAGAACGTAGAGCGCTGCCTTCAAGATATCGGCTGGTTCTGAAAGAACTTCTGTCTCACGCAAAATCACAGTTACACAAAAAGGACCGTTCTTTCATTGCAACCGTTGCTGCTGCATGTCTTGCGTACCGCTGGTTGGTATGTCCCAAGGTTAGCGGTTATCGTTCAGAAGACAACCCCACGAAAGTGTCAGCATTGACGCCAATAAATCCCTCCAATCTATAATGGAATCAACAGGTTATAGGCGCTTCGCTCGATTGGATGCAGTCTCCACTACACTGGAGTTGCATGAGTAAACCGGTCATTCTCGCAGTCGACGACGACATCAGTGTCCTCGAGGCCATCGTCCAGGACCTGCGCCGCCAGTACGGCCAGAACTATCGCGTTCTGCGCGCCGGCTCGGGCCAGGCAGCCCTCGATCTTTGCTCGCAGTTGCAGGCGCGCGGCGACTCCATCGCACTCTTTCTCTCCGATCAACGCATGCCTGGCATGTCCGGCGTCGACTTTCTCGCGAAGACCATTGAGCCTTTTCCGGATGCCATGCGGGCTTTGCTTACAGCTTACGCTGATACTGAGGCAGCCATCCGCGCCATCAATACTGCCAAGATCCACTACTACCTCACCAAGCCCTGGGACCCGCCCGAAGAAAACCTCTATCCCGTCCTCGAAGAACTCCTCGATTTCTGGCACGGCCGCAACCGTCCCGGCTTCGATGGCCTGCGTGTGATTGGTACTCGCTTCGGTGCGCGCGATCACGACCTTCGTGACTTCCTTACGCGCAACAATGTCCCCTATCAATGGATCGACCCGGCCAAATCGCCCGACGCCGACGAACTCCTCCGTACCCGGGGCTTGTCCAGCGCCAGCCTGCCCATCGTGCTCTTCAGTGACGGCACCGCGCTCGTTCAGCCCGACCGCACCCAGTTGGCGGCGCGCGTCGGCTTGCGCACAGAAGCGCGCAATCAGTTCTACGACCTCATCATCGTTGGCGGCGGCCCCACGGGCCTTGCTGCAGCCGTCTACGGTGGTTCTGAAGGTCTGTGTACCCTCGTCGTCGAATCCGATGCCCCCGGCGGCCAGGCAGGCAGCAGTTCCCGCATCGAGAACTACCTCGGCTTTGCGGCCGGTATCAGCGGCGCGAATCTGGCGGACCGCGCTTTCAAGCAGGCGACCCGTTTCGGCACGGAGTTTCTCGCGCAGCGGGTGACCGGTCTCCGCTCCGAAGGCGGGTACCATCACGTCCGCCTCGCCGACGGTCGCGAGGTCTCCTCCCTCGTTGTCCTGCTCAGCGTCGGCGTTGAGTACCGCAGGCTCAATGTCCCTGGAGTCGACAGGCTCACCGGCGCCGGCGTTTACTACGGAGCGGCGCTGGCCGAGGCGAAGTCCTGCAAGGATGAGCATGTGTTTATCGTGGGCGGCGCCAATTCTGCGGGCCAGGGGGCCATGTATTTCTCAAAATACGCGGCTCGGGTCACCATGTTGGTGCGTGGCAAGTCCCTTGAAAGTAGCATGTCGAAATACTTGATCGAACAGATCGCTGGCACATCGAATATAGAAGTCCTGGTGGAGTCCGAGGTGCTTGAAGTGTGCGGGGAGACCCAGCTGAATTCAATTCGTTTTCGCACTCCCCACGGTGAGCGCGTCGAGGCGGCCACTGGTCTCTTTACCTTTATTGGCGCTGCTCCCAAGACCGATTGGTTACCCTCCACCATCCTGCGCGATGACAAAGGTTTCGTCCTCACTGGCCAGGACCTGCGGCAAATCCATGACGGTGCTGCATCATTGCCACAGTCGTGGCCCGCGTCATGGACAGAACAGCGCGACCCCTTCCCGCTTGAGACCAGTGTTCCCGGCATTTTTGCCGCCGGGGATGTGCGCCACGGCTCTGTCAAGCGCGTTGCCTCGGCTGTCGGTGAAGGCTCGATTGCGGTGCAGTTGATGCACCAGTATCTGGCGAGGTATTGAGTTGGCGACTCCCGATGTTCTCAGCGGCAGTTCTGGGTCGAGTGAATCGATCGCCATCGCGGCGCTGATCGAGCGACTCTGCCAGGCGCCCGTCTTTCACGGCGCGGATGAGTCCGGCCTGCTCTCCCTCCATCAACTCGACCTGGTCCGGATGCAGCCTGGCGACCAATTCGTCCAGAGCGGCGAAGAGCGTAACTTCTACGTCGTTCTC
>Ga0116226_10003181_pt1 | contig 14463 bp, 13 predicted proteins | sample S1TSphfallax_FD_89692 | JGI IMG/M metagenome (GOLD analysis project Ga0116226, IMG submission 89692) | Host-associated microbial communities from peat moss isolated from Minnesota, USA - S1T2_Fa - Sphagnum fallax MG | ecosystem: Host-associated > Plants > Peat moss > Unclassified | place: USA...
CGGCGCAGGGCGCGGAAGCGGTAGAGGTCGTTGAAGAGGTCGGCCGCCGAGAATGTTGTGGCGCTTTCGATGATGCGGCGGACCGTGGGGTCGAAAGCATCGGCGTTGGTTTTGAAGAACGGGCCGACCGCGGCCAGGCGCTCGGCGACGAAGGCGCCCCCGTAGAGGGATTTGGCGATTTCCAGGAACGGCGCGTAGTCGATTTTTTGTTCGGTCCAGCCGAGGGCGAGGGCGGCTTGAATGGCGTCATCGTAGATTTTTTCGACATCGGCGTTGCCGGCGAAATCGCGATGTTCGGGCAGCAGCGTGCCGAAAACCGGGGTTGCGGGCAGCGGCTTGGTGGCCGGCTCGCGGGAGTAACCGTCGGCCGGATCGAAGCCTTCGGCGATGCCGAGGATGGTGAGCGCATCGGCCGCCGAGTTGGCGAAAATGCTAACGCAGTCAAGGGATTTGCAGGCCGGCACGACGCCGGTCGCACTCAGCCGGCCGATTGTCGGTTTCAGGCCGATCAGGTTGTTGATGCCGGCGGGGATGCGGCCGGAGCCGGCGGTGTCGGTCCCCAGCGCGAAGCAGGCGAGGCCGGCGCCGACCGCGACCGCCGAGCCGGAAGATGAGCCGCCGGAGATGTAATCGGGGTTGAAGACCGAGCGTGGCGCACCGAACGGCGAGCGGGTGCCGTTCAGCCCGGTGGCGAACTGGTCGAGATTGGTTTTGCCCAGCACGATGGCGCCGGCTTCGCGCAATTTGGCGACCACGAAGGCGTCCGCTTTGGGCGTGTAGGCGAATTCGGGGCAGGCGGCGGTGGTGGGAATGCCGGCGACGTCGATATTATCCTTGATCGCGCAGGGGATGCCGAACAGCGGCAACGTGTCGATCTGGCCGGTATCGAGCTTTGCCGCCTGGCTCAGGATCTCCGCGCGGCTGAAGCGGGAGATGAAAACCGCTGGGTCCGGGTAGGCGTCGATACGGTCCAGCAAGGCCTCGAACAGTTGCGCCGGCGTCAGTGCGCCGTCTCGATAGGCGGCGTGGATGGAGGCGATGTCGAGCAGGTCCGGGATCATGGTTTTTGCAGATATTCCCTAAGGGCGGCGGCCTGTTTTGCGGCTGCGGTGATCGCCGGCCAATCGGCGGCGGCAATGGTGGCCCGGTCGACCATCCAGGAGCCGCCGACGCAGATCACATTCGGCAATTTCAAATACCGCGGCGCCGATTCCAGGGTGATGCCGCCGGTCGGGCAGAAGCGCAGTTGCGGCAGCGGCGAGGCGATGGCTTTGAGCCAGGCCGCACCGCCCGACGGCTCGGCCGGGAAGAGCTTGGCGAAGCGGTAGCCGCGTTCGATGAGCGCCATCGCCTCGGAAGCGGTGGCGATGCCGGGCAGCAGCGCGATTTCGCCGTTCGCGGCGGCCAGCAGACTTGCGGTGGCGCCGGGCGAGACCGCGAACCGGGCGCCGGCCTGGGTGACGGCGGCAAGCTGGGCGGCATCGAGCACGGTGCCGGCGCCGACGATGGCATCCGGGACCTCGGCGGCGATGGCGCGGATCGCTTCCAGCCCGGCCGGCGTGCGCAGCGTGATTTCGATGACCGGCAGGCCGCCGGCGACCAGCGCGCGCGCCAGCGGAACCGCCTGCGATAGCGCGTCGATGATGACCACCGGGATGACCGGCGCCGCCAGCAGCATGGCTTCCAGGCCGGGTTGCGGGTTCATGCGGCCATCCCTGGCAGGGCAAGTCCGGCGAAAATCGTGCCGCCGGTATCGGCGGTGCTGGCATTGGCGCGGAACATTTGGAACAGCTCGCGCCCGGTCCCGGATTGATAGGCGGAGAGATCGGCCGCCGCCGGCGGGCGCGCCGCGAATTCGGCGGGATCGGCTTGCACCGTCAACTGCCCGGTTTCGCCGTCGACGCGAATGATGTCGCCGTCGCGGATTTTGGCGATCGGGCCGCCGTCGGCCGCCTCCGGCGTGACGTGGATGGCGGACGGGACTTTGCCGGAGGCGCCGGAGAGCCGGCCATCGGTGACCAGCGCGATTTTATAGCCGCGGTCCTGCAGCACGCCCAAAGGCGGCATCAGATTATGCAGCTCCGGCATGCCGTTGGCCTTCGGGCCCTGAAAGCGCACCACCACCACCGTGTCCCGGTTCAGCTCGCCCGCCTTGAAGGCCGCCTGCACCGCCGCCTGGTCATTGAAGACGCGGGCCGGGGCTTCGATGATATGCCGCTCCGGCGCCACCGCGGAGGTCTTGATGACGGCGCGGCCGAGATCGCCATTCAGCACACGCAGGCCGCCGGTCGGCTGGAACGGATTTTTGGTCCCGCGCAGCACGCTGTCATCGCCGCTGGTCTCCGCCGCCGGCAGCCAATGCAGATTTCCCTCCGCATCGAGGAACGGTTCGGTGGCATAGGCGCTCAACCCGGTGCCGAAAACCGTCTGCACATCTTCGTGCAGCAGGCCGGCGGCGAGCAGTTCGCGGATCAAAAAACCCATGCCGCCGGCGGCATGGAAATGGTTCACATCGGCGCTGCCATTGGGGTAGATGCGGGTGAGTTGGGGGGTGGCCTCCGCCAGGTCGGAGAGGTCCTGCCAAGTGAGGATGATGCCGGCGGCGGCGGCCATCACGATCAGATGCAGCGTGTGGTTGGTGGAGCCGCCGGTGGCATGCAGGCCGATGACGCCGTTGACGAAGGCTTTTTCGTCCAGCATGCGGCCGATCGGCGTAAAATCATTGCCGGCGGCGGTGATCGCCATGGCCCGCGCCGCCGCCGCCTGGGTCAGCGCGTCGCGCAATGGCGTGTTGGGGTTGATGAAGGCAGCACCCGGCAAATGCAGGCCCATGATTTCCATCATCATCTGGTTGGTATTGGCGGTGCCGTAAAAGGTGCAGGTGCCGGCGCCGTGATAGGATTTTGATTCTGCCTCCAGCAGATCGGCGCGGCTGACTTTGCCTTCGGCGTAAAGCTGGCGGATTTTGTTTTTCTCGGCATTGGGCAGGCCCGAGGGCATCGGGCCGCCGGGGATGAACACCGCCGGCAGATGCCCGAAGCTCAGCGCCCCGATCAGCAGGCCGGGGACGATTTTATCGCAAATGCCGAGATAGACCGCGGCATCGAAGGTGGCGTGCGAAAGGGCGACGGCGGTGGAGAGCGCGATGACATCGCGCGAGAACAGGGACAATTCCATGCCGGCTTCGCCCTGGGTGATGCCGTCGCACATCGCCGGCACGCCGCCGGCGACCAGCGCCACCCCACCGGCCGCACGGGCCGCAGCCCGAATGATATCCGGAAAACGCTCATAAGGCTGATGCGCGGAAAGCATGTCGTTATAGGCGGTGACGATGGCGAGGCTGGCGCCCTCGCCGCTGCGCAAAACCGCCTTGTCGCCCGGCGCGCAGGCGGCAAACCCATGCGCCTGATTGGCGCAGCCCAAAGCCCGCCGATGCGGCTTGGCATCCACCGCCGCATCAACGCGGGCAAGATAGGCGGCGCGCGATGCGCGGCTGCGGGCGGCAATGCGGCGGGTAACGTCCTGGACACGAGGGTTCATAACAGCAACCTAGACCAGAAAAGTTAGGATAAGCGGTTCTTTTTTGAAAAAAACCGGAAAAACGCCCGGCGCGAACCAAAAAACTTTTGGTACTCTGGGCCATGGGCGCAAGTTTCCCAACGCCCATCTTTAAACCACCGTGGCGGGAAGGCTGTTTCAAAATGCGCTAGGCTGAGTCAGTTGGGGCGTGTTTCGAGAACCGGAGCGCAGCGTACGTCAGTACGTGAGCACCGGAAGCGGAGAAACGCGCCCCAAATGGCCAGCCTAGTAGCATTTTCAAACAGCCTTCAGAATTGGCCGTGGATGGAGACCTCCATGCTCTTTCCATCGCCGAAGATCATCAGGCCGTAATCGGATTGCGGGAATAACCGGCGCGTGATGTCGGCCGTCAGCCAGCCGATGAAGCCGCCGCCGACCGCGTCGGAGGCCCAGTGACCGTCCTGCGCCGCCACCCTGGCCAGCCCGACGGTTACCGGGATCACGTACAGGATGGGCGCGTGGTAGAGTTCGGCGTAGGGCGTGATCAGCGCAAAGGCCAAAGCGGTGTGACCGGAGGGGAAAGACGAGGTGCCGTTGTCGCCGCCGCCAAAGATCGAACCGGTGGCGTATAATTGGCTGGGATTCGTGAACGGATGGAAGACGAACGGGCTGCTGTCCTCGTTCACCGGCCGCTCCCGGCCGATGGCGTATTTCAGCCCCAATGACAACACCGTAACCGCGGCGCCGGCGGTGACCGCGATCGAGGAAGCGTGCGCCAGTTCCGGGTCGGATATCGGGCTTTGAACCATGGTCAAACCGGCGAACGCCAAGGGCGCCAGCTCCCCGATATTCGCGATTTTCAGCGCCACCTGCGTACGGTCATGCTCGCTGATGTGGTTCAAGACCCAGAAATTGATGCCGTGGTCGAGGGTCATGGTCAGGCCGGTCGCCGCCACGCCGATGCCCAGCACGCCCCAATCGGTCTCGTACCAGGGTGGCGAATTGTAATAGGCCTGATCGCTGGGCGGCGGCAGGGTGTCGACCAGGTTGCTGTCGATCACCGGGGATGCCTGTCCGGACGGGCGGGATTCGAGCACCGCGCCGCCGGTCCCGTCGGCTTGCGCCAGCTGAGTCCCGGGCGGCATGAAATATCCGGGGCTGGCAGGCTGCGGACTGCCTGATTCCGCGCCGGCAAGGCCCGTGCCGCCAAACAGCAGGCCAGTCGATAAAGCAAGCCCGACCATCAACCTCACGCTGCCAATCTCCCAGATTTGATCCATTTGGCCGCCATCCCTGCCTGGCTGCCTGCGCCCGGTTCCAGGAAGCTTAAATTACCGGCCATGTCCAGCAAATGTATATTAATTTACGCTCCTAAGCGCCGGAATATGCTCTAGATTCAATACGGCGGCTCACCGCCCCCGCCGCATGCTGCAACAGCGTTGTCCGGATGTCACGCCAAATATGCCGCCTGGGCGCCATGATCAGCGGGGGGTCAGCGGGGGATCAGCGGGGCAGGGTCGGTAGCCAGACCGTAAAAACCGTCCCCTTGCCCTCGGTGCTTTCGACCAGCAGCCGGCCGCGGTGGCGGTTGATGACATGTTTGACGATCGCCAGGCCAAGCCCGGTGCCGCCGACGGCGCGCGAGCGGCCCTTGTCGACGCGGTAGAAACGCTCGGTGAGGCGGGGAATATGCTCGCGCGCAATGCCGGCGCCGTCATCGGCGACGCTGATCACCACGCCCGCCGGCTCGAAGCGCGGGTCACTGGCGGCGGGCGCCGCGGTGACCTTGATGCGGCCGCCGCGCTTGCCGTATTTGATGGCGTTATCCAGCAGGTTGGTGAAAACCTGGCTGAGCTGGTCGGCATCGGCCGGGATCCTCGGCAGGTCCTTCGGGATCGCGACCTCGATACGGGCGGCGTTGGCCTTCAGCATCGGCTCCATGCCGGCGATGATGCGCTCCAGCAAGGGCGGCAGCAGCAGAATATCTTCCGGTGGCTGGTGCTCGATGATCTCGATCCGCGACAGGCTGAGCAAATCGGCGATCACCCGCTGCATCCGCATCGCCTGCTCGGCCATGATCCCGAGGAAGCGCTGCTGCGCCTCCACATCGTCGGCGGCGGGGCCGCGCAGGGTCTCGATGAAGCCGATCAGGCTGGCCAGCGGGGTGCGCAATTCGTGGCTGGAATTGGCGACGAAATCGGCGCGCATTTTCTCGATGCTGCGCTCGCGCGTGCGGTCGGTGACCAGAACATAGGTCGGGCCGCCGACCGGGATCACGGTGGCGTCGAGGTCGCGCGGCACCGGAACGGTGAGCACGATGCTGCGGCGCACCGGCTGCGCGGTTCGCGCCGCTTCGGCGATCGCGGCGCGCAGCTCCGGATGCCGCAGCAAGGCGGCGGTTTCGGTACCGAAGGCGGAGGCGGCGCTGGCATTGCGCCAGTTTACCGCGCCGGCCTCGTCCAGCCGCAGCAACGGGTCGGGCAGGCGTTCCAGCAAGGCGTGGTCGGCGGCGGCGGCGGCGCGCAGCCGGCTGCGGCTGAGCTGCTCGGTGCGGATCAGGTTGATGGCCTGCTGCCCGAGCGAGCGCATGCCGGGCACCAGCAGGACCGCCTCATGCGGGGTTTTCTCGGAATCCGCTCGCAAGCCGCTGACCAGCCGCGCCAGGATCGCGATGTCGCGGCCGAGCAAGGCGCCAAAGCCCAGCGCGACGGCGGTGCAGGTTGCCCAGCTGAGCAGTCCGGGCAGCCAGTTCAGGTCGCCAGCGGTGACCAGCAGGAAAAAAACCAGCGTCGGCAAGGCGCATAATGCCAGCATGAAGGCCAAGGCGGCCGACCAGGCGGCCGTGGGCCAGGCGGCCGCCGGCGAGGCTGCCGCCTGCGAGGCGGCTGGTGGCAAGGCAGGCGGCGCGCTGGGGCCAAGCCGGGCTTCGGCCATTTAACTGCTGGGCGCGCCAGGCTGCGGCGTAAGCGTTACCGGTGCGGGCGAATGGATCACTGGGCCGCCAGGTGCGATCTGGAACACCGCCAGGCCGCGTTGCACCTGACCATCCGGCTGCAGCAGCAAGGCGCCGTCGGCGCCGGGGAAGCCGGCCGGGTTGGTCAGGGCGTCGGAGGTGAAGCCGCCGCCGGTGGACAAGGTTTGGGCGATCGAGGCGGCATCATAGGCGACGTCGGCAATGGCCGGCGGGGCGCTGCCATAGGTGGTCTGGTAGCGGCCGTCGAAAATCGCCGCCGCCTGCGGATCGGGGGCGGCATAGAGCGCGCCCTGGTAGACGCCGTTATTGCCCATGGCGGTCGCGACGCTGGCCCAGAGGGCCGGGCCCAGCAACTGCACCTGCGGCGCATTGACCGAATAATACGGCAGCAAAGTGGCGATTTCGGCCAGCTCTTCGGGCTGGGTGGCGCCGATGAACAAGGCGTTGAAGGCCGGCGGCGGAATCGGCTGATGCTGCAACTGCAGGGCCTCGGCGCGGCCGGCCGCGGTGTTGAGGTCCTGCGCCGCCTTGATCTGCGCCATCAGGCCCTGGCCGCGATCGGCAAAGTCGGAGACGCTTTGGGCGGCGTCATTCAACCCGCTGAAGCCGGGTTGGTAATAGGTGATCGTCGGGCTGGGCGCGCTCAGGCTGGCGGCTTCGGCTTGTACAGCGGCGCCGAGCGAATGGCCGAAATCGGAATCGGGCAGCAAGGCGGCAAGCTGGTTGCGGCCGGCGGCGGCGGCCACCTGCACCACCCGTTGCACCTGCTGCGCCGGGCTGACGCCCATCGGCCAGATGCCGGGGGCGGCGACCGAACTGTCGTTGGTGAAGGCCAGCACGTTGACATTGGCGGCTTTGGCGATGGGGGCGACGGCTTGCGCCTCGGCCGAGGTCAGCGGCCCCAGGATCAAGCCGTCGCCGGCGGCGATCGCCGCGGTGGCGGCGCTGGCGGCACCCTGTGCGGTGCCTTCGGTATCGCGGATATCCAGCGGGCTAGCGCTGTTGGTGTAGGCGAGCTTGGCCGCGTTCTCGAGGATCTGGCCGACCGGCTGCAGGCTGCCCGAAAGCGGCAATAACAGCGCCACCGGGCCGCTGGATTTGCCGGCCTGCGGTGCCGCTGGCGTGGGGGTGGCGGTGCCGCCGCCCAGCATCGACGGCATCGAACCGACATCCGGCAGCATCGGGGATTGACCGTCGCAACCAACCAGCGCCAGGGTTCCGCAGAGCAGCGCCCCGCGCAGGATTGTGGATGACCGAAGACCCCGCAGTAAACGCATCAAACCCCAAACCTCTCGCTTCCGGCACGCCGCCATTGCCAGCCCTTGTGCTGGTTTCCACCCCGATCGGCAACCTTAAAGATATGTCGGTTCGGGGTCGCGAGACGCTGGAGCAGGTGGACGGCATTTTATGCGAGGACACCCGCAGCAGCCAGACACTGCTGCGGCATTACGGCATCGCCACCCGCTGCTATCCGCTGCATGAGCATAACGAGGACGCGCGGATCCCCGGCCTGATCCAGGCCATGCAAGGCGGCGCGCGCTATGCGGTGATCTCGGATGCCGGCACGCCGCTGGTCTCCGACCCCGGCTACCGGCTGACCCGCGCCGCCATTGATGCCGGGCTGCTGGTCGGCGGCATCCCCGGCCCGAATGCGGCGATCCTGGCGCTGACCTTGTCCGGCCTGCCGCCGCATCCGTTCATGTTTTTGGGGTTCCTGCCGGTTAAAACCGGGCCGCGGCAGGCGGCGTTGGGCAAGCTTGCCAATGCCGAGGCGGCCGGGCTTAGCGCCACGATTATCCTCTACGAGGCGCCGCACCGGCTGGCGGAAACCTTGGCCGATGCGGCGGAATTTCTGGGCGACCGTCCGGCCGCGGTCTGCCGCGAGCTGACCAAGCATTTCGAGGAAATCCGGCGCGGCACGCTGGCGGGCCTGGCCGCCCATTACACGCAGACCGCGGCGCGCGGCGAGATTACGCTGGTGATCGGCCCCGCCATGTTGGAGCCGACCACCGAGGAAGCGCTGGCAACGGTGCTGACCGGCGCGCTGGCGCAGATGAGCCTGAAGGATGCGGTGGATGCGGTGACCGCGGCAACCGGCCTGCCGCGCAAGCAGGTTTACGCGAAGGCGCTGGCGCTCGGCAGGCGTTGAGAGTCCGGTTCGGCCCGGCAAAAACCTTGCGATTTGGCGACGGGGACGGTTAACTCCGGTCATTGCCGAAGGATTGGGTGCCATTGCCGGGTTGAATGGGCGTTTCTCATCGCTGGAGAATTTTGTCTGGCGGATGGTCTATCGTCTGGCCTTCCCGCTGCTGCGGATCTGGTGGTGGGTCCGCCGCTCCCGGCATGAAGGGGCGCTGGTGGCGACCTATGTGGGCGACCAGGTGCTGCTGTTGCGGGCCTCCTATCGCCGCAGCTGGAATTTTCCGGGCGGCGGCATCCTGCCGGCCGAGGCGCCCGAACAGGCGGCGAGGCGGGAGTTTCAGGAGGAAACCGGGCTGCTGGTGCCGACCCTGAAAGCCGCCGGCGTGATCGAGGGATTCTGGGATAACCGGCATGACAAGGTGCATTTCTTTGAATTGCGGCTGGCGCAATTGCCGGCGCTGCGGATCGATCACCGCGAGATCGTCGAGGCGCGGCTGGTCTCGCCCGGCGAACTGGTCAGCATGAAGTTGACCGGCCCGGTGGCGGCTTATTTCACGGCCCGCAGCTGATTTGGCGGAAGCGCTGCCGGGTGCTACCCGGCTGCCGATGTTGAAACAATTCCTCCGCGCCGGGCGGACGCAGCAGGTGCTGGCCTGGCTGGCCGGGCGATATCTGCAATGCGTGGCGCTGACGACGCGCTGGCAGATCGAGGGCGAGGATGTGTTGACGCGCTGGGTGACCGGGGCGCCCTGCATCGTCGCCTTCTGGCACGAGACGTTGCCGTCGATGCCGGTGGCCTGGCTGACGGCGCGGCGGCGCGGGCGGCGCAAGCAGGCGGTGGTGCTGGCCAGCCAGCATCGCGACGGACAGTTGATCGGCATGGCGATGGCGGCATTCGGGCTTGGGCTGGCGGTCGGTTCGTCCTCGCGCGGCGGCGCGTCGGGGCTGCGCCGGCTGGCGGCGGCGTTGAAGGAAGGCTCCGACGTCGGCCTGACGCCGGATGGCCCGCGCGGGCCGCGGCGGGTGGCTGCGGCCGGGGTGGCGCAGCTCGCCGCTTTATCCGGAGCGGAAGTCTTGCCGGTGGCGGCCTGGACGCAATGGGCGCTGCAATTCCGCTCCTGGGACCGCATGCGGTTTCCCTTGCCCTTTGGCCGCGGCCGCGTGGTGTTCGGCGAGATGATCGCGGTGCCGCGGCATGGCTGGGAGGCCAGCCTGCCGGCGATCGAGGCGGCGGTGACTGAGGCGGCGCAGCGGGCCGGGATCGTCGAATGAATTTTCTCTCCGCGTCCTATGGCATGTTCGGGAACGCTGCTGCCGGGTTTCTGCGGCGAATGCTGGCGAGGCGGGTTTTGAGCGGCAAGGAGGTTTTGGACCGCTTGCCGGAACGGGAAGGAGTCTCATCTCTGGCGCGGCCGGCTGGAAAACTGGTCTGGTTTCACGCCGCCAGCGTTGGCGAGACGCTGTCGGTGCTGCCGGTGATCGCGGCGATTGATGGGCAGGCGAATGTGCTGCTGACCACCGGCACGGTGACCTCGGCGGCGTTGGCGGCGGAGCGGCTGCCGGCTTTTGCGCGGCACCAGTTCACGCCGCTGGATGTGCCGGTTTGGGTGCGGCGGTTTTTGGGCCACTGGCGGCCGGATGTGGCGGTGTTCGTGGAGAGCGAAATTTGGCCGGCGACACTGCGGCTGCTGGACGGATCGAAAATCCCGAGGCTGTTGATCAATGCCAGCATGTCGGCGCGCAGCGCCCGCAACTGGCGGCTGGCCGGCGGGTTCATCCGGGATTTGCTCGGGGGGTTTGCAACGATTCACGTGCAATCGGCGCAGGATGCGGCGAATTTGGCCGGGCTGGGGGCGAGAAATCTTTTGCAATGGGGCAATTTGAAATTCGCGGCGCCGGTGCTGCCGGTGGATCAAGCGGCAATGGCGGCGATGCGGAGCGGAATCCCGGGGCCAAACTGGCTGGCGGCGAGCACGCATCCGGGCGAGGAGGAAATCATTATCGCGGCGCATCGGTTGCTGCTGGCGGCATGGCCGGCGCTGGTCACCGTGATCGTGCCGCGGCATCCGGCGCGGGGTTCCGAGATTGAGGCGCTGGCGGGCGGCTTGCCGGTGGCGCGGCGGAGCCAAAACGCGGCGCCGGCCGCGGGCGGGGTTTACATCGCCGATACGCTGGGCGAGTTGGGGCTGTTCTACCGGCTGGCGCCGTTTGCGCTGGTCGGGGGATCGCTGGTGCCGATCGGCGGGCATAACATTACCGAGCCGGCGCGGCTGGGGATTGCGGTCCTGTGCGGTCCGCATACGCGGGAGATTGCCGAGCTGGTGGACCGGATGCGGGAATTCGATGCGCTGATCGAGGTTTCGGATGCCGCAACCCTGGCGGAAGCGGTGCAGGCCATGCTGGCGGACCCGGCGCGGGCGCGTGCCGCCGGCGCGCGAGCGAAGCTGGCGTTCGACGGGCTGGATGATCTGCCGGCGCGGCTGGCGGAGCTGATTCTGGCATCCGCAAAATGAAAACGCCGGCCTTCTGGGCGGATAAAAATTCGGCCCTGGCGCAGGCCTTGGCGCCGCTGGGTGGCTTTACCGCCGCGTTGACGGCGCGCCGGACCGGCAAACCGGGTTTTGCGCCGGGGATACCGGTGATCTGTGCCGGCAATGCCGGCGCCGGCGGCTCCGGCAAGACGATTGTGGCGCTGGATTTGCTGGCGCGGCTGCCCGGCCGGCCGTTCGCGCTGACCCGTGGCTATGGCGGCAGGCTCAAAGGGCCGGTGCTGGTGCGGCCGGAGCATGGGGCGCGGGATGTCGGCGATGAGGCGCTGCTGCTGGCGGCGGCGGCACCGGTGATTGTCTCCCGTGACCGCGCCGCCGGGGCCAGGCTGGCGCTGGCCGAAGGGGCGAGTGTGATCGTAATGGATGACGGGCTGCAAAACCCGGGGCTCGCCAAAACCCTGAGCCTGCTGGTGATCGACGGCGGCTATGGCTTTGGCAATTTTTTGCTCCTCCCGGCGGGTCCGTTGCGCGAGCCGGTGGCCGCCGCCGCCGCGCGCTGTCAGGCGGCGGTGTTGATCGGTGCGGATACCGCCGCGGCGGTGGCAACACTGCCGGCGGGCTTGCCGGTGCTGCGGGCGCGGCTGTCGGCGTCCTGCGCGATGGATCTGGCCGGCGTGCCGGTGGTGGCGTTTGCCGGGATCGGGCGGCCGGAGAAGTTTTTCAGCTCGGTGGAAGGGTTGGGCGCGGCGGTTGTGGCGCGGGTGCCGTTCCCGGACCATCACCGCTATCGCGAGGCCGATGCGCGGCGGCTGAAGCGGCTGGCCGCCGGTCTGGGTGCCAGGCTGGTCACCACCGCCAAAGATTTCGTGAAACTGCCGGATGCGTTGCGGGAGGTCACCGCCGTGGTGACGGTGCGGCTGCTCTGGGAGGATACCGGCGCTTTGGAAAAATTATTGCCGTAACCACGGCAGATCGCACTTCCGTTGCAGCCGGGCTCCGGTGTATTCTGCGCGGCATGTCCACATCGCAAGCATTCTGGCGCGTCAAACCGCTCTCGGCGATGACCCGGCGGGAGTGGGAATCGCTGTGCGACGGCTGCGGGCGCTGCTGCCTGCATAAACTGCGCGACGACGATACCGGCGAGATCAGCTTCACCAATGTCGCCTGCCGGTTGCTGGATTTGAAATCCTGCCGCTGCTCCGATTATGCCAACCGCAAGGCCAGGGTGCATGATTGCGTGCAACTGACCCCGGCGAAATTGAAAACGGTGGACTGGCTGCCGCCGAGCTGCGCCTACCGCCTGCTGTCGGAAGGCAAGGATTTGTTCCCCTGGCATCCGCTGATTTCCGGGACGATGGATACGGTGCGCGCCGCCGGCGCCGCCATTAACGGCCGGGCGTTGAGCGAGCGCGATGCCGGGCCGCTGGAGCACCATATTGTTCAATGGCCTGGGGAAGCGCCCAGGGCAAAGGTGGCGCGCCGATGATGCTGGCGATGTCCACCGAGCTGCTGCCCGTGCAGGGCGCGCTGGCGCGGGTGGAATTTCGCCGCAGCGCCCGGGCCCGCAAAGTCTCGCTCAGGATCGATGCGACGCAAGGCGGGGTGGTGATCACGCTGCCGCCGCGGGCCTCGCGAAGGGCGGGGATTTCGCTGCTGCAGACGCATGAGGCCTGGGTGGCGGAAAAACTGGCGGAGCTGCCGGGGGCGATTCCCTTTGTGGCCGGCGCCATTATTCCGATCGGCGGCGAGCCGCATGAGATTGTGCCGGCCGGCGCCCGGCCCGGCGGCGCCTGGATCGAGGATGGCAGGATTTACGTCAGCGGCGGTCCGGAATTTCTCGCCCGGCGGGTGACCGATCATCTGCGGCGGCTGGCCCGTCAGCGGCTCACCGCCATGGTGGCCGAAAAGGCCCGGCAGGCCGGGCTGTCGCCGAAAACCGTGCGGGTGAAGGATACCCGCACCCGCTGGGGTTCCTGCGCGCCGGACGGCACCCTGGCGTTCTGCTGGCGGCTGATCCTGGCGCCGGAATTCGTGCAGGATTACGTGGTCGGGCATGAGGTGGCGCATTTGCGGCATATGAATCACGGCCGGAATTTCTGGGCGCTGACCGAAAAACTGACCGCGCATAGATCTGCCGCCACCGCATGGCTGAGTGGCAATGGCCAAGCATTATTAAGAATAGGGTAGACCCTATGTCCCATCTATCGACAATGCGTGGCCGGGTCGCCGGCGCCTTATGCTGAAAGTCTGATGATGAGAGCCGTCGCATTTGAGCATTCCCGGCCGATTTCCGCCGAGGACTCTCTGGTCAATATCGAAATGCACGCGCCGCAGCCGCGGCATCATGACCTGCTGGTTGAGGTGAAGGCGGTTTCGGTCAATCCGGTGGATGTTAAAATCCGCCGCTATGACGATCCGCTGGGCGTGCCGCGCATCCTGGGCTTCGATGCCGCCGGCATTGTGCGCGGCGTCGGCACCGAGGTGACGCAGTTTGGCGTCGGCGACGAGGTTTATTATTGCGGCGTGCCGGACCGGCCGGGCAGCAACGCCGAATATCAACTGGTCGATGAGCGCATTGTCGGCCACAAGCCGCGATCCCTGAGCTTCGCGCAATCGGCGGCCTTGCCGCTGAGCGGGCTGACCGCCTGGGAGATGCTGTTCGAGCGGTTCAAAATTCCGCGTGACCAGAACGCCGGCGGCAATCTTCTCATCATCGGCGGGGCCGGCGGGGTCGGCTCGATGGCGGTTCAACTGGCGGCCGAGTTGACCGATTTGGCGGTGATCGCCACTGCCTCGCGGCCGGAGACCGAGGCGTGGTGTAAATCGCTCGGCGCGCATCATGTCATCAATCATCGGCAGGATATGGGAAAACAATTGGCGGCGCTGGATCTCGCGGCGCCCGATTTTATTTTCTGCACGACCCATGCGGCGGCGCATTGGACCGAGATGACCCGGCTGCTGGCGCCCGACGGCGCGATCGGGATTCTGGAACGCGGCGCGCCGCTCAGCATCTCCCTGCTTTGGGAAAAATCCGCCTCGATCCATACCGAATATGTGTTCGCCCGCGGCCTGCAAAAATCCAAAGCGATGACGACCCAGCACCGCACGCTGGAGGCGATTGCGCATCTGATCGATAACGGAACGTTGCGGACGACGATGACCGAGCATTTCGGGTTGATCAACGCCGAGAACCTGAAGCGCGCTCATGCCGCCATCGAGGCCGGGCGCGTGCGCGGCAAAATTGTTTTGGAAGGATTTGACATTTGATTAGAAAGCCGCTGGGAAAATCAGGAATCACATTGCCGCCGGTGATGTTCGGCGGCAATGTGTTCGGCTGGA
>Ga0116226_10003182_pt1 | contig 14463 bp, 10 predicted proteins | sample S1TSphfallax_FD_89692 | JGI IMG/M metagenome (GOLD analysis project Ga0116226, IMG submission 89692) | Host-associated microbial communities from peat moss isolated from Minnesota, USA - S1T2_Fa - Sphagnum fallax MG | ecosystem: Host-associated > Plants > Peat moss > Unclassified | place: USA...
GCCGTGGTGTGTCTCGTGGTCCAAAGTGCCCGTGGCTTGTCCCAACACCCAAGGGTGTCCCGGAATGTGAACTAACCACATGGGTGGTTTGTTTTGATGCAGATTCATGCTTGATCTACTAAATCTTCTTCCTAGTCTAATCCCTGGGCTCCCAACTCGACCCTCTACCCCCTTTCTAGAGTTGGAAGTCGGGAGCGTGCCTCCAAGTCTCAACTTTCCGCAACTTGACTTTGTGAAACCCTCAAGTGGGTTTCACCCCGTGACTTGGGAGCGCGTCAAATCTAAACCTACTAGCAATTCTATTTTTTTTCCATCCATCTAAGGGGTAGTTAATGGGAAACATGGGTTGGTGATCATGTTGGTAGGATAATTAACAAAAAAACCCGCTTAAAATCATACTTTAGAAAAAATTTGACCCCTAAGATTGGACAAAATTTTAATATTTAATTCATTTTAAATTTAATTTTGAGCTTTTCCATAAACTCATTTTTTGCATACAAAGTCAAATTGACAAATCCTCTAGATCGTTGAATTTTTGGAAAGGAAAACCACATGTGTAAAAAGTTGCAAAAATTTTGGAGATAAAAAGTTTTGGAAGCTAAAGGTTGATTTGGCATTTGTGGAATTATTTGCCATTCAATCTTTGGGAATTTAGTTTTCACCCATATGAAAGCAAAATTTGAAGCTTTTGGTGTTAGTGAATTTGTTGTGAAGAACACTTTTATCATGAAAATAATTTGATCATTTGGAGATAGGAGGTTTTGGAGGCTCATTCAAGTGCAAGGTGGTTTCTGGCCAACTTTGTCATACCAAACATTTAACAATTTATCATTGTGATGGTGAATCATATTTTCTACACGTCACAGGTGGTGGAGTGTCGTGTGATCAATGAACATGGAGGATTTGAATATTTGTCATAATTCATGTGCAATAATCACAAAAGTGTATTTCTGTTGCATGATTTATGCATATCCACTTGTGTTTGTTGCATTACACCCATTGTCTATTAACATGTTGGTCATGTTGTCATATGTTTTTAAGGGGTAAGGGGATTACTAGGGTGTGTGCAATTTGGTTATGATCTAAGGGGGTGAACATGTGCTCTAAAGTTAACCTTCTAGTAGTTTATGCTTACTATTCAGTGTGAAATTTTAAATGAAAGGCTATATGCCTTCCCAATGCCATTACTGCCATAATTAGCCTAGGAATTTATGGTTGGTGTGGTTAATGGTCGGGCATGGGACAAGGCCATGACCTAACCTTGATCACTAAATAGGTCATGCTTGAAACCTAATCTACATGGACATGTTGATTAGGTATTAATCAAGGTTTAAATTGTATTAAAAAACATAATTGCGAATATGTCTGGATTTGATCACCAGGATGTCCAATTGTTTATTGTTGTGGTGAAACTAGGTTGATGACTAGTAAACCACTCTGTTGTCTTCATAATGTGCTTTAATTTTGTTGACCTTATGATTTTTTTTGTGGGTTTAGGTGCCCTAGCCAAATAAGTGCAACATCTATGGGTTCATGTTATGAAGTTTATGTTTTGGGGGATTTCATTGAGCTAAAATAGGTTCAATGTTGCAACCCCACTTTGAGGCAAGTGTGAGGATGAGACTTGCACTCCCAAAAGTGGGAACATGGAGTCCTCCGAGACTCCCGAAACTTCAGAGTTCAACTGCAGGGGTCAAAATACCTCGCCTTGAGGTGTTCTTTATATTGTTAGAAATTTCTTGAAGTGTAGATATCGAAAATGGCCTCGCATGAGCCATTCGGACATTTTCAACACAAGTTATGGTCAAAAGAAGTTTCGGGAGTCAAATTGGCAATTTGACTCCCGACCACTAAAAGTCGGGAATTGACCTGACCCCAGTGTGCAGGTCAAATGCGACATACCGTTCGAAAGATCTTGAGGAGAGCTACAAGTTTGCTTTAGACCTCATCCCAATTAGAGGTCTGACCTGGGAGTTATGAGCTCCCAAAGTCCCCAGAGTCCAAATTGGGACAATTTCAAGACTCCTCCTTAGGAGTCCCGAGACTAAAAGCCATTCATATGCAGGTGCGGCGGAGCAATGCAGAGAATACTATATGGGGGAAGGTGGTGGCTTCCCCTGAGTCCAGGTCGTGGTGAGTCAAGTGAATCCGTGTTGCCCGTGACTTATCCCAACACCAAGAATGATTCCGAATGTGAACTAACCAACTTGTTGGTTGGTTTTTATGTAAGACCGAGTAACTAAATAAGTTGTCCCTCTTCCTAGTCTAATCCCGGAGCTTTCAGCACGCCCCTCTCACCCCTTTTAGTGTTGGAAGCTGGGAACGACACCAAGTTCCAACTACTTCCGTTCTTTAACATAGTTGGACCCTTTTTGGGTCTAACAAGGAGCTTGGGGGCGCATCATTCAACATCCTTATAGATTTAGTTTGAACCATCATAGGCATATCATCCTTTTGTGATTAGATTTGGGGGGAGGGGGGGTACCCAAATTAAAATTTAAGTTCACCATAGAAAAGGAACATGATTTAAAGATAAGAAACAAGATTACCATCACTAGTGGTTTTACCTTGGGGGGGCGGGGGTGCAGTTAAAGCCACCCACATCGCCTTCATCATCATCTAGGGGGGAATCTTTAGATTCAGAAACAAAATTTTCTCCAAGGTCAATCACCCCACCACTATTATGGGACATGGAGGAAATGTATGGAGCCACCAAAGGGCCTTGTTGATATTTGGGGGTGGTTGGCACCATTGAGCTAGATGATTTCATTCAAGAGTTTGATAGTGAATGCATAATCCCTAGTTGTTCACACGATTCATGTCGCAGCCCTAACATTGGGTTCACAACTAAATGTGAAATGCAAGGGCCCATGAGGTCAAAAGTGTGTTTAAATGTGAAACACACTCTCACAAATGGGGGAGGGCGCAAGGGATGAAGCCTAGTGACTCCCAATTGCACTCCCTCTTTGGGAGTTGCATTTGTGCAAGAGTTGCAAATGTTCAAAACCTTGGTTAGAAAGGCACAAAAACACCAAATTAGGCCCCCAAAACATCATTAAAATGGTTTTGAAGCATAAATGCTTGAAGTGACCTTGCGTTCTTCATTTAGACCTAATTTGCTTGAGTTGTGATCAAATGAAGGGGCGGGAATCAAATTGGGATTTTGACTCTCGACCATAAATCCCTTGAAAGCAAGGGTCAAATGAAGTCTGATTGGGGCGTGCTATACATTGTTGAAAATATCTTTTTAAGAGATATAAGATATTGCCCTTTTATTTTCAATATAGACTTGATTTGAGAAAGATATGAACATCCAAAGTTTTGGGACAATAAAAGTCCCAATTTTGGAGGCTGTCAAGGGAAAAGTGGCATTTGGATGTAATCCTCATGGAGAGGCACAAAGTATATTATATTGAGGGGAGTGGTGTGTCCTCCCAAAGGTTGTGGGTTGTGTAAAGCTTATGTTTAAAGTTATCTTTATTAAGTCCACCACATCACTTTCATTTAACTCACACTAATTGCCTTTTTCTTGGTTATGCATGTTGACCTCATCTTGAACTCTTATGAGTTTGTCCTAGTCCCATCCCAAAGCTCCAACACACCCTCCTACCCCCAAAGTGTTACGAGTTAAGGAATGTGCCCCAATTTTTTTTTTCTTCTTCTACTATTTCGTTTTGGGTTTCTTGAGGAGTTCGAGGGTGCATCACTTCATGGCATAGAAAGGTTTGTTTCAACATTTGGAGGGCTTGCCTATGGATGACTACCATAAGTTCATGCATGCCCATGAGAATCTAATTAAAGAGTGGCAACTATATTAGTCTACCATTTATATTTTTATCACCAAGGGAATTATGACCCCAAGTGGCACAATGGTAACTCTTTGCATTAATTTGGCAAGTGGAAGTAGAAACACCAATGGTAGTGGAGCCATCAAAAATGGTGGAATCACTCGCAATGCTAGAATTACTGGAGGGTGGTGGTGCAAGGCCATCCATTAATATGTCGAGTCCATTGCATGCATTGAACCCAATTGTGAGATTCTTCCATGAATTGTGAGGGAATTACCAAAGGGTTGAGACTAAAAAGCTATAAAGTTTACATGATTTCCCCATGAAAGCTTGTGAAAAGCCTATGCACAAATGTGTAGGTTGATCATGATGACACAAGGTGTCACAAAAGCCCAAGTAATTTAGTTTTGGTATGGTATCATAGACAAGGAACTTAGGCGTTGAATGTGAGATGCCATTTTATTACATCTTGCCCAACCCACTTTGGTTAATGTGTTTCAATTGTTGGAAAGGATTGGGATGAACATGGTGGAAAAATAAGTGGTCACCGTTAAGTTTAACACAGAAAATCCAAGGAATTTTTTAGCACCATTAAGTCAACAATTACATGGTCAACCAACCAAGGTTGCACCACCAAAGGTCAAAGGGGGGGCCAAACCTAATTTAGGTGATGGTTCCATATATTATTCAACAGAACAGGGCAGAGAAGATAAGTGTTGGAGGTGTGGTGGCCTCACAAGAAAAAGGATTGTCGAATCTACCATAGGCCACAACTTCCAACCTTAATCCCAACCAACCATGTTCCCATTGTCATGCATATGGGCATGATGTTGATCATTATTTTACATTTCACCTAAAATTATGGAAAGGTCAATCGTAAAACATTAGAATGCAGTAAAGGACAAGGTTTTGGGAAACATTAAAAAGTGAAAGATGTGGCCAACTGTGAACCTTTGTTCACCACCATCGTTCTCCAAGGCCTCGGTATTGGTTATTATCCCAATTATTAATAGTTTAATATATAAGGGTTGCATTTTTAAAAAATTAGTCCACATAAACTTTCCAAATTGGTCAAAGCTTATTAATTCAACTTTTGTGAATTATGTAATTTTAGAGTTAGATAACCTTAATTGTAATATATGGTGTAAGGTGTTCCATCATTTTGCATCTTCAAGCTAATAGGTTAATTCACACACATCCGCATTGCTCAAAACCTAACTAAGCCTTGAATAAATGAAATTGAATTTAATTATTACATGGGTCATTCATTTGAAAGTTGAACATTATAATATTGTGTACATTTATAGGTATTAACCTTTAGCATTAGCATTTTGAAGCAATGTTCCCACAGTTCAAGCCTATGATATAGTTGAAGCATAAAAAATCAAAACATAGGCATGTTCTAGGCATGATAAATAAAATGAAAGAATTAATGGACCAATTAGTTTTATGAATAATCATCAAGATGACAAAAACCAAGAATTCAAGAAAATGTTTATTTAATAATTCCCACATATAACATGAAATCATAGTTGAATATAATGTTCAAGCAAATAGATAAGTAAGATGAGCTTCTCTACATACTACAAATTCCTACAAGGGATATAATGCCATGACCATCATGTCCTTAGACCATAACTAGTAGATATTCATTCTATTTGTAAGAATATCATGAATACAACGAATAGTGCATGCAATTTATTTTGCTTTACAATTAGCCAAAATTTGGAACAATGGACCATGTAACCATTGATAGTGGCCTAATCCAAGTTTTGTAGACCACGCTAGAATAGTGGCTTCATCCCCTTTGTAAATGCTTGCATACAAAATCTCTAGCTTGCCATCTACAACAAGTTCAACTTTTAGCACCAAAACGAAGGAACTTGCACTGGCACCCAACCTCTAGTGCCATAGTCTAGTGATGCATTCAAATTCTAATTAAAGGCACATTCTTCTTCCAACAAGTTCTTCATGTTCGACGAGTTGTGTTAAATTCAAGTCAATAGGCGATTCATGCCCTTAATCATTTGGTGGTGCAGGTTGAGGTTCACCTCCTTTAGAATTGCTTGCAATGTTAACCAACTAATTATTCCATGAAATTTTGTTTCTTTAAATATAATTGTGATTAGGGTTAGCAGGTTCAATTGATGGCCACAACAATGGTAACCAAGCAAAATGCCTAATTTTGACAAAATTGATGAAAAACCTAGATTGAATGGTAGATTGGGTGTAATGGAAATCTTGTGGTAGGAAACCTATCTCCTAATTTGATTATGTACTACATAAATAAGTAGTACATCAAAGATAATAATAGTGTGTACTAAATAAATGAATAGTACATGGGTTGGAAGGAAGGTTACTAATGTTCTAAAGTTGACATAGTTAAAGAACTAAAAAATGTTTACTTTTTACAACTAGTCAACTATCCTAAAGGTTAGTTATTTAAGAAATATTAGGATGAAAAATTAGGATGTTGGGGCCAAGCGGATGGAATTGGCAACGATCAAGCTCAAGGTCCATCAAAATAACCAAGGTAAGGAAAAAAAATGGATCCTCCAAATTTATTGGTCATGAGAATTATTATCCTATCTTGAGTGGAGGATGGAAACCTTTATAGTATTCTCATTAGATACAAGGATTTTCATCCTAACCATCATTGGAGAATGGAATCATCCTCAAATCTCATTGGTTCACGAAAGGAAAGGAGGCCATTAATTGGAAGGAGGGATTTCCACAAGCTTTCATTGACCAAGGGAAAATAAGCTAGAGGAGGGGTTTTATGTGTGGTCCCTTGAATTTATGATCTTTTGCTTGTGTTGTAGTAGAAGGATTTTGGAGAGGAATTTTCGCAAGAAGGAGGTGTTAGATTGAGGAATTTCTCTTCCTTCAAAAATATTATTGTGGACTTTTTGTTTTAAATTCAAAATATCTTGAATGTAATGATAGATTTGTTTCAAAATTAAGAAAATGTTATATTGTTACTTAATGCATTTTCACACACAAAATTTCAGCTTCATCGAAATTTTTGTTGGAGAGATATAATTATTGGAAATATAGCGGGTTTATTGTGAATCCAACTTATATGTAATCTCTAGAAATTTTGTTCTAAAATTCAAGATCTCTTGATTACAACAATGTATTTTTAAAAAAATTGATGCAATGTTGGGTTAAAATTCAATGCATCTTCATGCGAAATTCTAACTTCATCAAACTTTCTATTGGAGAGATATAATTGTTGGAAGTAGATATAATATTGTAAATCAAGTTCAAAGTTAGTAACTTGGGGGTTTGATGTTCCAATCACCACTATGGTGCAAAGGTTGAGGCTTTGTGAGCATAAGCACCTAATCCTTAGCTTTCCAACAAGTTTATTCTTGATGGATTTGGATGGGTGAATTGGAAGCAACTTTCATTCAAATAAATGAATCAACTTGATGTATCACAACAATTTGCAAAATGGTTGCTTTTCCTTGGCCTTAATTAAATTATTATTTTGTGATAATCCTAGTTCATATTATTGTGAATGTATGTTTTTACCTTCTTATCAAAATCATTACATTACAAATGTAACCTGATAATTCATTGAATATCAATCACTTAACCATAGTTCACTACAAACCTATTATAAGGTATTTATAAGCTTAGAGGGAGGGCATGTAAATCACTCACATCAATAAAGGGTCGACCACCAAGCGAACTCAAGGCCTACTTAACACTGTGGAGGTTAGGTTTGCACAATTGGAAACCCTAATCATAAGCATGGCAACCTAGATGAAATCTATTACATTTGGGCCAAAGAAGCCCAAGGATTGAAAATATGGCCAATCATATGGTTCAAATGTTGATCTATGATTATTTTATCGAATTGGTTTTTCAAGGTCAGTGGCACCATATGAAAGTATGCCACATATGTTAAAAGATCATGTGCACCCCCAAACTCTCTAAGAAACCCAAATGTGGGTCCCATAATGAAACAATGGAAAAATAAAATTGGGGCACATTCCCTAGCTCGTAGCACTTCAGGGGTAGGAAGGCGTGTTGGAGCTTTGGGATGGGACTAGGACAAACTCATAAGCAAGAGTTCAAAATGAAATCAACATGCATAACCAAGGAAAGAGGGCGGTTAGTGTAAGTTGAATGCAAATGATGTGACAAACTTAATAAGGACAACCTTAAGCACAAGATTTACATGGCACACAACCTCTGCGAGGAGGCACCACTCCCCTCCCTATAGTATGCTCTATGACTTTCCATGGAAGCTACATCCAAATGGCATTTTTCTCGGGATTCTTTCAAATTTGGAATTCTTGTTTTCCTAGAACTTTGGATGCTCATATCTCCCTCAAAACAAGCATTTTTGGAACACACGAGGCCAATATATTATAGTACCAAAAAAGATCTTTCCAATGGTGTATCACATGCCCCAATCAGAGATCATTTGACCCTTATCTAAGGGGATTTGTGGTCAGGAGTCAAATTTCCAATTTGACTCCCAACCCTTCTTTTGATCATAACTGCATTTCAAGTTTAAATGAATAACACAAGGGCCCTTTAAGCATCTACACTTTAAGAACTTTCCAATGGTATCTCATGGGCCTAACTTGGTGATTTCTTTCCTTTTCAACCAAGGTTTTGAACATTCAAAACTTTTGCACAAGTGCAACTCCCAAAGTGGTAGTGCACTTGAGAATCATTGGGCTCCATCTTTTGTATTCTCTCGCACTTTCATAGGCAAATATGAATCAAAGACTTTTAGATCCTAGGTCAAGTTTATTTTGGGAATTGATTCATGTTATGCAATATTTGTAATAGACACAAATGCACCCATGTGAATATTTGTTGGAGAATGTCCCACCATTGGGGGATTTTTGGCCAATTATTTTAGTTGGTTGGCAACAAATTAGGGCATAGATGTTGTTTTAGTTGGTTCACAAACTCATCGGTTCCGGTGGATTTGGACTAACATAACACCACCAGAGATGATCCAACGACCATACTAGTTCATTCCTAGGTCACCCACATGCTCGGTGGATGACATCATAGATTTTGGATGCCATTCCTGCCTAGTTTGTCATGATGACCAACAACCTTTGGTTGTGGTCAACAAGGTTGGCCTTCCATGTGTAACCTTACCAACATTATTGAGTTTTCACTATTGGGCACTAATTAACCTAAAGTAGTTCGGGTTAAGCCTAGGTAGGTTGGCTAATAAAGTTTTAAGGTTTAATCAGAGGTTCATGAAATAGGGTAATAGGAGGATTTTATCAAGGATGGATTGTTAATGATGGGTAGCTTGGATAAGATAAGGTGGGGGGAAAATGTCATTGGGTTAGCTTAAGACGTGGTTATCATGTCATGGCTTGGACCGAGTAAGCTTCCCAGATAAGGGGTTGTACGTGGATATGGTGATTAAAGTTTTAAAGAATATGCTAAATATTAGGGTTAAGGTAAGGCATCAACTTTTTTTCTTCCTACGACTTGTTGACCACCTTCATTATTTTAAGTGACGAGTCGGGTGTGAGGTAGTGGGAGGAAGGTTGATGATGAATAGTGTGATGACTTTGGAGATTGGATTTGTTTTTAAGATGTACATTCGTAGGAGGAGGCTACTACATCATGAATGGTCGGGGCTAACCAAACACATCATAGTAACTGAAGGATTTGGAGGTGGAACCATCAGTAGTGGTGTTGGCAGTTGTTCAAAGTGGTTTTGGTGGGCACTTTAGTCAAAGGTGAGGGTAAAAAGGTATTAGGTTCTTGAAATAGGCTTGGTAGAAAAACAAGATGAAGAGGTTGAGGAAGGGGATGGCTTGGGAAGTGAGTAGAAGTCTACCCCTTAAAGGAAGGTAGAAAAAGATATGAGAAGCTTTAAAAGACTGAAAGAGTGGGAAGGTTTTCTATGATTAGCAAGGTTGTGAGTAGAGTTAAGAGAACAAAGGAATGTTGCTAGTAGATAGGATAATAATATCTCAAGCAATGTAAGAGCTTGATGGAGAGGAGACCCACTAAGCATTAGATTGAACAACCCATGTTACTTTTTTACTTTTTTTTTGTGTGAAGCTTTATTTTCTTTTGAGAAAATATTGTTTTTAGTTGCTATAGGTTGTATGTGGGAGGTTTTGGTTATATATTGTTGGTTTTAGGGTTGTCATTTGTTGTACCAAGAAACAAAGGTAGTGTAGGAGTAGGACAAATAACTATTGTTCAACTTAAACATGGTAGGAGAAAGATGCCTTGCTTAGGAGGTATAGAGAAGAAAAAGGATGCAAGTCTTAGTGAATTGTGATTTATTAGATTAGGGTTAGGTTTGATAAAGCAAGGTTAAAAGATTAATACCATGAAAAGGAAAGGGACTATTATCTAGTGTAAACAAGGTAGCACATTGAAAGAACTATATCTAGAGAGGAAGAATGTGCAAGAAAGGTGGGCATGTTAAATTTCTATTGTGACACCCTTTTGGATGTCCTCTAGGGGGCAAGGGGGGTGTGGCCCAAATTGAAGTTGTTAGGCTAGATTAATTTTACATTTAACATCCACATTTTCATGCATTTAAGGATGGGGGCCCATGGATGATTTGGGACTCTGAATCATCGAGTTTGGAGGAACCCACTAAAGATGAAAAGGAACATGCCATGGGGTTCCACATTGGCACCACAACTGTGTAAGGCATTTCCAAAGGAGCTCATAGGTGGATTTTGAGGCAAGTTATGGATCTCAACTACCTCACATGGATTTTTAGTTTATTTTAGCAAAACAAAAATGTTTTGCCCATTTATACCCATCCACTCCACCCCATCTTTTATTAGTTACACCTTTTGTTGGGTCAACTATGTCGATGTATGGGGGAATGATGTTACAACAAGACAAATACATCCTTGGCAATTGTGGGATCATGGATGCCAAAGGATATTTGACGCACCCCCAAGCTCTTCGATGGATTCAATTGTAAGTCCAAAGGTGAAGACAACAAAAGGAAAAGGAATTGGGGTGCGCTCCCTAATTCGTAACACTTTGGGGGTAGAAGGGCGTGTTGGAGCTCTGAGATGGGACTAGGAAGATTGATAAGCACTTTAATCACTCACACGGACCTGCACAAACCAAACAACAAGTTGGTTAGTGTGTAGTTAGAACACTCACCACGGCCCAGACTTAAGGGAAGCCACCACCTTCCTCCTTATAATATATTTTGTGCTTGACCACAAGACCAACACCCAAATGTCATTTTGTCCTGGGACTCCCAAGTGGGAGTCCCAAAATTCTCACAACTGGGACTCCCACGACTTTGGGGGCCCATAACTTTGTGTGTAGACTTCAGATTGAGATGAGGTCTCAAACAAAGTTGTAGCCTTTGTTGAGATTTTTCTAACGATATGTTTCACGCCACCTACACACAAGGAAATTGGGGTGATTCCAGACTTTTAGTGGTCGGGAGTCAAATTACCAATTTGATTCCCGACCCTTATTTTCGCCATAACTTGTGTTTAAAGTGTCCAAATGGGTCATGCGAGCCCATTTTAAATATCTACGTTTCAAGAAATTTCTAATGATATAAATAACTCTTCAATCCAATAGGTTTTGATGCTTGTAATTTGTCTCTAAAGATTCGGGGGTCCATTAAGAGTTCAACTCTCAAAATGGGAGTTCACTTGGGAGTGTGAAGGTTCGTTCCCTCACACTCTCCTACATTCTTGGGAGCATGAAATGTGACTCCCGGGCTTCCCTCTTGGCTCACACCCTTGTAAGCCCTTGCTTTGGTCGCGAGCCCAAGGCTAGGGTTACAACAATATTTATGGGTGTGGGAAAATAATTTAGTAATGTGGGGGCATTAAGAGATGGTGGCACCTTCTCGCATTTTGCATAACAATCATAGGCCATGCTTTTAACTTCAAATGTTAGGAATGTTCCATCATCCCAACCCAAGGTACAAGTGACTATAAAAACATGGGACCCAAGGATTAACCTAGTAATTACATGAGGTGAGGTGCATGAAGCATGATGGTTACTATGAAATTTCACTGGATGTTTTGTTTTCAATTTGAAGGAATTGGGTTAGTTAAGGGGATAAGAAGTCTAAATCATATTGGAGGATGATAATCCAATCTTTAGGTGACCTTACATGCATAATGAGATGGAAAATGTTTTTTTTCAAGTTCAAACATCATAGTTGCTAAAAGGTAGTTTGGTGGGATTAGACCTAGGGGTGAATGTGCTTCAACAATAATGATGCTAACCAAGAAGGACATTTTTGGTAATTGGATTGAACATCGCATGTGTGCGGATTACCATCCATTGAATAAACAAACTTATTTAGACAAATATGCCATGCTTTTAATGGAAGAGGTATTTGATGCCCTTGGTCGGGCCAAGGTTTTTAATACTTCAAACATGAAATCTAATTACCATCAATTGCCATTGAAAGAAGGATAAGGTCAAGACAACATTTTGGGGAATTAATCCCCATGGGAAAGATTGTTTGTATCAATGGAATTTTTTTGTCATTTGGTTTGAAAAATGCCCATGTAGAATTTCAAAAGGTCATGGATCAAGTGTTGATGGGTCTTGGTTTTGTCAAATGTTACATTGATGACATCATTATTTTAAGCCTGACTTCAAGAAATCACATGCACCATTTTTAGGAGGTGTTTGGAATATTCAAGAAACATAACTTTAAATTTCATCTAGGTAAGTGTTAATTTTTTCATATTCAAGTGGAATACTTGGGTATCCAAATGGATTGGGGGTTTAGAAGGCCAAGATTGAAGCCACTTTAGAAGTTCCCCAACGAACAAATGTAAGTTGGTTACAAGTTTTTTGGGGCTTATGTAATTGATACAAGAGGTTTGTGAAAAGCTTCAATAGCATAGCCAAACCTTTAACATTGTTAACATAAATTACCAAGAATTCATTTACGATGAACTACAAAAATAGACCTTTCAAGAATTGAAAACCAAGCTTTCATTAACCCCCATTTTGAAGTAACCCATCCGATCAAGGATGACCGTTCTAATTACATAATGATTAGAGTTTTTTTAGGTTTAGGAGTTGTGCTTACCCAATTTGACAATGATGGTCAAGAATTGATGGTGGCATAAATTATGAAAAATCATGTTTGTTGAAACCACATTACCTTGCAACTAAAATTCAAACGTTGCATGTGACAACTACTTTAGAACTATTATAAATGTGCCATTTAAGCAACAATTGTGTTATAACTAGTGTACAATGTACATACATGTAATCATGCCATATGTCCACATTTCCACCACCCATTATGGTATACATTTACAATCAAATTTTTATTATGATTCCCCTTGATACATTAGTATGGCCACTAATGCGCCACTATTAAAGCATTATTATTCAACTATGTTATGACTATAATATAACTAATTCTAACTTAATAAGAATACATATTCATCAATTATTTACATTTTCACCATATAAGCTTCATTTTGAGTGATTTAAAATCTTATAGGAATGCTACTTCAAGCTGTAGAAATCATCTTTGAAGTTGAAAGGAAAAGAAGTAATGAAAAAATAACAAGAAAAGAAATAAACTTTCCAACTCACAAAACATTTTTTTTTTCCCCTTTTTCCCCTCTATTTGGACCCCTCTTACTTTCAAACCTCATATTTTTCCTATTTTTGATTCATTTAAAATGATTTAAAATGTTATATAAACACCACCTGAAGTACTACAAATCATCTTTGAACTTTAGTATCAACAAAACAACTTACAAGGGTTTTTTTGGGCGTTTGGGAATTGGCCTTTGTAAAGTTGGGTGGTTTATTTTTTTGAATTCTTGACCCCCTCTACTTCGAAGGCTTGTAACTTTCTCAATTCTATTATGTTTTTGACAATTTTTGGTGCACTAAATGCCTCAATAGGAGGTGTTCAGGGTTTAAAAAAAAACAAATGACTATTTTTTAATTCATTTAATCTCATGTTTTCCTACCTACTTACCTACCTAGATAAATAAATAGGTTTTACTTTTTACCTGATTATGTAGGTAGGTAGGTAAGTCCTAAAAAAAATGTAGATATGTAGGTTTTAAGACCTACTGACCTACCTACTTATTGTCACAACCCTTGCCTTGGGTTTGCGACCAAGGCAAAGGCTTGCAAAGGTGTGAGCCAAGAGGAAGCCTAGGAGTCACATTTCATGTTCCCATGAATGTAGGAGAGTGTGAGGGAATGAACCTCCACACTCCCAAGTGGGTTCCCACTTTGGGAGTTAGAGTCCCAATGGACGCCCAAATTTTTAGAAAGCAACTCCCTGGGTTTAAACTCATTGAATTGAAGATTTCCTTATATCATTGGAATTTTTTTTGAAACATAGATGTTTAAAATGGGTTCGTATGACCCATTTGGGTACCTAGAACACAAGTTATGGCCAAAGGAAGGGTCGGGAGTCAAATTGCCAATTTGACTCATGACCATTAAAAGTCAAGAATCGCTCTAATTTCCTTGTGTGAAGGTGGCATGCCACATACTATAAAAAAGCTCTCAATGAAAGCTATAACTTTACTTTGGTTCTCACTTCAATCAAAGGTCTGCACTTAAAATTATGCACCGCCAAAGTTGTGGGAATCCCAATTTTAGGAATTTCGAAAAAACCTAAGACAAAATGACATTTGGGTGTTGGCCCCATGACCAAGCAAAAAGAATAATATAA
>Ga0116226_10003183_pt1 | contig 14463 bp, 9 predicted proteins | sample S1TSphfallax_FD_89692 | JGI IMG/M metagenome (GOLD analysis project Ga0116226, IMG submission 89692) | Host-associated microbial communities from peat moss isolated from Minnesota, USA - S1T2_Fa - Sphagnum fallax MG | ecosystem: Host-associated > Plants > Peat moss > Unclassified | place: USA...
GAAGAGGGGTGTTTCCACGAATGTTGATTGCATCAAGGGCTAATTCTCCAACACGCTTCAACATCACATCCACTACCTCATCATGCCCTTCCTTACAAGCAAGGTGCAATGGCGTATTCTCCTGCTCGTTTGTTGTGTTGAGGTTCAACTTAGTGGTGCGCTTCTGATCATTATTTATTTCTGTGGAATCTGATTCGGTAGTTTGTTTAGTATCATCTAACGCCAACAACATGGCCACTATCTCATCTTGCCCTGCTTCAGCAGCAAGGTGTAGTGCTGTGTTAGAACCATTGCGGTTCTTCTCATTTAACTTCAATTTAGTTCCTGCACGCTCCAACAACTCCTTCACCACTTCCACATGCCCCTGTTCAATAGCCAGGTGTAAGGGGCTATTCCCTTCCACGTTCGTAGAGTCCAACCCGCACTTTTCAGCATCAGCATGTTCCAAAAACACCTTTACCACCTCTAGATAGCCTCCTTTCATAGCGAGGTGCAGTGGTGTATTTTTATCCTTGTTTTTCTTATCCAGTTGCAATTCAAGAGCACACCCGAACAACACACGGACCACCTCAACATGCCCTTCTTTAGCAGCGAGGTGTAGTGGTGTGTTTCCATCATTATTCTCGTCATCGAGATCAAACTGGGTAGGTGCGTGATCCAACAACACCTGAACTACCTTATCACGGCCGTTCATGGTAGCTTGGTGTAGCAATGTGTTTCCGTGAACATTTTTCACTTCCAAGTCCAATGAACTAGAATATTCCAACAAAAGTTTCACCACCTCCGCATGCCCTCCTTCAGCAGCGAGGTGTAGTGGTGTATCTTTGTCGTTGTTCTCCTCCTTGAGGTACGACACCACAACTTTCACTTTGTCAACATTCCCTTCCTCACTGTCTGGGTGCTTCTCCTCATTGGAGTGCAGCTTCTTGGCTTGTTCTAATAACATGTTCGTCACTTCAACACACCCCCTCTTGGTAGCAATGTGTAGTGTTGTGTTTCCACTGCAGCTGTTCTTCCTAGAGAGGTCCGGTTCAGAAGTGGACTGCAACATGTCCCTTGTCAATTGCAAGATCCAAAGGTGTAAAAAAATTGGAGTTTTGAATGGTTAAGTCAATCAAGGATGGATCCTGTCCAAGGAACCTCTCCACAACATTCACGTGCCCTGCTTGTGCGGCAATGTGCAAGGGTGTGCAACCTTCGTCATCTTTGATATTGATTTCGATTCCTGACTCCCGAAAAAGCAAGTCAACAATTTCCGGAGATCCCGTCCATGCCGCAAAGTGCACTGCCGTGAGATTCTTACTCCTTGGGAATTCATCGTTCCATTTTGATGGCTTCCCTGCTCCCATGTTGATATCAATGTTTTCTACATGGAGCAACAACTTCACTATGGCTTCTCGATTATCGGCTTTTGATCGAGTAGCCACGTGTAAGGGTGTGAGTCCGTGGATGTCTTGCGCATTTATGTCAATGTCATCCCACTTGAGTAACTCCTCCACTACTTCCACACTGTTGCATTCCACCCCGTAGTGAATAGGGAACCTCTTGCGGTTATCGCTTTGGTTGAAATGGCAGCCAACATCTGATGATCTCAGTGTCCTTTCTGCTTGAAGAAGCATCTGCACCACCTTGCATCTGTCTTCCTGTGGTCGTCTGCTTCCCAAATCGCGATAAGGATATTCGTGGCCTTTGGCTACTAGATGGAGAGCTGTCGACCCATAGTGAGTTTTGGCGTCAATCTTTACCGTTGGATCGTTTATTAGAAGCTCCACAACCTTTGGGCAACCGAACCCTGCCGCCACATGGAGAGGAGTCGTTGCATCACATGCGGTAGCATTCACGAGTATTTTGGGGTGTTGAAGCAACAATTTGACGATCTCGCACGTTTCGTCCTTAGTTGACGCTATGTGCAGTGGTGCTTCCCGTTGTGCTAGCCATTGAGAATTAACAGAATTCACGTCTATTGTATGATGCTCCAACAGGGCCTTTGTACATATTCAAAACAACGACGGAATCAGTTGAAACAGACACAAACCAGAATTCTTTGAGTTTTTGTGTGATGCATGAGTCATTCAATGGAAATGATTGTACCTTGGCAACTCCCGTGTCTTGATTATGCCGTATTGCTTTGTGGAGGGGGTATCCTTCGCCCCATTTAAATTCGTTCAGGTCCATGTTCGATCGGGTCAACAATAGGTTTCGCATCTCGTCTTCACTACCAGAGAATGCAATATTCCACAACCTCTTTTGTGCCATCCTGCTCGACTTCCGAAAGGAGTCACTCTCTCGTGCACGACCTGTAGGGATTTTATAACTAGAACTTGAGTAGACTCTGAAGTCTAACCCACAATCAACAGAAATTTGTTTGAACACCACGAAAACTAGATCCTCAGCAACTAGAAACTCACTTCCCTAACGTATAAGTCATGACCTTGGGCTCAGCTAACACGCTTTGAATCAGCACTCGTGAATTTGATGAACTCTTGACGACCTGCAGCACTATCTTCACACAAAAGTTGCTGATGAGTTCTTGTTTGAGGTTTCTTTTTTTATACATTGCAAGGAGAGTTGCTGATGATCATGACAGCAAAAGCTTTTTGGTTTGGTGGGGACCCCAACAGAGGTGGTACGTCAGAACTAAGAAGGAAACTTGACGTTACTCCGCACTAGTTCTTCAACTTCTGTAGCCTTTCGCTTCAATGATTTCTACGTAAACTTGACACCCGTCTTCTTTTGCTAAGGAGGACCCACTCGCAGACATTTTCTGAGGAGGACGTTCCTGGCGGAATCATTTACGTCAAGGCAGATGGGTAATCGGACCGCTCTAGTACAGAACTGGACAACCCACGTGGTTTTTCAGGTACCACTACACAACTGTAGTGTGCCTGGAATCACGTTTGTGGTCAGGTTCTGCGCCGGAAATACGTGGGCAGCGGTACAAGACAAGCTATTTCTAAGTTCTATTCACCTCTGACTTTTAATTTAATTCATTTTTTTAGTTCATTTGGTTTCTGCTAAACTTGAATGATTTTGAGCGTCCTAGTACTGGAATGCAAGACCCAAGTTTTATTTCCTCTACAATATACTTGTACTGCACTCAAAGTCGTGGTTGTTGCAGTGGTGTTTTGTTTTCAATTTCCTGATGGAGCCAGGGTAGCGATGCATCACTAGGCGGATTCAGTCCAATGGCATGTGATGTGAAAACTGTGGTGTGTTCATGGAATGTAATAACCTTTGTATGAGCTTTGTTGTGCACAAAAACGACCATAGAAGTTGGACATTACATGGTGTTAGTACTAACAAAATTGCAGGAGGCAAACACTCAGGAGACATGGAACCACACCCTATTCCATAACCAAAATAATGCCACATAATGGTTTTAAATAAAGAAACCTATCAGACTCGATTCATTTGTTGGGCCCTGCCTCCACAGGGGACAGGAACCCTGGCATTAATTGGGTTGTTCAGTTTCATTTGCCCATGGAGTTGCTTTGCTTTGTTTGATGACCATCTTTGAAATTGATTTGAACTGTATTAAAGCTTTTCCAATCATCTTGATGTTCCCATAAATTTCATCATGTGTCCCAAAAAGTCCAAAGTTCTGCTAGTCAGAAAAAGAAATGATTTTTATGAGACATCTCAGAGTAAAAATGAGAGACAAAGAAATACAAATAAATGAAAAAGTGAGAAGTTTAAATACCCATTCTACCAGAGTACCTAGACCTTGGGAACATACTATATTATAGCAAGTCATCAATGAAAATTGAGAAGTTTCTTCCTTGAACCAGATGCATTTTGGAATGCCATTTTGTGGAAGTCAGCCCTCAGATGGGCTCTTTATTTAATCTTAACAAATTATGGCCCATTGCAAATTCTAAAAGATGTTGGAACTTGGGGCATTTGTCTGATGCCCTCAGGGTGCACAAAAAGGAATACCCTAACCATGTTGCTTTTAAGAGGCCCATGGATTGGTCCAAAGAGTTGTGGAAGATACACACAATAGTTAAAAGCAAGCCACATCTTTAAGTACAACTTTATGCCATGACCTTTTTGAACACATGTATGGTGTTTCACAATTGACAAATATGTCCAAAGACATTGGTTTTTATCTTGACAAATTATTTTTCCCTATCAAGTCCTGGCTACAATTGTAAAGAATAGGAAAAAAATGAGCATCTTTTGAATTGGCCAACATCAATAGGCAACCAATATCTTATGTGCATCATATTTTTCAAGTTGAAAGAATATGGCTTCGAAACAAAGCAAATAGTGCCATGTAGGGGAAATTAACTCTAGTTGACCCTTTGACAATGAGCTTGACTTTGGGGGTCCAACAACTTGTCAGGTTGGGTCTCCTATTGTGCTTTTAAAAAAAAAATTAGACAAAAATTATGCTATTAGTTGCCCATGCCAAAAATGGTGAGGAACACAATCATGAACAAAAATCCTATCCTACCCAACTAAAGAGACACAAAATCATAATTTCAAATGTTTTCCATTGTGATGGGTGGGGGTGGATAGGAATTTTGTCTATGTCAATGCATAAGGTAGGTAGGAGCATGGCAAACATATTTAAAACTGACAAAAGCTACTTGACAAAGTGGATGTGACAAGTTACAAATGCAAATCAACACTCTCTAAGTTCATCATGTATAAAAATTTCACCACTTCCCTCTCTTATCCCATGACACCCTTTGCCCAATTTTTTATTCATTTTACCTATTTAGTTAGTCGAATGGTCAAGGTCATATGGTATTTTAATTTAATGGTGTCACAATCGGCAAATGTGTCCAAACATATTGGGTTTTATCTGGACCAATTACATTTCCCTACATTTGAGGTATCCTGCCCTGGCTAGATAAGCTTGTTCAGAATAGGACAAAAATTGGCATATTTTTAATTGCCCAACATCAACCGGCCAATTATGTTCTATGGCGTAATCTGTTTTGAACATGGCTTGCTGTCAATTGGCAAAAATATCCAAACACATTAGATTTTTATCTTGACCAATTCTTTTTCCGTAGATTGGGGTATCAAATCCAGGCTAGTACAAAAATTGGCATCTTTTGAATTGCCGCCACATCAATAGGCTAGTTGTGGTTTAGGGCATCACCTTTTTTGAACACACGTAATTATGGATGGTTGCTCATTGAAACTAGTAATGGCCAGTTATTGAGTTTTGACCTGAGCATCAAGTCAGTTATTGATAACCTACCAGCAGGTTATTGATCTTTTGATAACTTATTAAATTGGTATCTGTCTGGTATTGGAATTTCAAATTTTAATAACGCACCTCGATGACTCAATTATCATCCAGATAGGTTATCAATCTTTAAACACTAATACAAAATAATATAATAATAATAAAATTTATTTTTAAATCTTTTAAACCCTATAAGTGGTGTAGATCCAGCGAGTTAAATGTTGGTTCTCAATCAATTATTTGGTACCCTACCCTTTTGCATAACTGATGATTATTACCTGGCACCCCAAAAGAACTTCAAAGAAAAAAAAACCCAGTGGTTATTTGAAAAAATCAATAACCTGTCAACACTGGTCCAAACACATTGGTTTTTATCTTCATCAGTTACTCTTCCCTAGTTGGGTATCATGTCCTGGCTAGAATTGTTAGGAATAGGACCAAAATTGGCATTTTTGAATTGCCCAATATCAATAGCTAGTTATCAAGAAGAAGAAAACTCGCATTGAACAAGGACAGGCATGGGCCAAGCTTCATTTGCTAGTAGAAGGTCAAGAAGTATTTTGTGGAATCACCAGTGATCCATTAGGTCAGTTGAAAAAAGGTTTCCATCGGTCATCCATCATCACATTACATCCTTACTGCAATTATTTATTGGGCCTAGTGTTTTGTTTCTTCAATTTTGTGATGTTGCTCAAGTGGTGATTATCCATAATTTATTTAGCCAAATTTGGCAATATTCAAAATATGAATAAAAAAACTTAAGCACCCTTTCATACTGTAGGCAAATGTGGCAATTTTTGTTTCTTTTTGGTTGTTTTTAGGTTTTTTTTAATTTTAAAGGTGGAATTTTTGATAGAACATTCTTTGTCAAAATATTTTTCACAAAATGACACAAAATTTCCACCAAAAAAATCATTGATTGGGCTTTGTTTTTATGCAGGCCTTGGTGATGTGCAACCCACATTAAGGAATGAAATAATGGTCAAAGAATAAGCCACTCTGAAAACCAAATGTTCACACATGCAAGAAACTCACAAATACTAATTTTATCTACATTTACATATTTTGGTTCAATCTTAGCCTATGCCATATAAATTACCAAATTCAAGTTCCACAATATACAAAATGTTCACATGTGCAAAAGCATCCTGAAGAGAGAGCTACATTCTCATATTTGGGTTAGACCTAACCTTATGGCACATAAAGTGCCAAAATTGAGGATTGTGTATCATGATTTTTTGTACTACATAAGTTGTGGACCACAACCTTCATCACTTGGCACTACATCTGTGACAATATAATGCTCAGTACAACTTTTCATCAGAAACAGTGTTTTTTTTTTTTTTTCCAAGTGTATGATGTAGCTGAAGTGGTGATCATCTAGAAGATGATTTAGCCAAATTTGACAATATAAAAGTACAAAAGTAAATACAGTTAAGTATAAATTTTTGGCTGCCTACTAGAACTTAATATACAATCTGGCAATTTCCCAAAAACTATAAGAATTTTGCTGAAATTGGAGACTACAAACTCAAAAAGAAAAAAAGAATTTTTTTCCCACGAATTCAAAAAAGCTACTCTAGCAAAGAATCACCAAAAAAACAAAACTGTTCACAAACATTGCAATTGCTGGAAATGCAAATAATGTGTTACTCCCATGTTTGGCGAAGAGGCTTTTATTTATGGTTAAAGCATTTGTCTTCACCACTCGCTGTACCAGCCATGCAAGAGAGAAGTGGAAAGAGGTATCAGATCATGTGATTTAGTTCTTGGCACAATAACATTGTACCATCATCCATGATACAGTAACATTGCTTGGCAATGATAGCCAGACGGATCACATCCAATACAAGCGACATAAGTCAAGTAAGACCATAGCACGAGAAGTGGAAGAGGAGGTGGAGGATGACGCAGCAGCACGTAACACTGTGAGTCACTGGGCAACAAAAGTCAAGTAAGACCATAGCACGACAAGTGGAAGAGGAGGTAGAAGATAACGTAGCAGCACGTAACACTGTGAGTCACTGGGCAACAAAAGTCAAGTAAGACCATAGCATGACAAGTGGAAGAGGAGGTAGAAGATAGCGTAGCAGCACGTAACACTGTGAGTCACTGGGCAACAAAAATCAAGTAAGACCATAGCACCAGAAGTGGAAGAGGAGGTGGAGGATGACGTAGCAGCACCTAACACTAGGCAACAAAAGTGAAGTAAGACCATACCAACCAGAAGTGGAAGAGGAGGTAGAAGACAACGTGGCAGCACCTAACACTGTGAGTAGTGACTCGTGAGGGCACTCTGAAGGGAGCCCTACTACGAACCTTTATAACTATTATAGCCTACTTGGGCACGCAATCACTTGGGAATGTGTGATTGCAGTAACCGTTCAAGTTTATTTCAATATGATGCAATATAGTTTTGGTTTAAGATTAGAATCCAATTGTGTCGGATGCCTGGGAAGTGGATCTTAAAGGCAACCACAATATTAGAAACAGATTTTTTTTCTTTTTTCTCATCAATGCTTTTCAAAATCAACTAATTTAAAATCCCAATTTGCGCGTATGTGACTACCCAGTGCTTTTTTTTCAATTTTCTCATGTTGTTCTGAAAGTGGCAATCAGCCACAAGAGGATTTAGCCAAATCTACCTGCAAGACAAATGCAGAAATAGAAAATCTAGCAATCTTATTGCATGTTGGCATATCATAGAACTTATTAGTTAAATATGTTAATTTCCGAAGAAGAAAGCTAGAAATGTACCCAATTCCTCCAAATATCTTGGCAATTTCATAACTTTTTTCCTCAAAATGTGGCGATCCTTTTGTAAATTTTCCAAAAAGTTCTTTTGATCATGTTGCTTGGGTCACGTTTTATAGCAAAATGACCTGAATTTGCCACCCAAAATTTTTTCACTAATGTAACCTTGGTATTAGGATCCTTGTTCGACCATTAAAAAAAGTTCTTTTTAAGGCTCTTACGTGTCACCATATAAAATGCCCTCTTTTGAGGATTTCAGGTGTTACATCCCCATGATTTACAAAGGAGCCTACTAACAATACAGTGACCCCCTACCGAAACATCACAAATTCATAGCTAATTGAAAGTAAGTGCAAAAATTCAGGTTCAACTTGGGTTGTGTTTCAAATTGTTTCATAATTAAGAAAAAATTGTATGTAGTAGGAAATGGAAATTCAATTATCTCAATGTGCTTATTGTAGCAGTTTTGGATGGTTTTACCTTATTTCAATGACCATTAAATTCTTGATTATTGAAGAACAGGATGAACAAAGTGTTGTCCCGAACACTAAAGTTTGAAGCCCGACTTCTTAAAACCATATTGGTACCTAGAACAATACATCAAGAACCCCACCCCCTCAATGTTTGAGAGGCACCAGAAAGATGCCATCACTTGGTGTCTTCTTCTCCCCGCATCCTATCTTCTGAGTTCTTTTATGTGTAATTTGGGGTTGTTTGCTGGCCTTCTGGTGGGGGTTTCTCTCATGTATGTTTGAGAGAAAGAAGATGGGAAAATCAGAAGTATGTCCAACTAATGAGCACAGTGTTCTTTTTACAATTCACATAAGGTTTGAAATGCAATGCTTGAACACATTATTGATCTCTAATGATGAATTTTCCCTAGTTGATGGTAATGAAGTTTTGAAAAGTGAATAGTATAAACTTTTGAAAGTTTAGGGTTTTGATAATTTTGGAACATGAAATATTGCCAACATCTAATGGATTATAGATGCCTATTGCATGTATATAAATAAAAAGGACCATTTGATTCCCCCATCCTCTTCATGGTTGTGATTTTTAATTTTGATGAATGCATTTGTCATGATGTTTTCAATTTAGTTTGAATTCTTAATCATCATCCTCTTGCTTTTGGCTTTCAATTTTATTTAGTACACTAGAATCAAACATTTCAATCCTACAAAAAAAGCCCACCTTCCTTATGGTTTTGGGTTTCAATTCTAGTTTAAGGTTCATAATTTGTCATGATGATTTCAATTTAATTTGAATTTTAAACCATCCTCTTGTTACTTTTGGCTTTCAATTATGAATAGTACATGAGAGTTTGGCATTTAAATCTTGTAGATATAGCCCCATCCTTTTCATTTTTTTCAATAATTTTCTTGATTGTCTTTATGCAGGTATGGTGATTTCTACTCATCCCATTACAAAACATAAATTGTAATCAAATATGGGATTATAATGTTGTTCATGAGTAGGTCTATCATTTATGTTGCTTTGAAAGGGTTGGACAAAATTTGGAATATTACAAAGAAAAACATAAAAGAAAATATGGTAGAAATAGAAAAGGATTTTATCTTAAATACAAAAAGAAATGGATTTTATCCCAAAAATAAATTGAGAAGGAAACTATGGAAGAAATGAAATTGGGACATAAAGGCATATATTACTATTATTCATTAATATTAATTAAATGGAATAATTTTTTAATAGATATTTTGTATTATCAATTAGCATATTATTGATAATCAAAAAATTTAAGTATTATTTAAATACTAAAAAATATTAAGATATTTATATTTAAATAAAATGAAATATATTTCATTATAAAATTCATGAATATTAAACTAAATTTTTCGATGTATATTTAAATAAAGTTTTGTAACATACTCTACTTTATGTTTGGATTCTATTAAATAATAGAATATAGTACATAAAAATTTATTACTACTAGTTTGAATTATTAGTATAACATACTATTTATAATAATATATTTTACCTTTTTTTAATATTAAAAATTAGTGTAAAATAAAAAATTTCAATTTATTTATTATACCCATTAATGATATAATTTAATGTTCATTTATTTACTTATCTTTTTTCAATCAAATTTTTCTATTTAAATAAAATTTTATTTTAATTCTGAAAAATAAGTCAGATTTGATTTTCTACCTTTATTTAGTAAAATGCTAATAAATGTTTACAACAAAACAAAATCAAAATCCAATATTTTTGAGCATATAAACATGTAATATATAGTATATCATATATCATATGTATATAAGATGTAAAATACATAGCATATAAAATTATGTGTACATACTATAGATACATTTTTTAACTAATTGGGTTTCATTTGATGAAAATGAAAAACATAATATTCATCCATGGAAATATTAATTTTTTGATTCAATATTTTTTTCATATAGGATCACTGCTATATAATATATGACTATATTTATTATTATATATTATGTTAATTAAATTATTTTTTAAATAAAAATAATATAATATTAAAATTATTTTAAATAAAGTTTTCAATTCTTTAAATATTTATATCTTCCAATTAATTTATATTCTTTAATTATATAATCAAACCCATATTATAATATTAGAATTAGCATGTATGTATTGAATAAATTATATTTAAATGTATTGTATTTCCTAACTAAACTATGTAACATTGAAAGATTTTGAAATGAACATTATTGTATGTTCATACATCATATTTTATGAACTATCTCTATTAAATTTCATAATTAAAATGTACTATGTAATACCAAAAAAAAATCATATATATATATATATATATATATATTTTATTTTATTTTTTTATTTTTTTTTTTCATTTGGACATTATATGAGAAAGATATTACTAATTGAAATGGTTTTTGGAAAAGGTTTAATTGCATCTCATTTACAAACTAAGGTGCAAGTAAAAGGTTTAACCCATATGTTTTGTCTTTGAATCTTTTTCAAAAGGTATATAAAGAATATGTTTCCCATAGACTTATCACATTGAAATGCATGTGTCAATTTGGGATGACTGAAAAAATGGTTGACCTCAAATGGAAATGGCAAAGTAAATGCAATATTTTTCTAGCTATTTATTCCATATACATTGTCCCTTTCCTACCTATTTGCTTACCCACACAAGTAAATAGGTGTTCATTTTCTACCTACCTAAGTAGATAATTGGAATCTTCTTGAAAGTTTCAATTTTCAAAAAAAAGGAAAAATAAATAATTTGGATTAAATCATTAAATAATTAAAATATCTTAATTATCATTATTTTATAATTGTATAATATTATATATATATATATGTTTTTATTAAAGATATATATATATGACATGGGCCATTATGATTATAATAATTGAAGATCAGATGACTATCGCATTTGCAATTATGACCAAAAATACAACTAATGGCCTTTGCAACAAATCCGTATGCACTTTAATCATGGTAGTCATAAATGTTGTTTACGACTACAAATATATTCATATTTGTAATCATATTATTCACATTTTGGCGTAGTGAAATGCCTATACTTTGGGTTTTTGGAATCAAATATTTTCATCAATCATCTCCATTTCCTTTTCATCCCTCATTCCATTTGCACTTTTTACCCAACATGCATTATGTTATAGGTTTTGATAGCATTTTGATTGACATTAGGACCCACTTAATGCTTCCCAATCTTTTTCATGACAAACATTTCCTTGCCCAAATAACTAGGATCCCCTAATAAATATTCAAAGTACTCTTGATTATCATGCATAAAAATTGATGTCAATTATGATGCAATTCATATTGGCGCAATATACTAACATCACATGGTAAAATCCTAGATATCCAGAATCTAGGTCGATGAACAAACTTCAATGATCAACAACCATAGTGTGTTACATTGAGTATATTTTCTTATGCCCATTGAACCAAGTTTTGTGTCTAGCATTATTCCAAGGTTTATAGATCTTGATGAATGTGTCGTTAATCAATTCAATGTAACCTTATAACTTAAATATGGTGCTACCCAATACAAGTTTATCTTATAAACTAGGCCATTAGATCTCATCCCCAATTACATCATTGATATAAAATGCAATGAAAATGGTAACATCACAAATTATAGTCTTTAAACAGTTCTATATATAAAAGTCATATATGGAAACATTATCTTGTTCCATGTACAAAATGAACTTCAAAAGGGGTTGTTCAAGGTTTAATTTTGAAAGACACCTTGTCTAAATGTGGTGATTACCTACAAAACACCCACCATCCAATAACCCCTAAACCTTAAAATTATACCTTAATCTAAACATTAATCCAAACCTTAAACTTTAAACCTTAATCAAAACTTTGAAATTAAAAACCTAATTGAAACCTTAATCCAAAATGTAAAATTGAAACATAAACCCAAACCTTAAAACAAAAAACCTAAACCCAACCCTTCTAATCCAATTTTAAAACTAAAAACTTAATCAAAACTCTAACCCCAAACCCTAAAACAAAAACCTTAAACCCAACCCCTAATTTAAAGTCCAAAATTAAAACCATAATCCAAAGTTTAAAATTAAAACCTTACTCCAAACCTTAAAGTAAAATCCTATTCCAAACTCTAATTAAAACCCTAACCTTAAAAGTAAGACCCTAACCCTAGGCCTAAAACAAAAAGGCTAATATAAATTTTAAACTGAAACCCCGAACTAAATCCCAGACCATAAAAATAAAACCTTAATCCAAACATTAAATTAAAACCCAAACTTAAATCCAAACCTTAAAACTAAAAGGTTAATCCTAGATCTAAACCCAAATCCTAAAATTAAACAACTAATCCAAACCCTAAATAAAAACCCAAACCTAAAACCCATCATTTCAAATTAAAACTTTAATCGAAACCTTAAATTAAAAACCTAACTTAAACCCAAACATAAACTTTAAAATTAAATGAAAAACCTAAACCCAAAACTAAAACATTAACTTAAACCTAAACCTTAAAATTAAATTCTTAACCTAAACTAAAACCATAATCCAATTTTTAAAAGTATAACTTTAACACAAACTTGAAACCCAAACCCAATCCCAAACAGTAATCCAATGTTTAAAACAAAAAAGTTAATCCAAAATATAAACCCTAAAACCTTAATCCAAAGTCTAAAACTAAAAAAAAGATTTATATCTTGGACCTTAATTTAATTCATTAATGCAAACCCTGTAATGGAAGGCATTATCCACAACCCCAAACTTAACATTTAAAATCAAAAATTTAATTTGAAATTAAATTGTAATGCCCACCTATAAATCATGCATGGCTTACAATGGTGGGCACCACTAATGTTGCTAACTTGTCAAATTCCACTAATGTGAAATTGTTTAACATACCGAACAACTCGGACATTGCTCACATAATATCAAACACATCTTAACATCCGCACCTAGGTTCATTAATCAACCTACACCTTCCTCCAATTCATTGGCATTGAACATGTGAAATAAGTTTAGCACAACAATTGCACATGCAAAAACACATTGCCTTTGTCTATCCATGTGCACAAACAATTGTTCCGAGATCTCATGATTACCTGAAGAAGAAAAGCTAAAATCATCTCCCATGGAACTTGAAACATGCCTTGAAGATAAAACCATGATTTCCAAATGGAAATACCTTTCATAAGTGAAATGAAAAAAAAAGAATATGGGAGGTGTTTCCACTTATTTAAGTCAACATTATAAAGCAAAGGTCATGGATTAACTTTTTGCACTAGGTTGACAACTAAGGTTTTAAATCTGCTTTAATTTATATTGCAATTTTGGGTTTATGGATTAAAAATGGGGATAATGTTACTATTTTGGATTATGATTTTGGACTAAAATTTTGGTAGTTTTTATGTAAGCTTTATGTAACACCCTAGGTAACCCTTCACCTAAATCACCTTGTAAATATTTATTAAATGTCCCTAACGTAAGTAAGCCATGTTGTGATTTTAAAATATCCCCCCTAAATAGCTTTTAAATAGCGTTCTAAATGGTATTATATGGATAACTCTAACCAAAGCAAATCTTTCCTTAATTACTAAATATCCCCTTAGTAGCTCACTATGTAACCCTATAAGTAACCCCTAAATATCCCCTAAGTATCCCTTAATTTAAGAAGTCAATAGGTAATTTCCTTAATAGTCCCCTAATTAACCCCAAAGTAACATCCAAAATGACCACAAAACAACCTTCAATATAGCCCTTTACATAACCCCTAAATAATAAACTAGGTGTACCTTAAATAGGTCCCTATATAACCCCATAAGTAGACCCAAAAGAGGTCCCTAGGTAGTCTCTAAGTAGCACCAAAAAAATCCCTATGTAGCTTTTAGATAGTCCCTTAGCTAAGCCCACAAATATTTTCTAGGTCTCCTTTAACTTAAGCAATCCCAAAGATAGACCTTAAATAGCCCTTTAAATAGCCCCAAAATAGCCCAACCTAACCTTTGAAATAGTCCCCTAGGTAACCC
>Ga0116226_10003184_pt1 | contig 14462 bp, 10 predicted proteins | sample S1TSphfallax_FD_89692 | JGI IMG/M metagenome (GOLD analysis project Ga0116226, IMG submission 89692) | Host-associated microbial communities from peat moss isolated from Minnesota, USA - S1T2_Fa - Sphagnum fallax MG | ecosystem: Host-associated > Plants > Peat moss > Unclassified | place: USA...
ACGCATTCCGCCTGAGCAACATCCCTGGGACTCAGAAAAGTGGAAACACAATACAAGCAAGCAAGCGGCAAATCCGTCAACATCTTATTAATAAACCGCAAAACACACACACACACACACACACACAAAACGCACAGAGACACACACATAGACACACAAACTACCGATGTTAAAGTCAACAATGTTTTCCTCTCCTTTTCCCCAGAACTCCTTCCTATTCTTGTTTCCTTCTGGAATATTATATCCCCTACTTCTTCAAGATCCCGAGTCCAACTGCTGCAGGAGGAGGAATTGTTCTTCTTCTCCGTGGACAAAATGGCTTCTCTCACAAATTGGAAGCAAAGCTTCCAAATATAGAGATCTGGCGATTTTCATTTTATTCTTTTCTCACTTCTGGCGGTTGAAAACCTTCAAAAACACTTCACTTTCAAATTTTTGGTTTTTTAATTTCTCTTTTTTGGCGCAATTTCGCGAGTGAAAAAGCGAAGGGCTGTCTCCTCCTCGTCTTCCTCGCGGCTCCACATTCGGAGGTCGTGTCGCAACATCAGGAATGTCATATGGCGAGCGTAGGGGCGATCGTCTGTTGCCAGACGGACGGACGGACGGAAGACAAGCACGATAATGGAAAGAGATAATGGGTAATACCTACTACCCTGTTGGATACCATCTGCTCTTTTTCCCGGGGGATGGAGACAAACAACCCATTCCAGCCCAAGAAGAAAAAGTAGGCTAAAACCACAATGACTGGAAACGTCAAGGCGGTTTAGTTTTATAGCAGCTCCACCCATACTCGCTATAGTTTGGTCCTTGCCTGCAACAGTATTGCTTATTTATTGTTCAGAAGCCCCACCCATAAACATGAAACAAAAGAGGTCAAAGACTTCTATATCAAAGAACCAATAAAGGGGCAACACAAGGTCAAAGGGTTCTTCTAATAGCAAAACAGCTGGACCAATCAATAGGGTAGAAAGGCCCATCACCAAACACGGGCCCAAAGCCCAATTTTTTCACACCACACCCTAATCCATGCCCTAAACATGGATTAGGGTTTACAAGAATCCAACAGATACTCAAATCTTAGACATTAATTGGGGAAACCTTATTATTTTCCCTCCAATTGTGCATGTCCCATTCCTGCCAAAAACTACACGCACCAAATTCACAAAGCAATGCTGTAAATTTGCATACACAATTCATTCTTACAAAGATACAAACAAAACTCTTTCATTATGTTAAAGCTTCCAATTTGTGAGAACTAGTTTCAAGTCATTCATCAAGGTTTTGAAAGCATTTGGGCTAGACCAGCAGAGGCCAAGCAACATAAAAGGAGTAGAAAGCTCTAGCTCAAAAACACAAGTCCTAACGTATCAACAAGAACAAATTCGGCAACTTAGAGTAGCCAAAGAAAATCCTTAAGAATTAGATTAGGAAATTGCACACACTAGACTAGCCAAAGAGGAGCTACAAGAACTTGCTCGTCAACAATCAAATCCTAATATTGTCAAAGAAGAAAAATAAGCCAAAATTCAAAGGTGTATGCAAGGGAGCAGTTAGGAAGGGATGGAATAAATAAACTTTACAATCATAAGTTCAAGAAGTTTTTGTACTACCATTGGATACATAATTCTATGATTCCTAGATACAATATAGGTAGCCAAATAAGAGGTAGATTTGTTATACACACCTACTGCTTGCACATAAACAATTAATCAAAATTTAGTAAGGTTAGACTTTGAAAAGTTCTATGAATTGATCACAAGTTCCAAACAACTAGAGGCATATGCATTTCACACTTACCTTGATCTTTCACATTTTTTTAGGGCTGGTCAAAATATAGAAGATTTAGGTTTGTACCTCTTATAGGGCTAGACCAAACACCCCCAACTTGTTGGAGGTTGGGCCCTAAGGGCTCTAAATCATGATGTTGTTGAATGTGCCTCATAAAAGGTGAAGTGGATTAGATACTAGCTAAGTCAATGCAAGGAAAATGTCCCACCATCTTCTAGACCACAAGAGCCAACAACAAAATAATGAAAAGTCAATAAATACAATCATATCAGTACTAGAGGCAAATGGAGCAACTAGGCATTAAAGGAGGCCATGGATGCAATTGAGAAAAATACAACTTCATTTAGGAAGGCAAGTAGGCATTAGAACATATCATTAACCTTGTTGTCTGATCATTTGTATGGAAAAACAAGATCTAGAAAAACAAAACTAGCATGTGACTAATTAACAACAAAAGAAGATTAGGTTGTCATTTCCTGGGTTTTAGCTATGTAGGATGTTGGAATGTCAATAAACCTTCAACAATTGAAGATGAAAGTGGCATAACTAACCCAAACAAGGCCAACACCTTTCCAAGGAGGAGTACCAAGGACCTCTTAGTGGTATTAGTTTAAACATAAACATCATGAACTCAACATTCGTCAATCTAAAGGATTGAATATTAATAGAGCTCAAAGATTAACAATCCAATCATGCTATAATTTCTACCAAAACCTATAGTCCATGTACAATGAGCACAACTATGCTCCAAATCATATCCAGAGTTATGATGGAATAGGCATCTAAAGAAGAAGACAATCAAGACCTAGAATTTTGGCAAAATGAGGTTCTCAACAAGTGTATAACACCATTCCCAAGTCTAAGGAATGGTTGACTATTTATAAATATTTTGTTGATGCTATAAGGACAACATTGCCAAGGTTTTATATTTTCAAAGGAAAGAGGATACAAAATGATTACATTCGACTCTACAAACCTATATGGTTTTGTAATCAAAAGCATGGATGATTACATTTCTTTTCAAAGATTTTTGTTTTTTCAATAGGTCAATATTGGGTGGAATTTATCTAACAAATAAACATATGTTCATCTTGGATGGCCATGGATCCCATGTCACCTTTGAAGCAATTGAGTAAACATAAACATTCAAGTTGGATATGATTACCTTACCTTCACATACATGGGCAAGTACATCCTTGGGTGGTACCACTAGAAATGTCACACCTTAATTCTCATGTACCCATTGAACTTTGAAAAATCATAGGAAACACTTAAATAAACATTTTCATAAACAAATTTATGAGTACATTTATTAGGTTCCGTATATTTTGAAATCTCAATAGTATAAAAAATATTGTATATTTTGATGTTCTTAATCATTGCATTTTGAAAAAGTTTCAGGAACATAAAGTTGGTTTTTTTCCTTGAATTTTCTTGTCAAGAACACAAATTTGAAAGATGATTTGATAATTTCCTTGTGAATTTTTTTCATAAGATAATTTGAAAATTTTTATATTTTAAATTTTTTATTTGGAAATTAATTGATTAAATAATTTAATTATGAAATCCCAAAGTTGAGGTTATTAATTTTTTAAGGGGCCATTTAAATTAGGAATATAAAATTTTAATTTTTTTCCATTTTTTATTCCCAAATAAACTTCTAGCCATATATTAAAACATAAAATGGATAAACATGAAAAAATAGTAATTTATAGTTATGAAAACATTTTTAAAAAAGGCCTAGGAAAATGATTTGGTTGTTTTTGGTTCCTTAACCATTCCTTGAGGTGGTTCCTAGTGGTACCACCCAAGGATGGGTTCGCCCACATCCCATGCACTATAGCCTTAGGATGTAGCTTGCTTCAAACCTTTCAATATTACTTTCAAAAAGGAAAGAAATGCAACAATGATCAACAAAAATTACATTGAACTAGACAATATAGTTGTGGTAGTATGAGTGGACAACACACTAGACCAAGCATTCTCAAGAAAAAATATCATCTCAAGGTTCAAAAGTATAGGGATTTGGCCATTGGATCCTAAAGTCATGGATGAAAGAACAAGGCATAGTAGCTGATACATAGTAGTGAATTAGAGTAAAGAAAAGCAAGATGATGATTATTAATCAAGTCAATAAAAGGATGGGGAGATGGAATGGGTAGAACAAAATGTTGTAAAAGAATTCAATTGCAAAACCTACATTTCATGAATCTATGCCTAATAATGTGGCTCAAGATTAGCTTAAGTATTATGTGGACATGTTTATGGTTTTTACAATCATTAACCTTGAATTTGTTCTTGAACAAAAAATCTAGCAAAATGCTTGGAGTAACATTCAACAAATGTGGGGATAGAATGTAGAATCCCAAAACCTCAGAAACATTCGCAAGCAACAACGTGTTGTCATTACCACATCTCCTTACAAAAAGGACTAGCGAAAGAGAACTGTTAATTGATTATTTGTAGAGTCATGTTGTGACTTCAGAAGAATATTTGACCATTATGCATGAATGGTGATGGATAGGGAGGCAAAAAAATAGATTAAAAAAACAAGGACGGAAAAGTAAGACAAACAAGCTAAAAAGGTAGCAATAATAATGATTACAATAGAACTGGTAGCTGAAAGGGAACTTACAAAACAGTAGTGAGATACCTTCATTGTAGCTTAGTCATCTATAACAAAAACAAAAACAAAAAAAAAAATCACCACAATTTCCAAAAGGGAATGTGAGCTGACCTTCTTACATATAAGGGTGTGAACTTGGGAATAAATATTTAGAAATAAGCCCAACAACGAACTAGGGCTTGAATGTAAAAAAGGAGGGGAAATTGCAACATCTCTACAACAACTTGATGAAACAAACAATTAAAAGGAGTAAAAAGGAGGAACAAGGTTTGATGTTTGGTGAATTTAAACATGACAATACAACAACAAGGGGATAAGTTTAAAATTGATGCAATAATAATAATAATCAGAGCATGAGGATTGAGTAAAAGCTTTAAGAATAACAACTTAATGGTTCAATAACCAATAGGAACTCCACGATTCCAAGTTCAAAAGCATTAGTTGAAGATCACAAAAACTCAAGGAGGTTTTATCCACCAAGACGAGGATTAAGAACATTAGGAAAGGACCAAGGGAAAAAGCAACACTAGGAAGAATATTAACATTAGAAGAGGACCATCACAAATTCAAGAGAGGGGGGGAGTTCGATTCATCAAGAACAACACAAAGAATAAATGAATAACGCCATAAAAAAAAACTAACATTAGAAGAAGACCGTCATGAACTCAAGAGAGGGGGGGAGTTCAATTAATCAAGAACAATACTGGAAGGAGATGAACAACAACAAGAAGAGAACCAACACCAAGAAGATAACCATCACAAACACCAAAGAGAAGGGAGGGAATTCAATTCATCCGGAATTAAACCAAAGAAAGGAATATTAGCACCAAAAGAAGTTCGAAAACACCATGAAGAGGACCAACACTAGGAACATACATGGAGAAGATAAAAAACACCAAGAAGATAGGAACAACACCAAGAGAGGACCATCACAAATGCCACCATAACAACAAGGAGTTTCAATCCACCATAAGAGGACAATTTCAATCATGAACACAAGACCACAAAGTGCACCAACACTTACAACAACAAAACACCTAAAATTAATATGGATTTTCACAAAACTTGGGAAGCTTTATTACACCAACTTGTACTTCAAGAAGGAATGCCTCCAACATGCTTTGAGCATGCGTCCACAAACAACAACAAAATTCAAGAAAGACCAAAAAGAAAAGCAAAGTATGAAAACCTCAACAAGGAGAACATTTAGCATGTTCAAAGCATGTGTCCACAAATAAGAATGAAATTCAAGAAAAGTTAGAAAGTGGAGTTGAAAGGAATCTTTGTCCCATCTTAACATCAATGGAAGCAAAAGAGAAGGAACTAGAGGAGAGAGGAAAGGAACAAGGGGAAAGGGTTTAGAGTTTTGGAATGGCACCACATGGGAGACTGTTTAAATTTTAGGGTTTAACATACCTTTAAGGTATCGATCACCAAACATAATGTTGTTTTATTTTGGGTGTTGATCTCAACCATTGAGTAAAGGTGTTGTTGTTTCAAAAGACGATGATTAGTTTGAAGATGAAAATGTTTGGTGATGGCATGGATTGGTGACATGTGTCAAAATTTGTATGTGCATTTATTGGGTTTGCATTGCTTGAAGATAGGTATAAAAGTTGATTGGTAAAATTTGGTTTTGAAGCAATGAGGCCGAGAGCTACCAAAACCATACTCTCTTACATATTTAGTCCAAATCTAATGATCTAAATGATAGTAGGTGCACAATGATCTCTTTTATAATCCATCTTTGGACCCCATAGGCAACCAAGAACTGGTTTGATCGTATGGTTCATTTGAATTTTTAAGTGTACTATGACGACCTCTTTACCATATATCTTGAAAATCAAAATCAAGTGTTAGACTTTGTAGGGGTTCTTGCCTACTTTAACATCTTGATCAAAAGTCTTAGTTCAAACCTAGTGGCGTGTAGGTGAAACTCCTATAGGTTCACTCCCAATGAGCTTGACTTGGGGGGTTAACAACTTGTTAGGTTGGGTCTATTGTTATGTTTCAAAAGAAAAGAAAGTAAATGTTGGCTCAAAGCCATTTTATTGAACCAATTTTTTATTATTCTTCATCCCAAATGTAATGTGTTGTGTGCACTAGAAATGCTCCATGATAATTACACTTCAAAAAGTTAAAGAATTGTCCCCCCCCCCACCCAATGTATCTAAAATGATTCATTGGTACATAATGTCTTGGGTTCTCTCACTTTAGGTTGTTGTGAGATGTTAGTTGTGGGCTTTAGCTTTAAATACACATGAAGGTAGTTTGACACCACAACTCAAGCAAACTATGGGGAAATTTTTGGGCTTAGGTCAAGGAGGTTGGCCTAATCAAATTAAGCATAGTAGTGTTTCTTTTTATGTTTGTAGTTTGTAACGCAAATGGCAAGGGGGTGTGAATAGCCAAAGCCTTTATGGTTATTTGCATAAAAAATTAATGTGATGTAGGTAGCTATATTGTAATAATAGAAGTGTAAATTAAGCAAAGAGTTTTCAAGTTTTAGAAGTTTTAAGTGGCTCCTACTTGGACATCTATGTGAATAGGAGTAGGCTTTACACATGTTTGGGCAATCAATTTTTAGGCTTCCAACAAACAACTTTAGTATGCAATTTGACAACATGTGGCAATTACAAGTATACTTTTTAATTACAAGCTTTTAATTCTAAACATTTTGCAAGGGATTTGAATCCTAGTCACAAAGACCTTGCCCGTTGTAGTACAAAATATTTGTACCAACTGATGATGTTAATATATTAATGATATACAAAAAAACAAAACATGCCATAATGGAAAATACATTCACACATACATCCTTCAACCTTGTGTCAAAACTCCAAACCTTGAACCCAATGTTCAAGCATTCACTCCAAATTTAGCCTTGTATCCATCATTCCATCAACTTGAAAATAAAATTATGTAAATCTAGATTACCCTTGAAAGTGATTAAAAAACCCATCTACCAGCAATACTAACTTGTTTAGATGTATAATAATGTCATTTAATTAGTGCCAAATGGTTTGCAAAAGAAAATTTTCAATATGGTTACAAATAGTATTATGGGTAAATAATCCTAAGAACATTCATCAATTCATGATGTGTAAACCTTTATTCCAACTCAAGAATTAACACATATCACACAATAATGCATTGAACTTTAACAATTTTGATAGCTTGATCAAAACCCTCTTGAATAAATGTAAAATGCATGCCAATTACAAAATCAACATAATGGACCATGTGGGATTGTTCAATGATGTGGAAAGCTAAGTGTTTTGTGCCATCATTTAGGTTATTGACCCAATCTTAAGTAATCTTACAAGATGTGTTTGCAACCCCATTTGTAAACTTAAGAAACTTTTTGGGCTGGAATGAAATGGTGGGGACATTATACATTTTGTACATATTAACAAGTGGAAAATTTTAATTGTTGCAATGTAATCACATACAAAGACATCCTTGACTTGCACAAATTTCATAAAGGCATTGATAGATTCCAATGTAGGAAAAACAAATGGCAAACCCAAGATTGTGCCAACATCACACAAATTCACCAAATTGGCCTTGGCTACTTCCATAATGCCACTATCATCTACCATCTTAACAATTAAAAGGTGTTATACTCTTTCCCAACCCTTTTTCAAAAGTGGCAACATGTTGATCCATCTTGTTTTAGCATTTAGAAGAACTTTCAATCCTTTTATTTCCACAATTTTAGCAAGTTTTGTGAATTCAAGATGGTGTTTTAGGGAGCTAGAAAAATACCCATAAAGTGATTGAAGGAGATTCTCCAATTTAGACACCATTGGCATGGAAGACAAACTTTGCACTGCAAGGTTTGTTTGATGTGCCATACAATGAATTCTAATGAGGTAAGGTGCTTGTTGGGTCTTTAGTAAAACAATTAGTCCAAATTTGACCCCTTGAAACATGGAAACACCATCAACTCCTAATAACACAATTTGTTTAACAATTTTTTCATTGGTCAAACCACCATTGTAATGAAGGTAGCGAGGATTGCACTTTTTATATCACTAGCAATCCCACTTTCAACTAAACGATCAAATTTGAACAATTTAGGGACCCATTTCCAACTTGCCACCACATAACAATGCATTGAAATCCAACTCTTATTATCAATTATACTAATTTCATTGGCAAAGATTGGTAGAAAGTGAAGCCAAAATAACTTTTTTAATGGCAATCAATACCACATGGCATATATATTCAATGTAATCTCCCATCTAACACAATCATTCTAATGCTTAGATGGGTAATTAGGCACCTTAAGGAATGGAAACAAAGATTGCATCTATTCATACTCAATCATGGGCCTAACTTGGGAAAGTAAGTGGAACACAAAAGGAAACTAAACTAGTTTCTTTTTCTTCTCCATCATAACCCCTTAAGCTACCTGCCGCCAAATAGTATCTTTGCCCCTTTGTACATACAACTTCTCATTAATCACATGATGATTAGTCTTTAGAAAGTAGAAATCCCTTACTATCACACCCACATATGCAATTAAACTTTCTTTCAACTAACATGTTTACAGAACAAGAATCCAACTTGGGCATGAGAAGTTTATTTCATCTTTCCATGACACTGTAAACTTTCCATTTTACCTACGTTACCTTTCCATCAACACCTTCAACAAATTTTTCCCAAGGAAATTTTGTAAGCCATGATTCTTGGAAGCAACAATTCAACTCATAATTTTTTTTCACTTTCTTGTTATTAGCTAGGTCCGCTTCTATTTGGGTTAAAACAATAACAACATCATTAAGTTCAATATTAATACTTGCAACATTAGATGGATCAATAAAACACGATTTAAAAAAAAACTTATGCTCGAATGATTTGGGTACTACTAAAGGTGGTGCCATGACTAACTCAAGTTTATAATAACAAATTCAATAACTAAAACCTAAATTCCAATATCAAAAGCTAGATAAATTCAAACCTCAATTTAAAAAACATAAGCTTAAATTCAAGCTTGAATTCCAAAAACAAAAGCTTACATATTCAAACCTTCATTTTAGAACAAAAGTTCACATAATCTTAATTACAAAAATAAAAACTCATATTTACACTTTAAACCTTCATTTCATAAACAAAAGTTTTCAACACATATTGAAACCCTATTGCTAGAAAGAAAGGTTTAAAGTCAAACCTTAATTCCAAATGCAAAAGCTTATAAATTTTGAACTTCGTTCTATAAACAAAAGATTTACTTAATATTTCATTCCAGAAACCAAAGTTCAAAATTCAACACAAATTGAAACCTTAATTCCATAAACAAAAGCTTAAGCTTCAACATATATTGAAACTTTAATTCCGAAAACAAAGGTTCAAACTTAGACAAGTTTCATTCCAAAATCTAGATGCAAAAACACATAAATACATACATTTATTCAAAAAACAAAAGTTCACAAATTCAAACCTTCATTCTCAACACTTATTTAATTGTCAAGGACTATGTAGCTCACCTAATTCATGAAGCAAACAAGTCAGGGCTATATTGTAGAATCTACATTGTAATGTGCATCGAACTTGCATTTTGGCGAGTTTGGAGCAAATTCAAGAATCCATATAACAATGTTGCAACTTGTACCAATGTCAAAATTCCATCATGGTTCATTGAATCACCAACAAAATCCAAGCAACCAATTCCCAAATCCTAATGTTGGAACTTGGTAGTTGCATTGACCTAGAAAGGATCAAGGCTTTGAACATTAAATCCTAACCTTAAAAATGGTTAACATGCCTTGAAAAGACCAAGGCTTGCAATTTGCAACCTTCCTACATCATGCTTGAACATTAAATTCTAATATTCATATTTGCAACAAATCCTAGTTTCAAGGGGAAAAGGTTTAAGCGTTTGTACCTTGTAAGTTGTACAAATATTTCATGAGGTTATGTTGTTGTAGGCGAATGAACCTCCATTGTTGTAAAGATTGACAATAAAATTGCATCAAAAAACAACTAGTGATGGCATGCTCAAGCATGTTAAGAACTTCAATGAATCAAAGGAGAAGATTGTCAACTTTGAAGGCAACTGCTTTCATAGCACAATCATGAATGTGATGAAAATAACAACGAAAATGAATGAGAGATTGAGAAGGCACCTCCTTCCTAAACAAGGTCGAAAATGACAAATTATGACCTAAGGGAAAAGCTGTCTTGCACATTCATACGAAAAACAAGGGCCATACCATGGTGATGTGTGTTTGTTTTTAATGGGTTCTCTTGCAAATCAGGTGAGAACAAAAGGAGATATTCAGCAAATTTTCAAAAAAATACTATTTTTTTCAAGCTTGGAGGTAGCCAGCCCCCTTGAAAGGTAGGGATTTGGCTAAATTTTGCCAATAAAAGAAACATGGCTCCATAGTCTGTTCAAACTTCAACTTAATGACATGAGACATGGTTTTTCGAAATATGGATCCACAATATTGCACAATCAATCACCTCATAATTAGACTAGAGCCAAATCTTCAACATGAAGAGATTATCATAATTAAATTATTCTTGCAAAATGACTTTAATCTTGCAGGAACATAATTCAGCAAGCAAAAGGCTAGGCTGTAAAATGCCACTTGAAATTGTCTTTAGAATTGTCTAGGGACAACCATGTGAAGAATTATGCAAAATCTCTCATACACTAATTCTTTGAAATTTCTCATCATTGGAATTATTGTGATTATTATTATTATTTAAAACTCACAACATGAATTTGGCCTTTCCCCTTGGTCTAGCTCCTAGGTTACTAGAGGGTAGAATTTTGGGCAAAGGGTATGGGATAAAGAGTGGAGTTATTGTGCCAGATTAAGAAGACCTGAGAACTTGACCAAAGCATTTGGAGCACCATTGAAAACCAACCTATTGGGAACATAGAGGGCACATGGTGGAAACACACAAATATCAAAAAAAATCTCAACACCACCCCTTCCCCCAAAAGGAAAAAAATTGGGCCCTCCTAGGTGCATTTTGAACCGTCTCATTGGATGCATGAAGTTTTTAACTTCTGTCTCTTTCCTGATATTGCATAATCAACAAGGGGTGTGTCACACTGGGGCCTTGCCATTTACATTAAAAAATTATCTTAAGGCAAAACAAGAATTATGGAAACCAAAATATTTCGGCATGAAAAAACATAATCTTCAAAAACTCCTCTAAAAGAAACCAAAATCCTTCAAGATATTAGAGATATCCGCAAATTCACCCTGTCTACACCCTGTCTACACCCTTTCACCCCCCAACCCCTCTTTTAGATGTATCTGCAAAGTAAGGAAATTTTATTAAATCTCAGTATGAAATGCTGAAACTCAGTACGAAATGCTGAATCTCAGCAATTAATGCACAACGTTCGAGAGGAATTATAGTAGCTGCACAGGTGCGAGCAGTGAAAATCTATGTAACAGCAGTGGAGCAGCTCAGGAAAAAAAGAAAGACAGGGTGAAACTCAGGAACCATCAAAATTGATTGTTTTCTGAGTTTCACCCCCCGTTGGATGCTAATGTACTTTTTTGCAGGTTTTTTTTGAATCTCGCCCTGTGTATGACGAAACTCAGGGTACGGGTGCTGTCTTTTCCTGACTTTACGGATATCTCTATTATAACTCTATGACTAATCTCAAGTTTCAACGCAAGGCAAAATATCATCTTTCAGAAATCCTCATATAAAAGTAGACCTATTACCTAGGGGCCAAAAATCCATCAAGTTATCATACTCTATAACTATTTTGAACCCCATACCTAATGCACAGGTGTGTGTGTATTTGACGGTACATATTACAAAATTACAACTACAAACTACATTTCCAAAATCTCTCTATATACCACATTTCATTGAGCTTCTGGTTGCTGCCGGTTGGCCGCCAAAGCTGCGGAAGGGCTACCATGCTGGGCAATGAGTGCATGCATATGTTCTTGTATGTCTTTGGGCATTGTGTGGAGAATATATGTTGGGTTTGTTGCTGATATTGATATCAAAATCTTGAGGGTGCCCCCCCTTGGGCCGGGCATGCTATCCTAGACAGCGACCATGCACAGAGAGGAAGGGTATTTATTTCTGCCAGTTTTCTTCCCTGTATGATGGATGTATGAACGGATGGATGAATGGACGGGTCACATGATGAAAAAGCTTCATGAAAAACAACCACGACGTCCTTTACTATATGTAATGAATCTAAACACAATATCCTTGCCTTGGTAGGCAAGCCCAAAAATGTCCTCCTTCCTCTCTCTCTATCCCCCCCTGAGTGAAAATGTGTAGGGTCACAGCCAAGGAGCAAGGAGTTCCATAAGTAGGACACCTGCCCCAAGCAGAGCCGAGGGGCACTTACTTCTAGAACTCCCCTACTCCAAGGGAATTACCAAACCTAAAAATTCATGTGATTTTATATTTTTCAGTGATACCCTACAGGAAAAAAGACAACACGCCCAGGCCATTTCAAATAACAACAAAACACCCACAGGCACATACTCGAAATGCCCTATGAGAGATTTTAGGCTCTGTAAGTATACCTCCAAATATACAAAAAATATGTCTTGGAGGTTTTTTGTTTTTACATGGCAAAAAGAATTTAAATTTTTTTTCAAAATTTGGCAATTGTTCCCCATGACAATTTTTCCCCAGAAAGGAGAACTGTGAAACAGAAAATTTATGTTTGATTTCTCATTTTGGCATTAGTGCAAAATTTTGCACCAAAAAAAACACGACTGGTCTAGACTCTAAATTCGTTGCATAAAAATTCGACAAAATAGACGGTTACGCACCATAGTAGATTCAGAGAACCGCCGGGCACAGACAATCATCTCCCGTACGTACGTATACTGTGCATAGTAGAGAGACGGGTGCGTGGCGCGTTGGCTGGTGGATTTGGTTGTTGGTTTTTTTTGCATGGCCCTTTGCACGCTCAACCGCTTGGCTTCCATCTCCTCGTCGCTTGCCGTCAGGCGCTCCATCCATGCCAAGGCCATGGCGGCCCACGAGTCAGGAGGAAGAGGAGCACCAGGAGCACCAGCCACAGCAGCAGCTGCAGACTCCCCTATCTCCACCCTGCTTGATTACCATGCGGCGACCAAGCACCATCTGAAGCGTTATGCTCGTGGGCCGCACGGACTCGACTGGGCCAATCAGCCGAATCCCTTCAGACGCTACCAGGGTGCGCAAGTGGAACCGCTGCTGCACTTGCCCGAGTCGCCGCCGTCTGCTGACGATCCCTTGTACCCGGTAGTGTTTTCTTCTTCTTCGTCTTCTTCCTTGGCCAAGCCGCTTACCAAAGCCTCGTTGTCGCAGCTGCTGTACGACAGTCTCGCCTTGTCCGCTTGGAAGTCCGCGGGGCGCTCCACTTGGTCACTGCGAGTAAACCCTAGCAGCGGCAATCTGCATCCCACCGAGGGCTACGTCGTCTCTGATGCTATCGAAGGCGTGTCGGCAACCCCGTTCGTGGCGCATTACGCTCCTAAAGAGCACGCTCTCGAGATCAGAGCGGAATTGCCTCCCGATGTTTGGCAGGGTTTGATGCAGGGTTTGCCCCCTGGCTCGCTCCTGCTAGGGTTCACTTCCATATTCTGGCGGGAAGCTTGGAAGTATGGCGAGCGAGCGTTCAGGTCAGAAACTCTCAAGGGGAATGTGCTGTGAGTGTTTCTGCCTTGCAGTCTGGTAGCTTGAGATTGAGCTTGGTAGGAAGATTTCAGTCACATACTCAAATCTGCATCTCTGTTAGGTTTATGATTTTTCTTTGAATCTTGAACCTGGAGCAAAAATCTGTTGGTGGATGATTGATATGTGACCAGGTATTGCAATCATGATGTGGGCCATGCCATTGGGGCAGTGGCTGTTGCAGCAGGATCTCTGGGATGGAATGCCTGCTTGCTTGATGGTTATGGCAGCCATCAGGTGAATTATCTGCTTGGCCTGACACATGATGAGGAGCCCAGTTCCACAGAGCAAGGGCCTGTAAAGGGTGTCTTTCCTCACCTTGAGCTTGAGCATGGAGATTGCATTATGGCTGTTTTCCCATTTGGTGAGTTTCTATTGG
>Ga0116226_10003185_pt1 | contig 14460 bp, 10 predicted proteins | sample S1TSphfallax_FD_89692 | JGI IMG/M metagenome (GOLD analysis project Ga0116226, IMG submission 89692) | Host-associated microbial communities from peat moss isolated from Minnesota, USA - S1T2_Fa - Sphagnum fallax MG | ecosystem: Host-associated > Plants > Peat moss > Unclassified | place: USA...
ATCGGCCGCAAGCCCATGATCACAGCGGCGTACGGCGTATCCGGCGGCCTATTGGCGGCGAGCGCCATCGCGTTCGGTTCGGGGACGTTGGCCCTGCACGGCCTGATAATCTGCTTTTCCGTGATTTTCTTCGTGGCATCCTCGGCCGCGAGCGCCGCCTACCTGACCGTGAGCGAGATTTTCCCCCTTGAAATCCGCGCGTTCGCCATCGCCGTTTTCTATTCCATTGGCACCTTGATCGGCGGCGTTGGTGCGCCATCGCTGTTTGGTTCGCTCATCGCGAGCGGCTCGCGGCCTGAGGTCATGATGGGTTATCTACTTGGCGCCGCCCTGATGCTAGCGGGGGCGATCGCAGAGCACTTCATTGGAGTCGAGGCGGCAGGCAAATCCCTGGAGTCTGTGTCCAAGCCGCTGCAAAGCAGCGGCTGACTGCATGGAATTCGTATCGCCACTTAGGCATGGATCTAACCGACCGGCGACCACGGTTAGGGATGCGCCGGCGCGCAGATTGTCAAAGGCGCTACATACTGGCCAATCCGATGGAACGATCTATCTGGACGCCTACTATTCCCGACCTTCATCAGGGGGCGGCCCGCGAAATGCGTCGGAGTGCGTTACCACTGGCAAACTGACTGGTTTCCCGGTTTGCGCACTTTGATAGATCGCGGCCATCAACACCTGGTCTTGTAAACCTTCCGCGCCTTTTGTGCGGGGCTCAAAATTGTCGCGGACGCACAATGCCATGTGATCCATCTCGAGACTGAACTGATTCTTCACACCGAGGTTCAACTCAATTGTCGCTTCCGCCTGCCCGTCGCGCCGCGAGATATAGAGCTTCTGACCCTCATAGCCAAAAGCATTTGCAATCTCCGCGCTGGCCTTCGAGCCGAGCACGCGAAAATTGCGATTCTCATGCAGGCTGTAACTCGAGGCGCAATTGGCGATAACTCCTGAAGGGAAACGCAGCACGAAACTGACCGTGGCTTCGACTTCCTTTGAAAGGATACCGTTCTCCCGGTTACCTCGCCTTCATCCACCAGTGTGGGGCTGCCGGCCTCTGTAGCGGCCATACCGTGTGCGGCATACAGCGATGTCGCAATTCCTACGCTACCGGTCAATAAGTGTCGACGCGTCTCGTCGAAAACGCTCGGCATCGGCCTCGCTCCGCTTGAGTTGCCTTTGGTGTCGATTAGCGCGCTTTATGCGAAGGAGCCTTCCTATTGGAATCATGTTTTGGTGTCGCCGGACGGCGGTGTGTTTTACGTCCCGACGAGATTTTAGGATGGCTGCTCTCTTCGTCGGTAGGAAGCTCGGCCTGCTCGTCACCCCCTTCACCGTTGGCCCCTGTCACCGGCGACGTACCCGGATGCGCCAATAGTTCGGCTTTTCGCTGGAGCAGTGCCAACCCAAGCGACACCATGTCGATGCCCGAGGCCTTTGCCTGCGGAAACATGCTGCCCTCTTCCTCTTCAACGTGGTGATCGATTTGTTCGCCGAGTACCGTAACCTTGGCCTCGTAGAGTTCATCGTCCGGATGAGCTGCCTGCAGCTGTGCGATCAACTCCTTCGCCCCCGCATGCTCGACGAGCGCCTCATCCATCAGGTCGTCATCGTCGATCGACTTACGTACGGTAGGGTAGAAAATCTCCTCCTCGATCGCTGTGTGCACGGTGAGCTCCTGGCAGATTGTTGCGACCAGAGCCGATTTCGCCTCGTCACTGCCGTCCTCCTTGAGGGCAGCAAATTCCGCAAACAGCCTCGCGACGCGATGATGATCTGCCATCAGGAGTTCGACTGCGTCTTCACCCGGAGCTTGTTCCATCGACGTCTTTTGCTTCGTAGCCATGATCTACCTTCTATGCTTGTCTTGCTGTGGAGCTGGATAATTAGACGAGCGGCGGATCGGTGTCGCGCTCGGGATGGCGATGTCTTGCAATGGCAGTGATGAACCTCTTCGCGGCCGAGTCGTACTCGCTCGGTTCTGCGACCAAGAGTCCGGGGTCCGGTTCCCCGGAAGGGAGTACTTCGAAGATACCGGCCTTTTTCAGTAGTTTGGACGCTGCACCGAGCACCAGGATCGACTTGCAATGGCGGTATTGGTCTTTCAGGAATTCCAGTGTGTGACCATCCTTTGAGAGTCGTTCAACGGCGTCGATGCCGTCTGGCAACACCAGCGCGTCGAACAGCACCGGCGGCGAGTTCTCGAGAGTGGCGTCCACCTCGAACGTGATGCCCTCGGCGCTCGTCAAGGTCCCCAATCGATTGCTAAGCAGTCGGGTAACCGCGCCGGCCTGGGTGAGCGCGCCAATGATGTTGGACACTGAGGCTCCCTCGAGGCCATCGGCGATCAGAAGGGCAACTTTCCTAGTCGCAATACCACCATTGCCCGGGAGAGCCATCAGGGATAGCGCGGCTGAGGTCGAGACCTCCGGGGTTGGAGTTTTCTGTGTTGCCCTAGGCATGGGCTCGGGCAGTTCCAGCCCGAGATCGTGGGCCAGTTCTACTGCGAGTTCCTCCGAGACGTTCCGCAGTCCCGAGACCATCCGCTTGCGGATCGCAGGCACGGTGACCTTGCTCAATTCGAAGCGAAATGCATTCTTGATGTGCGCACGCTCAACCGGCGTCTGGCTTTCGAAGAACAGGGTGGCTTGGTTGTAGTGTTCGGCGAATTTCTCAGGTTTGCCGCGCACTTTATCGACCGGAGCGTTGTCACTTTCAATGGCCTTTGGAAATGAGACGAACCCCTTCATCCCGGCTTGAAAGGGGCAGCCTCCCCCGAGGGAGTTGGGTTCGTAGCTTACGCGACCGCGCGCAATGGCCTGACGGTGGAGCCCGTCGCGCTGATTATTGTGAACGGCATCGACCGGCGAATTGATCGGAATCTCATGGAAATTAGGCCCGCCGAGGCGGCTGATTTGCGTGTCGAGATACGAGTGATGGCGGCCGTGCAGGAGCGGGTCATTGCTGAAGTCGATCCCCGGCACGACGTGGGCCGTACAGAAGGCGACCTGTTCGGTTTCCGCGAAAAAATTGTCGGGGTTCCGATTGAGCACCATGCGCCCCACCGGGGTAACGGGAACCATTTCTTCCGGCACGAGTTTCGTCGAATCGAGGACATCGAAGCTGAAAGCCTCGGCCTGGTCTTCCGTGAATAGTTGGACGCCGAGTTCCCATTCCGGATAGTTGCCGGATTCGATCGCTTCCCAGAGATCGCGCCGGTGGAAGTCCGGATCCGCCCCCATGATCTTGACCGCCTCGTCCCAAACCAGCGAATGCGTACCGAGCAGAGGCTTCCAGTGGAACTTACAGAAAACCGACTTGCCGGCGTCATTGACCAGCCGGAACGTGTGCACGCCGAACCCTTGCATCATGCGCAAGCTGCGCGGGATGGCGCGATCCGACATCGTCCACATCAACATATGGGTGGACTCCGGCATGAGCGAGGCGAAGTCCCAGAACGTGTCGTGAGCGGTCGCGGCCTGCGGGATCTGATTATTGGGCTCAGGCTTCGCCGCATGAATGAGGTCCGGGAATTTGATGGCATCCTGGATGAAAAAGACCGGGATGTTGTTGCCCACCAAGTCCCAGTTGCCTTCATCGGTGTAAAACTTAACCGCGAATCCCCGGACGTCCCGCGCCGTATCCGCCGAACCGCGCTCGCCGGCGACGGTCGAGAAGCGGACGAAGACCGGCGTGATTTTGCCTTTATGCGCGAATGGCGCCGCTTTGGTGTACTTGGTGAAAGGCGCGTAGTTTTCGAAATATCCGTGGGCGCCCGAGCCGCGGGCATGAACGATGCGCTCCGGGATCCGTTCGTGATCGAAGTGCGTGATCTTCTCGCGCAAGATGAAGTCTTCAAGCAGCGTCGGACCGCGCAACCCGGCTTTGAGCGAGTTTTGGTTGTCCGCGATGGCGACGCCCTGGTTCGTCGTGAGCATCTGCCCGGCATCGTTCACGCGCTTGGCTGTGAGTGCACCATCGAGCGCCCCCGGCTTTAGCGCCGGCGCCCCTGTCTTGGAGGAATCATTCCCCTCGCTTAAAGTGGACGCTCCTGTTTGCGGCGAAGGCATCTTCGAAAATGAGGTCTCCTGCGGTGCGACGGCATGCCCGTATCCGTACTCCCCCGCCTTGTTTTCGTTGAACGGCATCGCCGCCGCGAGCGACGCCTCCTCCGCGGCATGTGCCGCCATCGCGTTCCGGGGCAAGCCCGGGTGCGACGGCCCACTCGTGGTGGTGCCCGCGGCCGTCGGACCGTTCTTTGACTTGGATGTCACAAATTCTCCTGCGTAACTGCCAGACCAAACTCGAACGATGTGCGGATCGACCACAAGGGATCCACTATCGTGCGAGACGACTACCCCCCAATTCGGCTTTTGTCATGCTGCCCACTAGGCTTGCCTCCGCGAAAGGTACGTGGAGATCCGCCGAGCGTTAAGCGCAGATCGGTACAGTTTGGTATCGGAATATTCCTTCACGCTGCTTATGAACGGTCAGCCTTTGCAGCAGTTGGCAAATCACATCAACACCGACCGATGTAGGAGAAGTCCGCGATGTTCATGAGCTACTCCTCGCGGGGCACCCGTCCCGTTGTCGGCGCATACCGATAGCAATCCGGGCAAAGAAGCTCTGGGTTCTTGCGTCTGCGTGAGATTTACTGGTCGAACCAATTTAACTGCGACCTATCGACGTCGCAGATGGAGTGTTCATGGCCCGTGCGTTGTGGAAAGGCGCCATTTCCTTCGGGTTGATTTACGTGCCCGTGGAACTGCATACCGCCTCCAAAGACAATACGTTGCCGCTGCACATGCTCGACAGCCGGGACTTCGCGCCGGTCGGCTATCAGCGCATTAACAAAAAGACCGGGAAAGAGGTCGACTGGGCGCACGTCGTGAAAGGCTACGAATACCGGAAGGGCGAGTTTGTCGCCCTCGCGGATGCCGACTTCAAACATGCCAATGTGAAGGCGTCTGAGACGATCGAGATCGATACCTTCTGCGACGAGCACCAGATCGCGCCAATGTATTTCGAGAAACCCTATTACCTGGCTCCGACCAAAGGCGGCGAAAAAGTGTATTCCCTGTTGCGCGAGGCGCTCGAGGCGACTAACAAAGTGGCGGTCGCGACCTTCGTGATGCACCAGCGGCAGCATCTTTGCGCCATCGCGCCGCAGGGCAAATCGCTGATGCTGTTGACCCTTCGCTTTGCTGACGAGGTTCTCTCGGAATCCGAACGCCAGCCCACCACCAAGATAAGCGCCGCGGAACTCGCGATGGCAAAGCAACTGGTACAGAGCATGGAAGGCAGCTTCGTCGCCGGCAAGTTCAAGGATACGTACCGGGCGGATCTTAAAAGGCGCGTACAGGAGAAAATTCGGAACAAAGAGACGCATTCTCTGAATGTCGAGGAACCAAGGAGCAACGCGCGACCAAAAGCGCAGGTCATCGATCTGATGGCGGCGCTGAAGGCGAGCTTGGAGAAGTCCGGGCAGCGCGGCGAGGCTAAACCGGCGCGTGGGTCGAAGGCGCGCAAGCGCGCCTGATCGGGTTCGAGTCCGTGACCCTCAAACGAGCCACGCCTACAGCGAGCGTAAGCATGCAACGAACTCATCCCTCGCTCTCGCGTTATCAACAGAAGCGCGATTTCACGCAGACAACGGAACCAAGCGGGCGTTTGGTCGTGGCACCCTCGAATCGCTTGCGCTTCGTAATACAAAAGCACGCTGCGAGTCATTTGCATTATGACTTGCGGCTCGAGCTCGATGGAGTATTCAAGTCGTGGGCCGTCACGAAAGGCCCATCCCTCGATCCGGGTGATAAGCGCCTCGCGGTCGAAGTGGAAGATCATCCGCTCGACTATGGCGATTTCGAGGGAACCATCCCTAAAGGGCAGTATGGCGGCGGCACCGTGCAGTTGTGGGATCGGGGTTATTGGGAACCTGCGGGTAATCCGGGTCCCGAGGCGGCCTTGGAAAAGGGAGAGCTGAAATTCACTTTGGAGGGTAAGCGCCTTACGGGCAGTTGGGTTTTGGTACGTCTTAAGAGTGACCGCTCTGGAAGCAAACGGACCAACTGGTTGCTGATTAAGCACCGCGACCAATCCGCGAAGCCGGGTGAAGCACAGGTGCTTCTGGATCTGGACCGGTCTGTGGCGTCTGGACGTTCGATGCGCCAAATAGAGGCGGGGAAAGGCAAATCACCGGCACCTTTCATGCTGGTAGATCAGGCTGTACAGGCTGATGCGGTCTGGCACAGCGATCGAGTCGACAAGTCTCAACGCGTCTTGCAAGCGTCCGCGCCAGCCGCGACCATGAAGGGCGCGCGCCGCTCGAAAGCGGCCGCGCTGAAATCGCTGCCGACCTTCATCGCGCCTCAACTGTGCAAGTTGGTGGAGCGACCGCCGGCCGCCTCCGGGTGGGCCCATGAAGTGAAATTCGATGGATATCGTGCGCAGCTTCGCGTCGAGCGCGGCGCAGCCCGCATGCGCACGCGTAGCGGACTTGACTGGACCGATCAGTTTGCCGCGATTGCCGAACGCGCAGAGACACTGCCCGACTGTATTCTCGACGGTGAAGTCTGCGCGCTCGATCACGATCACATGCCAAGTTTCGCAGCGCTGCAGGCGGCGTTAGCCGAAAAGCAGTCTGAGAACCTGGTGCTCTTTGCCTTTGACCTTCTGGCGGCTGACAAGGAAGACTTGCGGCCGCTGCCCCTGGCCGAGCGCAAAGCCAGGCTCAAGGCGCTACTCGAGAGGGCGGATGCGGGGGACTCGATCCGCTACGTGGAGCATTTTGAATCGACCGCCGATACCGTCTTGCTGTCCGCCTGCAAGATGCATCTCGAGGGCATTGTCTCCAAGCGGCTGGAGGCCTCGTACGTCTCGGGTCGTTCGGGTGATTGGACGAAAGCCAAATGCCGCGCGGGTCACGAAGTGGTGTTGGGCGGCTGGACGAGCGAGCTGGGACAGCTTCGCTCCCTGCTGGCGGGCGTCAATCGCGATGGGCACTTAGTCTATGTCGGCCGTATTGGAACCGGCTATAGCGCGGCGGTCGTCTCGAAACTACAGCCGATTCTTGAAAAACTTTCCCGTGCAAGCAATCCGTTCGGCGGGGCCAATGCGCCGAAGAAAGAGAGCAGCATTCGATGGCTGAAGCCCACGCTGGTCGCAGAAATTGAATTCGCGGGATGGACAGCCACAGGGATGATCCGACATGCCGCTTTCAAGGGACTACGCCGCGACAAGCCGGCCAAGGACGTGGTCGCCGAAATGCCGAGTCCGGTGCCCTCGGACACCGAGGTTCCCGATGAGAAATTGGCCGCCAAGGTGACACGCTCGCGCAAGAAAAAAGCAGCCCCGGCGCGTGCTGCGGACTCGAAATCATCGGAGGGACCCACGGCCGCTCCGCGGGGTGTCGCAGTCGTCATGGGCGTGACGTTGTCGAAGCCGGACAAAGTCCTGTGGCCCGATGCGGGAGACGATGAGCCCGTGAGCAAACTCGATCTGGCCCATTACTATGAGGCGGTCGGCGAATGGATGCTGCCGCATATCGCCCGCAGACCGTGTTCGCTGGTCCGTGCGCCAGACGGGATCGCAGGCGAGCAGTTCTTTCAGCGCCACGCGATGGCGGGCATTTCGAACCTCTTCAGTCTAGTAAAGGTGAAAGGCGACAAGGCAGCGTATGTGCAGATCGACCGTATCGAAGCGCTCGCGGCAGTCGCGCAGATCGGCGCGCTCGAGATTCATCCGTGGAACTGCGCGCCGGCGGAGCCCGAGGTAGCCGGTCGTCTCGTGTTTGATTTGGATCCCGCGCCGGACGTGCAATTCACGGCGGTCATTGCGGCGGCGCTTGAAATCCGTGAACGACTGAAGGCCGTCGGACTCGAGTCCTTCTGCAAGACCACGGGTGGCAAGGGTCTGCATGTGGTCACGCCGCTGACGGGCGGAAAGGATGCAGTCGCCTGGCCGGCGGCGAAGAATTTCGCGCACATCATTTGCGCGCAGATGGCACAGGACTCACCGCGGAAATACTTGGATAACATGTCCAAGAAAGATCGAGTGGGACGTATATTCTTGGATTACTTGCGAAACGATCGCACCGCCACCGCGGTTGCCGTAGTCTCCCCACGCGCGCGACCTGGTGCGCCGGTCTCCATGCCGGTTGACTGGAAGGCCGTGAAAGCCGGCCTTGATCCGGCGCAGTTCACCGTACGGACGGGAGCGGTGATCCTCCAGAAATCGCGGCCCTGGGCTGCCTACGATGACGGGAGCCGATCGTTGGCGAAAGCGATTCGCCAGCTCATGTCGGCTGGGAAGTGAACTCGTACGGGATCAAGTCTCGTCGCTGTGGAAGGCTCAGTCAAGGTCACTTAATTTCCGTGCCAAAAGTACCGGTACTTCGTCGCTTGCCCTATTCGGCCACGATCAAACTCTTTTTAAACTGCGCCTTCAACAGCCGGTCTTCAAGTATCCGTCCGACAACATAGAGAACCGCGAAAATTCCCGAAAATATGTAGGCGGCCTTCGGAGAGAGCTTCTTATCTTCGTCTGCATGATCTTTTTTGGAATTATCGGGTTCTGGGGCGCCCAAGGCTTTGTCGATCGGGTTCATCGGCATACCCGCATGCTTTTTTTCTTCCTGCGCCGGTGGTTTTTCGAACTTGCTGACGACGACGGTGAACTGAGCGATACCAAGAAATAGAGGCGCGGCCAGAAAACAAAAAAGCAAGGTTTTGCTAGTCAGATGGTAGCGGAGAACAGACCCGCCGGCGCGCTCGTCGATTCGCAACTCGCCGCCATCAAAGACAGACATTTTGTCCTGGGCGGCCTGGTTCTTCTTGCTGAAAATCAGCGTGTCGTTCGTCCGTTGATAACTGGTGCCCGTCTGACGAAAGAGGGGATCGAGCCTGTCGAATGCATCCTTGCTCGATTGACCAGGGGCGAGCACCAGGCTGTCTCTGATATGCCATATCCAATCGATGAGACGCAGGTTCAAAAGCGTTGCTCCAGAGGCAAGCGTTCAGTGAGCGTCTTCCATGCCTCGGTGAAGGGATGGGTCATCTGCTCGCGGATCGACATGCGGCGACCGCCTTCCATGCCCAGTAATTCGGCTTCTCCATCGATACAGGTGCCAAAAATACGGTCGATGAAAATAAACGACCCGGCGAAATTGCTCCGGGTGGCCTCAAAGTCTCGAGAGTGGTGCACGCTGTGATGCTCGGTGGTGTTGAACAGAAAACGCCACCATCGAGGAGAATTGAAGCGGACGTTGATGTGTTGGTAGGTCCCGATGGCCAATCCGAACGCGCCGGAGATCAGGACGGCGCGCGGTAGAAAGTCAAAAAAACCACCGATGCCGAGACCGATCAGAAAGAGCTCGACCGGGTTGCCCACCGCGCCCTTGTTGATGTTCAGCTGAGTGATGTAATGATGCACCGAGTGCGGCAGCCACAGCGGGTACCAGTTATGCATTCCGCGATGCATCCAGTATTGCCCGAAATCGAAGATGAACGCCATCAGGAAGGCTTGCAGCAATATCGGTAAGCCGGTGAACCAGAGGAAATCATCTTGATGGAAATAGTGCTCAATGGACTTTGCCATGACATCGCTGCCGATGAAGTGGCTGACCATATGTAGCAGCGTGAATCCAAGCCCGACGTAAAAGAGATCGGTGACCAATTCTTTCCAGGTCAGCCGCCAACTCGCGTAGCGCGGATTCACCCATTCGAGCCCTAACAACAGCACCTTGAAACCGATGCCGATCCCTACGGCGGTCGATGCCTTGGCAATCGAATTGGGGGCGTAGTACCAGAATGCGATCATCGCAACCAGCATCGCAGGCTGGAACCACGTGAAGACGAATCGCTTCACCGGGCCGCCCTCGACCTTCGGGATGTTCTCCCAGCCAACCGTAACCGGCGACTGGGTTCCGATCATCCGTTTACCGACGCGAATTCCATGCACAGCTTTCTCGCATGAGTCGTGATGCTTACAATACTGGAGCGGCAGAGATCGAACTTGGATCCCTGTGAACGGCTCTGCGCGCTCAATTATTTATAATTCGATGTTAGCAGCGGCATCAGCCCGCGTCGAGTCGTTCGAAACACCGGGTACATCCGTTCAAAAGTCGGTCCATTGATCGCCGCCACCCGCGGCCTGCTGCGCGGGCGTCTCGGTGGCTGGCGCACCGGCTTTGGCGTTGCCGCTCCACGGGCGGCTCCCGCTGCGCCGCTCGGGCGCGGGTGGGCGCGGCTTGACCGCCCCACTGCTGGCCGCCAAGCTGGTGCCAGCCGGGGTTGATGAGTTGTCGACGCGATAACGCGAGATCAGATGAGATAGATTCCTCGCCTGCTCCATCAATCCCTGGGACGCCGCGGAAGCCTCCTCGACGAGAGCCGCATTCTGTTGCGTCACCGCGTCCATCGAGGTGACCGCCTTGTTCACTTGTTCGATACCGGAGGCTTGCTCGCGGCTCGAGGCGGATATTTCCGCCACCACGTCGGTGACCCTTTTGACGCCCGCGACGATCTCGCTGAGCACCTTGCCAGACTCGTCGACGAGCTTCGTGCCCTCGCTGACCTTGCCGACCGAGTCCTGAATCAAGGCTTTGATCTCCTTCGCGGCACCGGCACTGCGCGAAGCCAGATTGCGCACCTCGGAGGCGACGACCGCAAAGCCGCGACCTTGCTCGCCAGCGCGCGCGGCTTCCACCGCCGCATTCAGAGCGAGCAAATTCGTCTGAAACGCGATCTCGTCGATGACGCCGATGATGTCGGCGATCTTTTTGCTCGCGACATTGATCTCGCTCATGGCCGTAACTGCACTTCCGACGACTTTGCCGCCGCGTTCCGCCTGATCACGGGCCGCAACCGCCAATTGGTTGGCTTGCGCCGCATTGTCGGCGTTGTTCTTGACGGCTGAGGTCATCTCTTCCATCGACGAGGCGGTTTCCTCGAGACTGGATGCCTGTTGTTCGGTGCGCTGGCTCAAGTTCAAATTGCCACGCGAGATCTCGTCGGCGCCCGTGCTGACCTCGGCGGCGGCGCTCGCCATCGCCCGCACCACGTCGGCCATGTTGCCGATCAAGCGATTCATACCCTCGCAGAGCATCTTGAAGAAACCATCCTTGCCTCGCTCGTCGATACGGGCCGTCAAATCCCCGTCGATCGCCTGGGCGACCATGACGTTGACTTCCTGCTCGATTTTGAGCTCCTGGGTGCGGTCCAGCCATTGGACGACGGTGCCCACGCGTGCGCCGTCGGCGGCACTGACCGGATTGGCGACGATCCGCAAAGTCACCTCGCCAAAAGCCAATTCTTCGCTGTGAGCGGCAGCGAGCCCTTGCGGCAAACGGACCAAGGTGTCGAGGGGCGTCCCCAGCAACCGCTCAGAGTCAAATTGCCGGGCGACCGTGCGAATCTGCGCCGCATACTGCCGGAAGAGGCTCAAAGCCGCATCGTTGATGTAGATGACCTTGCCGTGGTTGTCGGTGAGCATCGTGCCGGTCGTGACCCGGTCGAGCGCGGTACGGATGCGCGCGTTCTCGGCGGCTGCCGCCCGATCGGTTTCAGTACGCTGCCGCAAGTCCGATTGCATCTTCGCAACCGTTGCAAACAAACTGGAGTCATCGCCCTGGCGCAAGACGATCTCGGTCGAGAAGTCCCCTGTCGCGACCTTAGCCGCGACGTCGGCGACATCAGCCGGTTCGCCGCCCAGCTGACGCATGATCTGCCGCAAGATGATCCAGCCGAGCGCCAAGACGAATCCGATGGTGACCAAGGCGATCACCATGCCGGTGATCGCGGCCCTCGACTTGATCTTGACAGCCTCCGCGGCACCGGCATTACCCAGTTCCGCGTTGTAGGCCGCCTCTGCGTTGACGTCCTCGACGGTCTTTAGAAGGACTGACTGCTGGCTTTGCAGGTAATCGACGGCTTCGGCTTTCTTACCTGCCCTCGACAAGGCCATGGCTTGCTCGACGACTTTGTCGCAGGCATCGATGTCGGCGCGCCCCACCTCGAGCAGCTCCTTGTCGTGAGCGTCTGATATCAGCGGTTCGTAGTCCTTGAGTGCGGCGCTGACCGATGCTTGGGCGTTCGCGAACTTCGCTTCGAGTGGCGCCAGGAGAGCCGGATCATGCGCCGCGACGTCTTGCCACGCCGCCATACGGATGCTCGCCATCCCAGAGGCAACGCGATCGAAGACCAACAGACTGGGTACGGTATTGACGGTGCCATAGCTCGCCGCCTCATATACCTTGTCGCATTCGTGCAGCAGCACGCCCGCGACAAAGACTATACCGGCCAAAGCCGCGATCGGCAGCATCGCAAGTTTCTTCGCGACCGTAAGGCCCCTCTGTGCACCCATAGAATCAACCTCAGCTCATTGTTGTGGCTATAGGCTGATAGCGGCAGGGATGTCAGTTATCGGAGCCGTTCACGACATTTAACGTAAAGAAGTTGTCAAAATGTTGGACGCCGTCACATCCCCCAGACTCTCAGGCAGCCGGCGGATGCCGATAGTGCGCCGGGAAAGCAAACCAGTCGATGCAATTAGGCCGCCGCCGTCGTCTCCTTGAGCTGCGCCTTGCGGTCTGCGAGCTGTATGCCGACTGCCGCAAGATCCATCTTCGACTTCTTGGCTTCCGCGAAAATGCCGTTCGGCTGTTCTTCTTCTTTGACATGGTGCTTGATCATTTCCGATAGCACGTGAACCTTGGCGTCGTAGAAATCATCGGAGGGGTCCGATTCCTGGATCTCCGCAATCAGTTTCTTCGCGCCGTCGTGCTCGACGACTGCCTCGTGATGCATATCCTTGTCTTTAGTCGCCTGCAAGAAAGCCGGGTAGAAGATCTCCTCCTCGATCTCAGTGTGTACCGTGAGAGCCTGGCAAATGCTTGCCGCCAGTCGGCGCTTGACGTTCGCGGAGCGGGCTTTCTCGAATTCGGCAAACCACTGCTCGACTTGACGATGATCCGCTTTCAACAGGGCCACGGCGTCCTGTGGTTTGCTCTTGGATTTCGCTGCAAGTTTATTCGCCATTCGCAAGTCTCCTCATCGGTGATGACAGAAGACGCGAGTCTCGCGACGCATGCGAGAGTTCGAAGTCGGCGCTAGCCCCGAACGTCTGTCGGTGCTCTTCGTACAGCGCAGGAGTCGGACATTATCGTGGTCCTGCGGGCTTGACTGCCAGCGCGATCACGTCGCTCCATCGAGGTGAGTCCGTAGGATACGCCTGACAGGAAAAGCGCGGCGGCGACGATTGTCTGAACGAACGCATTTTCGCAATGTAGGGCCGACGGTAGATCGGCATGTTCACCAAACAAAGGGTATTTATTTATGGGTCGCGGAATTTTACTGTGGATGCTGGGCGTACCGCTGCCGGTCATCTTGTTGCTCGCTATGTGTTCACATCGCTAGCGGCGGCATAGGCCATGAATGATCGAGCATTTCCGGGTGCCGTCGCGACGGTCGTCGCCGCTGCACCCTCCTCCCAGGTCGCCACCTCTTGGCCGGCCATTATCAGCGGCGCCTTCGTCGCTATCGCTGTGTCGATGATTCTGATGATCGTCGGCACGGGGATAGGATTCGCGTCCTTCTCGCCATGGGCAAGCGTCCCTTCAACCGCCAAGTCGCTTTCGCTGAATGCGACCATCTGGTTGATCGTGACCCAGTGGGCGTCGGCCGCACTCGGGGGATACATCGCAGGTCGCCTGCGGACACGTTGGATCGGCACGCATGCGCACGAAGTGTTCTTTCGCGACACCGCCCACGGATTGATCACTTGGTCGGTGGCAACCGTCTTCGCCGCGGCGGTATTGACCGCGACGCTTTGGACGACGGTAACTGCGGGCGTGCATGCGACGACTGGCGTGGCGAGCGCCGCTACGATGCCGGCGGAGGAAAATTATGACACTGACGTATTGTTTCGGCCGGCCCTTGGGTCGGGGACGGCGCCAGTCGGCGAGAGCTTACCATTCAGTCAGATTGAGCACATCGTGGCTAACGCGGCCATGGTCGGTCACTTCCCCGACTCGGATCGCGCGTATCTCGCGAATCTAGTGGCGGCGCGGACCGGCATGCCGTTGGTCGACGCGCAGAAGCGCGTCGAGGACTTCATCACGAACACGCAAGCTGCCAAAGTCAAGGCAGCGGCCGAGGCGGACGTGGCGCGCAAGGATGCAGCGGAAGCGGCGTTGTACGTGGCGCTGTCGTTGGTGATAGGAGCATTTATTGCGTGTATCACCGCGGCATTGGGCGGACGCGTGCGCGAAATGCATCCTTGAATGAGAGATTGGGGGCTGGCGATGCTCGACGTGACCGCGGGGGAGCCGCACGTCGCTCCCCCCGGTCTTACATCCTGGTACAGAGCGGTCGCCTAGGAGCGGCTTCGAGCCGCCACCGGCGCCCCATCGGCACCACCAATGACGATTTCGACGCGTCGATTGAGCTGCCGCCCGCCGGAATC
>Ga0116226_10003186_pt1 | contig 14456 bp, 19 predicted proteins | sample S1TSphfallax_FD_89692 | JGI IMG/M metagenome (GOLD analysis project Ga0116226, IMG submission 89692) | Host-associated microbial communities from peat moss isolated from Minnesota, USA - S1T2_Fa - Sphagnum fallax MG | ecosystem: Host-associated > Plants > Peat moss > Unclassified | place: USA...
AAAAAAAAAAAAAAAAAAAAAAAAAAAAAAAAAAAAAAAAAAAAAAAAAAAATAAAAAAAAAAAAAAAAAAAAAAAAAAAAAAAAGTTTTTGGCGACTGGCAGGAGGTGGGGCAGAAATGAGCTCTCCGGTTTAGATTTCCTTAAGAACAGAACGGTAAACTACTACTCCTCGGCTCTCCGGTTTAGTTTTCCTAGACAACAGAACGGTAAACTACTGGTACTCTTTCTGTTTTCCGTATAAGCGCTCCTATGGGAGCGCTTCTATACGGATAAACTAGAAGACTGTACTATTTTTCGGAATTCTAAAAAAAATATTCTTAAAGAATAAGCTCTTTTTAAAAATAGATATTATTAAAGAATAAGCTCTCTTTCTGATTCTGCGATTGGGGCTTTGCCCCCAATCGTCTCCTCTGGATATAAAATTTCTCTTTAATTTTCTGATCAAACATACCGCCAGCAACACCTCTTCCACAAAACTCTATGATATTTCTATCAATTTTATCCTATAAAGTATAGGAATCTATTTAACCAAGAGGAGTTACAAGATTAACAAGTATCTATTTGAAGATGAATTAATGGCATTCATGTCTCCACCAAAAGAAATCAAACCTGCCATCCAAAAATACTATGACTACCTCTCCAAGATCATTATCACTGGCAGTGGTATGCTTCCAGATCCACAAAGTCCAGAAGACTACATCTATAGAGAAGTAACTGAACAAGAAGAGGAAGAATTATTTTACATGATCGGAAGTTGGCTTAACTCACTCAACTGATAAAAAAGGATATTTTACGATAAGAAAGACTAAATCAATGCATTTTAAGATATAATAAGTATAACCATTAACCAAGGACAAAAAAGATGAAATTGTCATTTGTTTACAAGATCAAAAATCCCGAATATATTGAATTTATTAATGGAACTAAAGTATGGTATATTGAAGGTAAACGTCATCGAGTAGATGGGCCAGCAGTCCAACAAGCTAATGGTACTAAATTTTGGTATTTTGAAGACAAACTTCATCGAGTAGATGGTCCAGCTGTTGAATTTGCTAATGGAACTAAATGGTGGTATCTTGAAGATAATCTTCATAGAGTGGATGGACCAGCTTGTGAATTTGCTAGTGGAGATAAAGCTTGGTATTTTGAAGGAAATCTTCATAGAGTAGATGGTCCAGCTGTTGAAGCTGCTGATGGAGATAAAAAGTGGTTTATTGAAGGTAAGCTTCATAGAGTAGATGGTCCCGCAATGGAATTTGCTGATGGAGATAAATTTTGGTATTATCAAGGCCAACAAATAAAATGTTCATCTCAGCAAGAATTTGAGAGATTAATTAAATTAAGACTGTTTTGGTAAATCACAATGAAATCTCTTACTTTTGATGAAATGGAAAGAATTTGCGAAGATGATTTAACCTGGTTATTTTGTTTCTCTACAGCAGACTGCGGTATCCGCAGTAATTGGGAAGCCTGTGTATCAGCAGCTTGCTTTGGAAAAACAGAAGGTTTTTATGATAATACCAATTCTTTTTTATTGAATAGCGTAGCCAGACGTAGGAAATTAGAAAAGATTTTCAATTCATTAACAATTGACAATCAAAATATTCTCTTTGCCTCTTTTGCCGATGTGCACTTCAGCCAACCTGTCCTTAAGATATTTAAGAAATTCGTAGGAGCCGCTTACTGCACTCCTTTAGCTGACACTAAGACTCTGACCTCTGCTTGCCAGAGAATTGCTCAAGGAAAAGAATTAAAAGGCGATAAACAATTAGTAGCACAAGTCAGAATTGCCGCTACCAAAATTTATGCTGAAGTCATCACCGCTTATATGAGAGCTAAATATGAAAATTCAAAAAATGAAAGATAAGAAAATGGAGAAATAAATGGAATTCTGCATCAAACCTGTTTACACTACCACCGAATTGAAAATACTTTTGGGCTTCAAGAAAAGTGAAAATACCAAAAAATTCCTCATCAAACTAAATGTTCCTTGCTCCACTACTGGCAAAAAAGATTTCTGGATGCTCTCCGATATCAAAACTCACTGTCCTTCTCTCTTCGATTCTATCCTGGAATCAGTCGGATTGAATAATATGATAACTAAAAAACCTTCCATGGACGTGGATGAAGAATTTTACTCAAGTTTAAATTTCAAGTAACTTCCAATATTATCCTGAAATGTCCTTGATTGTCCTCAATTATCTATCTACTATATGAGCCTTGCGTATGACGGTAGTACGAGTAAGTCAATGTTTTCATCATCTTTTTCCATTGACACTAGGATCTGATTCAATTTCAGAAAGGCTCAATCCTACTAATAGTTAACGGATTGTAGAGTGTATGGGAAGCACGATGTATAAATCTAGTATTCTCTGTGTTGCGTATGTAATAATTTATTTGTCGACCAGATTTATACATAAGAACAGTTCGATTCTGTAACAATCCACCAATTTTCCACATAATAACAAATAGATGGAGTTTAATATGGACCTAAAAGAAGATATCAAAGAAGTTGTTGAAGAAGTTAAGAACGTAGCAGAACAAGTGGTAGATTTTGTAGAAGCTGCCGATCTTAAAGTGTTGGTAGGTATCAAACAAGAAGTAGAGCTTCTAGAAGCTAAGTTTGAGACAGCTAAAGCCAAATTGGAGCATGCTCTTCTCAAAAGACAAATAGTAGAATCTCAGGTCTCAATGAAGTATAAAATGGGACCAGCAGATTCAATAGATAAGGATACAGGACTTATTTCACGCAAGTAAATAACCTATCAACAAAATAAACAATATAAGGAAACAACATGTATTTAACAAGCAACAACACAATATTATTAATATCACAATCAGAAATTGAGAAAACAGTTTCTCAATTCAAAGCCTCCTTACCTCCAGTCTACACACCAGTTGATGTAGCTAAGTTCATGGTGCAAATAGATAATAAATTAAATGGAAAAGTCAGAGTTCTTGGGGAACTTCCTAAAACACTTGATTCTCGCAAATTTAAAGTAGCCTACTCTGAAAATGGAGTTTCTAAGGCTGAAGTGGTTTCAGAAGAAGCTGTGCTAGAAAGTCTTAACAACGCCCAAGAACTACACATTACCAAAGAAGGTATTCATATCGGTCCAGAGGACCTCTCTTATTCTGAACATTTCAAAGATGCTAGAGACCTTCTTAACTATGCTTCCAAAACAGTTCAGAAGTTCGACCTAACCTCTGCTGAGATGTCTGTCAAGGTAGATGATGTAGTTTTCTCCGTTAAAGTTACCAGATAAGGTTAATATGGCTAGGAAAAGCAAAATACCTCTCAAACTGCATTCTGAAATAAAGAAAATGAATTCAGATGGATTAACTTCCACCAAGATTAAAGTTTGGTTAAAAGAAACTCACAATATTTCCGCGGGACTAACCGCTATACAAACCTTACTCAGACAAGCTACTCAGGAATATAAAGCTGCTTACCAAACAGCTTTTGCCAAAGCTGTTGCCGATTCTGCTGCCCAAGATATTGAAATTCTTCATGATAAGATTGTTAAACTCAATCTGAAAATGGATGCAGCCATACAATCTGATGATCTATCCGCTGTCAGAGTCTATGGCGATTTACTCTCCAAATTTCAGGATAGAAGAATGAAACTATCAGGATTAGATAAAGACGGCGGCTCTCTCGATGACCAAATGTTGGATGATCTGATGGCGAAATTAGGCCGATAACTGGGCATACAGGAAAAATAATTTCTAATAATAACCGACAAAACAACAACATAAGGAACATCATGAGCAAACTGATACTTTTTAGAAAAAAGTTCCAGTCTCTACCAATCCAGCAAAGAAAAGAGTTTCTCAGTAAACTCAATAAAGCACAACGTTTTTCTCTTTATTTGTATCCTGAATTCTTCCTGTTCGATAAACAAATCATTACCGGAGAACAGCGATACACCATTCTACGTTGTGGGAGATCATTCGGCAAAACCTTCACGGGATCTGCTTGGATTGCTCGCAAAATACTGGATGGTGCCGAAACATTAGGATTAGTGGGACCTACCATTTCAGATGTAGAAAGCGTCATGGTAAAAGCCATTATCAAATGGTTTCCAAAAGGAGAAGCTTGGTATGTAGGTGGCGATAAAAAGATAATCAAATTCTCCAAATATCCACAAACTATCGTTTACTGCTATTCTTCGGACACTGAAATCCGTGGACCTAACTTAGAGTATCTGTGGTGCGATGAGATAGTTAAATGGAATGATAAGATTGCCGATAAGGTGGAAGAAACCTTTGCTACAGCTGATTATGCTGTTCGTATAGGTAAAAATCCTCAAACTCTCATTACTTCTACTCCAAAACCATTTCCTCTCTTCTTCAAATGGGATAAAAAAGTCAGAGAAGGTAATCCTCTATACAAGATGTATACTGGTACTATGTTTGATAATCCTTTTCTTTCTGACTCCTATAAACAAGCTATGATTGATGAACATCCTGGTAGAGAAGGAAGGCAGGAAATCTATGGCGATCTATTAGAGGACGTAGAAGGAGCTGCCTGGAACCAGAAGATGATAGATGATTGTCATCTCTACACCAAAGACTATATTGATATTCAGAATAATAAAGCTGATATTAAAGATTTTCTTTCCATTAAGAATCCAGTAATTACGGATGAACAGCGCAAATTATCTCTCAAAGGAGAGTTGAAGCTCAAACCAAAGTTTTCTCTTTTGCGTATTGTAGTTTCAGTAGATCCTACAGTTTCAGACAAGCCAGATAAGGATGAATGTGGAATTATTGTGGCTGCTTTGGGCTCTGATGGTCATTGTTATGTTTTTGCAGATCGTTCTGGACAATACACCACCGCACAATGGGCGCAAGAGTCAATTGATGCGCTACGAGACTACTCAGCAAGTATGATTGTAATAGAAGATAATAATGGTGGAGAATTAGTTAAAAAGAATATATTATCAGTTGATCCAAACGTTTACGTCAAAGGAGTCAAAGCTGCTAAAGGTAAGATTGATCGCGCTTTACCAGTCTCAGCTCTCTATGCTAGAGGTTTAGTCCATCATATAATGCCAACTAGAAAGCCAAACGAACAATATATTAATCCTTTTGAAAAATTGGAATATCAGATGACTCATTTTACAGGCAATCCTAAAGAAAAATCACCAGATCGATTAGATTCGCTCACCTGGGCCATATACGAGTTGAAACTCAGTCAGACCTACGTTAATCGTAATGTTGACGCCATACCTCACTACTAAATGGAAAAATGAATGAAAATCAAGTATGGAATCCTAAATACCAAAAATCCTTGCTATGACGAGGATTGGACTACTAAGCTACAGTTTCTCTATGAAGGTAGTATCGCCATGCAAAAGAACGCACAAATGTTCATTCCAATGGAAGTTACTATGGGAGAAGGTCCTGTTACCTATGCTCAAAGACTAAAATGCGTGGCTTATCGTCCTTATTTCTCCACCATCATCAACGAATTCATGGGAGAACTGTTCGAGAAATCCTTTTCTATTCTTCCTGCTGCTGATGCTTCTGATGGAACCACTGACGGAGATGATATTAAAGATGGATATCAGGACTCTTTCTACAAAGAATTTTCCAGAAATTCCGATTTACAAGGAAATAATCTTACCTTTGTATTTGAATGCTTAACCAAAAGAGCTTGTGTTGCCAAAAGAGCGTATTTAGGAGTAGATTTTCCTAAACCAGAAGAGGTTAAATCTTTAGCTGACCAGATTAAGTCTGGATTGACTAGAGCTTATGTCTACGAGATACCAACTCTCTGCGTAATTGATTGGGATACTGATCAATTTGGTAGATATACCAGAGTTGTCCTCAAAAACGAAGAATGTCCTCGTAAATCTATCATGCAGCCAAGAGATACTAAGATAGTCTCTTTCAAGGTATGGGAGAAGGAGCCAGGACAAGATCCTAAATGGTATCTATTTCAATTAGAATATAAAAAGGATGATCCTATTGACAATGACACTGAGATTCCTTTGGTGGCTGAAGGTAATGTTTCTTTTCCAGAAATACCTGTTATGTGCCTTGAGGTACCAGATCATTTATGGATTGGTGGACTCATTGGTAATATGGCAGTAGAGCATTTCAAACGCAATTCTGAGCTAACTTGGTCCAAGAAGAGAAACTTATTTTCTGCTCCAGTTATGTTCCTGGGACCTGAATTACCAGGAAATGGAGATTTGGGAGATGTTCAAGGTGATGAGCTAAGAGATGTTACTGCCATTTCTAAGGTAAGATCTAAGAATATTGCTGTTTTAGGAGCTTCAGACGATTTCAAGTTTGTAGAACCAGATGGTAATGTTTATGTTATTGAAGATACATCACTAGAAAAACTGGTGGATTCTATGTTTGCTTTGGTAGGATTGAAAGGTCATACCATTCAGCAGATGTCTAAAATTCAAGGAGAGTCTGGTTTATCTAAGATGGAGATAATAACTCAAAAGAGAAGATTCTTGCCTCATTTGCTAATTTGATTAGGAATTTTGGTGCTCGCATGTATCGTCTTATCTCTGAAGGTAGAGGAGAAAACATTATGTGGAGAGTCGTAGGTATGGAAGATTTCAAGTTTGTGGATTCTCAAGATGCTCAGAAAGAAGCTTTGGCTATGGGTAAGACTCCTTGGGATATGTCCAGAACTCTTTTGAAACATTTGGAGAACAATTTGGCTCTTAAATTGGCTGGAGATATTCCTGCGGAAACTCAAGCTACCATTAAGAAAGAAATTGATGCTTCTGTGGATGCTATGGGTAAGGATGAAGTTATTCTACCTACTGCTGGAGAGATGATGGAAGCTACAAAAGAAAATAATGCCAAAGATAGTAAATAAAAGAAATACAAATATTTTAAACACATAATCAGGAGAATATAGTTTATGGCAATTTTATTTCAAGTCGCAGCAGATGGTTATAGTCAAGGCAATTTATTTTCAGATGGTGACACTACCATACCAAAATTGAATGAATATGGTGCTCAAAGAGTAGTATTAGATTCTTCTAGTGGAGTTCCACTTGGTCCTTCCAATCCTCTTCCAATTAGTCTTGCTTCCGCTGGAGCACCTAAATTTGGACAATTAACTACTTCTGGTACGGCTCAATTACTAGTATCAAGTACCACAATATGTTCAGTAGGAGTAACTATTTATCCAGATCCTAGCAATGATACATATCTTTCTCTTTCACCTATCACAGTAGGTACCGGAAGTACCACTTTTATTCTTAGAACAGGTGGTGCCCCGTTAATTATTTCAGGACCTATCGACTTACATACTATTTATGTTTTAGATAATGGTAGTCCTTCTACTATTACATTTATGGGACAATAACCGATATACGCATAGTTTTATCTTTTATTAAAATATCTAAATTATTTAATGTAAGTAAAACTACCATCATAAGGAATATTTAATGTTTAATTCATTACAAAGACCTCAACATCCTCTATTTGCTGCTGGTAATTTATGGAATCCTAATAAGTTAACCACTCCTCCAGTTTTTCTGTGGGATACTAAAGTTGCTTCTACCATTACTCAATCATCCAATAACGTCTCTAAATTAACAGACGCTCGAGGATCTACCTACACTGATTTTTTAACAAGCACTGGCACTGCTCAACCTGTCTTTACTCCTGCAACTACTTTTGCCGGCAGACCAGCCTTAGTCTTTTCTAATGCTAACGCTTCTAAAATGGCATCGTCTGATACAGGTGCGCTACCAGCTAATGATCCGTGGTATATTTTTGCCTTAGTACAATTCTTGACAACTCCAGATTATGGTATGATTGCTACCATTGGCGGTACTCAAACTTCTGCTCCAGCTAACGGATTTATTGCTTCGTTATATAACCGTCTTTGGCCAGTTTACATTAATCTTAGTGGTCAAGTGGGATATTCTTATTCTCCAGGTTTGGGAATTATTGATACATCCGCTGTACATGCTTATCTAGTAGTATTCGATGGTATTTCTATTAGAACTTGGATCGATGGGATCCAGCAAACTCAGCTTGACAATATTTCTCTAACTATTGCTTCTAAACAATTAACTTTAGGTGGAGATTTCTATCCGAATTATCCTCAATGTCCTAATTATAATGGATTTTATGGTTTCTTTGGTTATGGTGGTGCGCCATCTGAAACTGAAGTTAATAAAATCTATTCTTTTGCTAACAAAAATTTTGGAATTGGAACTGGAACTAGATTAACAGTCAATCATGGTTGTTCTATTGAAGCAGGTTATGGATTAAGTGGACCAGCCTCAGGTTGGCCACAATTAGCTGCTAATCAAGCCACTATTGTTCCAACAGTTAAAAGTTATGCGGTTGTTGGATTAGGTATTGGATGGATTACAGGTCAAAATACTATTGCCGATTCTTCTGTCAATACAAATGGAACTTGGCTTTTGGGTAATCCTACAGGTACTGTAGCTGCTCCTACTTATAGTACGGTAGGTCCGTACTCCAGCGTTTGGAATGTTTCTCCACCTAATAGTCCTAATAAATGGACTATCTATTGGGGATCCACTCTTAGTACTAATGATTTATTTTTTGGTGCCACAGGTTCTCAAGCTTATTTCTCTCAACAAATTCAAGCTGCTTACGTTAATTCTTTGGGTGGAACTTTTGTACCATGTACGGTATTTCCAAGAAATGGATATGAAACTCCAGTAGGATTTGAGGCTCAAAGACAAGCATATAATGCTCTAGTTGCTGCTGGTTGGAATCAACCTCTCAAATCAGCTAGAATTATTGGTGCCACTAATACTTCTCCTGTTGTCATTAAAACTCCAATACCACATTCTTTCGTGACTGGCGATCAAGTTAATATAGAATTAGTGACTGGTAATACTATTTGTAATAATGCTCAAGGATCTCCATGGACTGTCACTGTAGTAGATTCTACACATTTTTCTCTTAATGGATCTACAGGTAATGGAGCTTGGGCTGGTGGAGGAATTGCTTTTTCTGGCACAGGATTAGGAGCTAAGTATTGGATGGATCCAGGTAATTTGCCTGAGTTTTCGGTGACTACTAATACTACGTATTTCCAATCGGACCAAACACATCCAACTGCTGTAGGACAAAATGTTATTGCAACTGTAGCTGGTCCTGGTACAGGAGCTATGAGTCCAGTACAAATAATTAATGCTTTAGGATAAAGTAGACTGGCACAAGATTGCATCCTTAATTTAATCTTGGTCCTATAATTACCTTAAATGTCCTTAAACAGCCACCAAAGTGCTTCTTACATATAGGATAAGCAATTATCAAATATCAATGTGGTAATTGACCTTTACTAGACCGTCATTATGGACGTAAACATAACGTGACAAATTCCTAGTCATAAAATTGGAGACAACAATGGCTGACAAAGCTGATCAGGTGGAAAAAGAGGATACCTCCGTAACATTATCTTCTGAAGATGAGTTAATTGATAAACTAATGAGCAAGTTATTGCCTCAGTTAGAGAAATCAATTAACAAAACAGTCAATTCTGCAATTACTGCTCGTAAAAAAGAGTTTGAACCTCGTGCAGAAGAGACACAAGAAAACGCAACGAAATCTAAGAAATCTCAAGATCCTCAATTAGCAGAAGCTCTCAAAAAGATAGAAGCTCTTGAAGCTAAGGCTGCTGCCGAACAAGCTGAAAAGAAAGATATGTTTTTGAAATCTAATCTTTCCGACTTACTAGATAAAATGGGAATTATACCTGAATTGAAATCAGGTAAAATGTCCGAAATTATTCTTAACAAATTAGCAGGATATTCCGAAGAGGAAGGTTCCGATGAATTAGTTTGGAATACTAAATTAGGTCCAAAGCCTCTAGAAGCAGGAGTAAAAGAGCATTTTAGTACGCCAGAAGGTAAAGCCTATTTGGTTCCTAAATCTGTTAAAGGTTCTGGAGACAAGTCTTACACAAAGACTTTAACTACCACTGAGGATGATCCTTCAATGGCAGCCGCTAAGTCAATATTAGCACCTTACCTAAATCGTCCTGGTTTCTGATCAATAATCTTGTAAACTTTACATTAAAGGAAAATTACTATGTCTGTAACACCTGAAGTTCTTGCCAACATGCAAAACTCTCTTTCGCAATTATTTGCTAAAGACTTAATTAACCAATGGAATCGTTCCACCGTTCTATTAGGCAAAATACCAGCCGAAGCCGGTTTTGGTAAGAATATTGCCTGGGACGTTGGTTTCACCGGAGCAACTGCTAACGCCTATACTGAAGGTGCCAACGTAGTCACTGGTGAATATTCGGTAGACGCATTCCAACCTGCTACTCTTGCTTGGGGACACTATCGTTCTGTCTTCTGGGTATCAGATACAGAATATGATGCTGCTGCTGGATCAGATCGTTCTGGTGAAGGTTTAATTCGTCTTCTAAAGACTCGTTTAATGGGCGCTTCTCAAATCGTTGCTTCTACTTGTAACAAAGATGCCTTCTTCGGAACTGGTACTGCTACAAGTGGTAACTTCATTGGTGCTCCAAATATCGTCGGATTACTAGGCGGACCTCTTGAGTCCACTGGTGTTTATGCTAACGTTAACCGTTCTTCTTTCCCAGAATGGCAAGGTAACGTTCTTTCTAACGCCGGTGTTGCTCGTCCTTTAACTTTTGATTTAATTTCTCTATTGGAGAATACAATCTATACCGCCAGCTATGAGCGTCCTGACTTAATCATAGTCGATCCAGGTACTTTCCGTAAGTATCAAGGTCTATTCGAGCCAATTCGTAGAGTTGAAGGCGTTTCTGCTACTTCTTATGATTCAAGCACCACAGACCTATTCTGGCAAGGTATTCCTGTCTTCCGTGACAAGGATTTAGTTGCTCCTTCTACCTCATCTAACTTCGGCATGGGAACCTTGTTAATGTTGAAGAAAGATTATGTCAAGACTGTTTATCTTCCTTGGTCTGATATGTCTAACCAAGACGTTTTCAAGAGCATGGTTGATATGGGGGCTGGTGGTTCTGGAATGCAAAGCACTCCAATCGGAACTCCATTCCGTACTGTTCCTCTCGCTCGTCAAGGTGATTCTTCTCAATTCATGTGCTATGTTCGTCTTAATATCAAAGTTGAAAGACCAAATGCTTGTGGTTATATAAATAATATTTCTATAATTTAAGTCTGGGAATAACGTGATATATAGATAGCAGGAGGTTTTCGATATGAAAACAAAAGTTATTTATAAGATCACGAATCAGATTAATCAGAAAGTTTACATTGGGCAGACTAATAACCCACGAGTTAGGTGGAGTAAGCATAAGTCAAGCGCTTTAAATGCGCCGACACAAACGATCCATTCTGCTATGAAGAAGTATGGTATAGAAAACTTCACTTTTGAGGTTATCTGCTCCATACTTCCAGTAACAGATGAAACAGAATACTGTAAGATAGCAGATGAGTTTGAAGAACAATTTATTACAGAATATCAATCTCATATTTCATTTGGTAAAGGCTATAATGTTTCTGCTGGTGGTTCTACTTCTCCTAAAACAGAAGAGTGGAAAGAGTCTGTTAAACAGGCTAAACTTCTAAATGGTACTTGGTCTAGAGTGGGGGAAGATAATCCTCTTTTTGGTATTCCAAGACCTAAAGAGGTTATAGAAAAGATTAGAGAGACTAAAATAACTAATAATACTTTAAGTATTACTGGCGAAGATAATCCTCTTTTTGGTATTCCAAGAAGTTCAGAAACAATTGAAAAGATTAAAGATGCGAAAGCTGCCAATCCTTTCACACCAACGGAAGAACATATAGAAAAACTTCAAGATGGATTGAAAAAGTATCTTGATGAAACTGGTAAGACTTCTGTTGCACAAGGTTTCAAGCATTCTGACGAGACCAAAGCAATTTGGTCTCAACAGAGAAAAGGTAAACATTTTTCTCCTGATACCGAATTTAAACCTGGTCAAAAACCTGAATACAGTCCATTTATGGAACCTGATTTTGTACCTTGGAATAAAGGTAAAAGCACTCCAATCAAGCTAACATTGGAGCAAATAGCTGAGATAAAAATTGATTGTCGTTCTACGAGAGAGTTAGCAAAAATTTATGGTGTTGGAAAAAGCACCATTCAATATCATAAAAGAAGGATATAAAATGTCTACAATTTTCGCTAGAAAAGAAATATTCTCATTACTTTATGCTGTGATCCAACAGTTAGATGCTTTGCATGATGCTTTGGCGGCATCAGGTACTCTCACTGATGGATACGTTACACACAATTTCCATCGTGATATTAGTGGTGTAGCTGGTGGGACTTTTGAATATCCAAGCTCAACTACTTTGGCAGTTAGTGCTGCAACAGCCGTAGATTTACCTACAGTTATTACATTAGCAAACAATATTAGAGGTGTATTACTAGCACATTTGAGTGATGACTCTGCTCATCAAATCAAAGATACTGTTAACTACAATCTTATGGTTGCTACTGTGGTAGCTTCGGATCTACCTTCCGTTGAAACCTTACTAAACTCAATGGTAACTATTTATAATGCACACAGAACTCAATCTGGTGTTCATATGAATAATGATACTTTCAATCTTTGGTTAGGTGGAACTGCCGTAGATCTACCAAGTTCAATTATATTAGCTAACCAAGGTGCCGCAACTGTGAATGATCATATTCTTTCAGGTCCTGCCGTTGGTCGCGTTAAAATAATCGGAGCTTAATAAAAACAACAGTAACAAATACAAAAGCAACATAAACAAGGATGAATCAAAATGACAAAAAGAATTAAAGAAGAAATATTAGAGGTTTCCGATTCTGGAGTGGTAGAGATGACAACTTGGATCAACAAATTAGATGTTGTTGCCAAATTTGAAATCCAAGAACCCACTCCTAGGTATGCTAAAACCGGTAAGAGTACCTATTGTGGTGCTTTTAGAACAGTCGTAGTTCCACCTGGAAAAAGTGTAGAACTACCTTCTTATCTAGATCAAGCAATTAGACGTGAGAATCCAGAAACCGGAGAGGTTATTGGAGGCAAATGTCCTTGGCTATCTAGAGAAGATGACGAAGGCGAAGTTGTTATGGCAGAAGGTCTTGATTTCAAAGTAGCTCTTAGAGCTGAACAATTGGATAAAATGACTAAAAATGCTTCAAGAGACAGAGCACTTGCTGAGAAATATATAGAATTAGAAGAAACTAATAAGAAATTGGATGCTGCGGCTGAATTGCTCAAACAAGATCCAGCTTTCGCAGATTTACAACCAATTGCTCCTAAGAAGAAAAAAGGATAACTTATGACACAGTGGAGTTCTGCTGAAAAAGCTACTCTTAGAGCTTATTGTGGAGTTTCGTTGATATTCAAAGATTTTAATCCACTTTTCGAAAATGCTGTGATTGCGGTTCAGGCTATTGCCGACGGAGGCAACTTACCAGATACTAGTACACAAGATAGAATGCGTATAGTGATGGCTCAGGTTGCTAATATCGAGCAAAATATGACCAACACAGCCAATTTTGGTATGGCTCTTTCAGTTGATAGTAATGATATTAAGGTAGATTTTGCCAGAAATCAGTTTATCAATCGCAAAGAAGGTCGCCGTTTGATTCAAGAATTGTGTGTTGCTTTGTCTTTAACTGGTCCATTTGTGGATTACTGGACGGGTAAAGTCCTGAGAACTGATTGGGACCAACAAAGCGGAGGTTTTATGCTAGGATTCTTAGCTTAATATGGCTGCTAACTTCTTTAACTTACGTGACTTTCTGCTAAATGTTGCGAACAATGTCCGCCAGTTGCCAACCGATTTAGGCGTTAGACTCTATACGGTTACTGTCAGAGTAACTACTTACGATAACTCAGGTCTGTTTAACGTTCCAGGAATGGGTGTACCAACCGTAACTGAGACTCCAATCTACCTGGATGGCTATGGAACTCTTCCATATGTGCGTTCAGTTACTAAACAAGATATAATCGCCTCTGGTGGTACTTATCAAGATGGTGATTACAAGATTGATTTCATTACTCCATACTATAATAACATTTATGGAGCTGGTGGAGTAGCAATCAATATTTTTGAACCTAATCAAAATCCAGGAACTCAACCAACTGAGATAGTATTTATTATTCAAGGACCTGAGTTTCCAACTAATGGAGCTTTGTTCAAGAAAATCAATACTTATAGTGATAAACCTTTCCACTACACTTTATTTTTGCGTAAGATAGGCGTGAATGCTTAATAATCTAATATATGTGCAGAGGAAATAATTAGAAGGTACAAATGATTGACATTGACCTATCCGAGATTCTGGCTCAATTCGATACTTTATTGGAACAGTTACCAGAGGTTGTAGATCAGTCATTGGCACAATGTGGTCAAGCAGTAGCAGACGAAGAAGGAAAAAGAACTAAAGGTAAACTCTCCAAATCTTTCTATACTGTCAAGATAGGAAATGATCAAATTGTAGATACTGATAAAGCTTATGC
>Ga0116226_10003187_pt1 | contig 14455 bp, 6 predicted proteins | sample S1TSphfallax_FD_89692 | JGI IMG/M metagenome (GOLD analysis project Ga0116226, IMG submission 89692) | Host-associated microbial communities from peat moss isolated from Minnesota, USA - S1T2_Fa - Sphagnum fallax MG | ecosystem: Host-associated > Plants > Peat moss > Unclassified | place: USA...
CAGCTTCAAGCGGGCGGCGGTGTCGCGGTCGTACTCGATATCCGTTTCCAGGCCTTTTTCCTGTTGGTCGGAATTGACGTCGGCGAGTTCGGGGACATTCTGCAACGCCTGCGCCAGCTTGGGCGCCCAGGCGTAAAGATCGGCTGTGGAATCGCTCAGCAGGGTGAATTGATACTGCGCGTTGCTTTGGCGCGCGCCGATGCGCAGGTCCTGCATGGCTTGCAGGAACATGCGCGCGCCTGCCACCTGATTCAGCTTGGGCCGCAGGCGCGCGATCACGCGGTCGGCCGAAATCTTGCGTTGCGCCAGCGGTTTGAGCGTGATGAAAAGAAAGCCCGAATTGGTTTGCCGGCCACCGGTGAAGCCAACCGCGCCCTCGATCGCCGGATCGCTGTCGACGATGGAGACGAACTGCTTCATCTTGATTTCCATCGCCTGGAACGAGGTGCTTTGATCGGCTTGAATGCCGCCCACCATCAACCCGGTATCCTGCTGCGGGAAAAAGCCCTTGGGAATCACGCCATATAGATGCACGTTCAGTGCAATGGTCGCGATCAGCACCAGCATGATCAAGAGCGGATGACGCAGGGCCCATTCAAGCGAGCTGGCATAGCCGTCGTGCATGTCCTGCAGGCGCGCGTAGATCCAGCGCTTGAGAGGACCCGGTGCGCGGACCGCGGTGTCGGCGTCACGCGAGGGCCTTTCACGCAGCAGCCGGGAGCACATCATCGGCGTGGTAGTCAGCGACACCACCAGCGATACCAGGATGGCGAGCGACAAGGTCAGGGCGAATTCGCGGAACAGACGGCCGACGATACCGCCCATCAAAAGGATGGGCAGAAACACCGCGATCAGCGAAATGCTGATCGAAAACACGGTAAACCCGACTTCGCGCGCGCCGACGTAAGCGGCTTGCAGGCGCGGTATTCCCGCTTCGATATGACGCGCGATATTTTCCAGCACCACGATGGCGTCGTCGACCACAAAGCCGGTGGCGATGGTCAGCGCCATCAAGGACAGATTGTCCAGCCCGAAACCCATCAAGTACATCGCGGCGAAAGTGCCGATGATGGAGATCGGTACCGCCACCATGGGTATCAAGGTGGCGCGCCAGTTGCCAAGGAACAGGAACACCACCAGCGTGACGAGCGCCACTGCCAGCAGCAGCGTGGCTTCGGTGTCGCGCAGCGAGGCCCGGATAGTGGTGGTACGGTCCGCTGTCGGCGTGACCTTGACCGATGCCGGCAGCGCGGCTTCGAGCGCGGGCAGGGCGGCGCGCACCCGGTCCACCGTATCGATAATGTTGGCGCCCGGCTGGCGATACAACATCACCACCACCGCCGATGTGCCGTTGTACAAGCCCAGATTGCGCAAGTCTTCGACCGAGTCCACCACCTCGCCCAGATCTGCCAGCCGCACCGCATGGTTGTTGCGGTAGGCGACCACCAGATCGCGATACTGACTGGCTTTGCTGGCCTGGTCGTTGGTGTAGAGCTGAAAGCGCTGCGGGCCGTTGTCGAATGAGCCCTTGGGACTATTGGCATTGGCCGACGACAGGGCGGCGCGGATATCCTCCAGCCCAATGCCATAGTGGTTCAGCGCGGTCGGATTCAACTCGATGCGCACGGCCGGATTGGCCGAGCCATTGACGTCGACTTCGCCTATGCCATCGATCTGCGACAACGATTGCTGCAACACGGTCGCAGCGGAGTCGTAGAGTTGCCCGGCCGAGAGGGTATTCGAGGTCACGGCCAGAATCAGGATGGGCGCGTCGGCCGGATTCATCTTGTGATACTGGGGATTACTGCGCAAGCTGGTGGGCAGGTCAGCACGCGCCGCGTTGATGGCGGCTTGCACATCGCGGGCGGCGCCATCGATATCGCGATCCAGGTCGAACTGCAGCGTGATACGCGCCGCACCCAGCGAACTTGACGAGGTCATCTCCGTGACGTCGGCAATCTGACCCAGATGACGTTCGAGCGGGCCGGCCACGCTGGTGGCGACGTTGTCCGGGCTCGCGCCCGGCAGTGAGGCCTGCACCGAGATGGTGGGGAAATCGACCTGCGGCAGGGGTGCCACTGGCAGCTTGGTATAGGCGAACAGGCCGGCCAGCGCAATCCCGGCCGACACCAGCGTGGTGGCGACCGGGCGCGCGATAAACAGACGCGAGAGATTCATCGCCACGCTCCCGCATAAGGCATCGTCAGCATCATGGCGCGCTTGAGTCCGGACCGGCTGCAGGGGCGGCCGCCTGGCCGAAGCGGCGCTTCAGGCGCTGACTGATGCGATCGAAGCCGAGATAGATCACCGGCGTGGTGAACAGGGTCAACACCTGGCTCACGACCAGGCCGCCCGCAATCGCGATCCCGAGCGGATGGCGCAACTCGGACCCGGCACCCCAACCCAGCATCAGCGGCAGTGCGCCCAGCAACGCTGCCAGCGTGGTCATCATGATCGGCCTGAAGCGCAGCAGGCACGCCTGGTAGATGGCTTCGCGCGGGCTCTTGCCTTCGGTGCGTTGCGCCTCCAGCGCAAAGTCGATCATCATGATGGCGTTCTTCTTGACGATACCGATCAACAGCACGATACCGATGATGCCGATAATGTCGAGATCATGGCCGGTCAGCATCAGCGCCAGCAGGGCGCCGACGCCGGCCGAGGGCAGGGTCGAGAGGATCGTGATCGGGTGCACAAAGCTTTCGTACAAGACGCCCAGCACGATATACATGGTGACGATGGCGGCCAGAATCAGGAACAGCTCGTTCGACAGCGACGCCTGGAAGGCCAGTGCGGCGCCCTGGAAGCGGGTGTTGAACGACGCAGGCAGATCGATCTCGGCTTCGGCGGCCTGGATCGCCTTGACCGCCGCGCCCAGCGATGCCCCCGGTGCCAGATTGAAGGAAATCGTGGTCGACGGGAACTGGCCCAGATGGCTGACCAGCAGCGGCGCCGGTTGCTCGGTAAAGGTGGCGATGGCCGACAGCGGCACCTGACCGCTGGTCGAGGTCGACGATGGCAGATACAGCGAACCCAGACTTTCGGTCGTGTGCGTCAGCGCCGGATCGGCTTCGAGGATCACGCGATATTGATTGGACTGCGTGAAGATGGTCGATACGATGCGCTGGCCAAAGGCGTCATACAGCGCGCTGTCGACCGTGGCCGGCGTGATGCCGAAGCGCGAGGCGGTCGAGCGGTCGATATTGATATAAACCGACTTGCCTTCCTGTTGCAAATCGCTGGCGACATCGGCCAGCGCCGGCGATGCCTGCAGTTTTTGCATCAGCTTGGGTACCCAGGCGGCGAACTCATCGGGATTCGCGTCTTCCAGGATGAATTGATACTGGGTCGCGCTGACCGTCGAATCGATGGTCAGGTCCTGCACCGGCTGCATGTACAACGTGATCCCCGGCACTTTGTTGGTCTCGCCTTCGATGCGCCGGATGATCTCGCTGGCACTGGCATGGCGATCGTTGTAGGGTCGCAGATTGATCAGGAAGCGGCCGCTGTTCTGGGTCAGGTTGGTGCCATCGACGCCGATAAACGAGGTCAGGCTTTCCACATCCGGGTCTTTCAGAATCGCGGCGGCCAGATCCTGCTGATGCTGCGCCATGGCCGCATAGGAGGTCGATTGCGCCGCCTGCGAGATGCCCTGGATCACACCGGTATCCTGAACCGGAAAGAAGCCTTTGGGTATCACCGCATACAGCACCAGGGTCAGCACCAGGGTCAGCGCGGCCACCAGCAAGGTCCAACCCTCGCGATCAAGAACCCAGACCAGCATGCGGCCATAGGCGGCGATGACGCGATCGAAGAAGCCTCGGGTGGCGCTTTCGAAGCGTTGCATGGTGCCGGTGCTGTCCTTGGGCGGCGAGTGATGCAACAATTTGGCGCACATCATCGGCACCAGCGTCAGCGATACCACCGCCGAAATCACGATAGTCACCGCCAGGGTGATGGCGAATTCGTGGAACAGCCGACCCACCACGTCGCCCATGAACAGCAAGGGGATCAGCACGGCGATCAGCGAGACCGTCAAGGAGATGATGGTGAAGCCGATCTGGCGCGAGCCTTTGAGCGCCGCGTCCAGGGCGCTGTCGCCCATTTCGACATAGCGCGCGATGTTTTCTATCATCACGATGGCGTCGTCGACCACGAAACCCGTGGCGATGGTGAGCGCCATCAACGATAGATTGTCGAGCGAGAAGCCGCACAGATACATCACGGCCAGCGTGCCAACCAGCGAGAGCGGCACCGACAGGCTGGGGATCAGCGTGGCGTAGAAATTAGACAGGAACAGGAAGATCACCAGCACCACCAGCGCGACCGATACCGCCAGTTCGAATTGCACGTCGCGCACCGAAGTCTTGATGGTGGTGGTGCGATCGGTCAGGATCTGGACATCCACCGCGCCCGGCAGCGAGTTTTGCAGATTGGGCAGCAACTGCTTGATCGAGTCGACCACATTGATCACGTTGGCGCCAGGCTGACGCTGGATATTGACCACGATGGCGGGATCCTGGTTGACCCAGGCCCCCAGCTTGGCGTTCTCGGCCCCCTGGATCACATGCGCCACATCGCTGAGCAACACCGGTCGACCGTTCTTGTAGGCGATCACGGCATGGTCGTAGGCATCGGCACTCTGGACCTGATCGTTGGCATTGATGGTGTAGGCGCGCGAGGGGCCGTCGAAGCTGCCCTTGGGGGTATTGACGTTGAGGTTGCTGATGGTGGTGCGCAAGTCGTCCAGATTCAGGCCGTAGGCGGCCATGGCGCGCGGGTTGGCCTGGATCCGCACGGCGGGACGTTGTCCGCCGCTGATGGTGACCAGCCCGACGCCGCTGATTTGCGAGATCTTTTGCGCCAGACGGGTGTCGGCCAGGTCCTCGAGCTGCGTCAGCGGCAGGGTTTTGGAGGTGATGGCCAGCGTCAGAATCGGAGCATCGGCCGGATTGACCTTGGCGTAGATGGGCGGTGCCGGCAAATCGGACGGCAATAGATTGCCGGCGGCGTTGATGGCGGCCTGCACTTCTTGTTCGGCGACATCAAGCGGCAGATCCAGGCTGAATTGCAGCGTGATCACGGAGGCGCCGGCCGAACTGGTGGACGACATCTGATTGAGACTGGCCATTTCGCCGAACTGGCGTTCCAACGGCGCCGTGACCGAAGACGTCATGACCTCGGCGCTGGCACCCGGGTATAGCGTTTGCACCTGTATCGTCGGATACTCGACCACGGGCAAGGCGGACAGCGGTAGAAAGTGCAGCGCCACCAATCCGACCAGCATGATGGCGGCCATCAGCAAGGCCGTGCCGACCGGCCGCAGAATAAATAGACGAGAAGGATTCATGCGGTCACGCGCGGACGGAAGCGAAGCGAGTATTCATCGGCTGAGGCATAGGCTGTACCGGCTGGTTGGGCGTTTGGGGCGCGCTGATGACACGCGGACGCGCACTTATTGCGCGCCATCTTGCGCACTATCCGGCGCGTGGCGATGGTGGGCCCACGCAGCGGATGCGCCCGAAGCACCGAATCCGCCCGAAGCACCGAATCCGCCCCAGGCATGCGCCGCACCGCCACCGACATGGTGACCGCCATGCCCGCCATGCCCGGCACTGGCGCTCGCAGGCGTCGCTGGCGGGGCTTGCGCGATCTCGACCTTGGCCCCTTCGCGCAGACGATCGGCACCGTCTATCACGACCCGATCACCGGGCGCCACCCCTGACAGCACGCTGGTACGCTCACCGTCGACCAGATCCGTTTTGACCACGCTGACGGTGACGGTGTTGTCTGGCTTGACGATATAGACATACTGTCCGATCGAGCCGGTCTGGATCGCCGAGGACGGCACGATAGTGGCGTTGTGATGGGTGTCGACCAGCAAGCGCGCATTGACGAACTGGCTCGGATACAGCTTGAAGTCCGGGTTCTGGAATTCGGCGCGGAGTTTGACGGTACCGGTGGTGGTATCGATTTCGTTGTCGATGGTCTGCAAATAGCCGTGTGCCAGCACCGTGGCATTGCTGCGGTCGAGCACGGTCACCGGCAAACGCGCGCCGCTGGCGGTACGGGCCAGCACCGGCGGCAAGCTGTCCTCCGGAATGGTGAAGATCACATCCATCGGATTCATCGAGGTCAGGATCACCACGCCGTCGGTATCGCTGGTCTGGGCGTAGTTGCCTGGGTCGACCTGACGCAAGCCGACGCGACCGTCGACCGGTGCCACGATATGGCAATAGGTGAGATCGAGCTGATAGGTCTTGACCTGCGCGGTGTCGGCCTGGACCTGACCGGTATATTGCTTGACCAGATAACGCTGGTCGTCGACCTGCTGGGCGCCGATCGAGTCCTGCTTCAACAGCGTCTCGTAACGTTGCAGATCGGCCTTGGCTTGGGCCAGTAAGGCACTGTCATGAATCAGCGTGCCTTGAGCCTGTTCCAGCGACAGTTGGTAGGGACGCGGATCGATCTGGGCGAGGAAATCCCCCTTGTGCACGAACTGGCCTTCGGTGAAGCCGACCGACATCAGTTGGCCCGCGATCTGGGTCCGCACCGTGACGGTGGAGACCGGTGTCACCGTCCCCAAGGCGCTCAGCAGCACCGGCATATCGCCGACCTCAGCGGTCGCGACGCGCACGGACTGCGGTGCATTCATGCCACCAAAACGCCCCGGACCGCCGGGACCGCCAGGACCGCCAGGACCACCCGGCGGGCCACCCAAGCCGCCGCCCGGCGGGCCTCCGGCATTCGGATTCTGATGATGGGTGTACCAGATCGCGCCCAGCACCACTGCGGCAATCGGCACCACCACCCAAGGCCACAGGCGGCGCTTGCGCGTCCGTGTCGGCGTAGCGGCGGCTGCGGGCATCGGCGCGGATTCGGGCTTCTGGCGATCGGATTCGTTCATCGACATGTCTTCGTGGCTAGCAAACCGGTACGGAATCGACCCGCAGCACGCGGTGGCGCGCGCGAGTCGATTCGCGACCGGTGTTTCCGTGTTGGGGGCGCGTTTTGGGTGGGTAGGCGGCCGAGGATAAAGCGGGCGGCGGCTTGAACAGAGTGCAAAATGCTACGTGCGCCCCGGCGCAGAGTCTACCGCACCGATGTTTCCATCGGTTACAGCAGTCCGGAATATCGATGCGCAGAGCAGGCGGGCGGGCGCCCGCCAGGGGTTCAGTTGCTGGCGGCGTTGCGCGCGGCGTGGGGCACGTCGACCAGCAGATTGACATGGGTCGTGACTTGCGCGGCCTCAATGCCGTAGACGTGCAGCGACACGGCGGCGGCGGCATGGGGGTTGCCGAGACGGTGGATGCCGCCGACACCCGCATCGGTATAGCTGATCGCGCCCGGCAGGCGGGCTTGATCCAGTTGCCAATGCGCCTGCTCGGTGGGTTTGTCCCACTCGAACACGCTTTCATGCAAGGCGCCGGACAGCACGCGGTACGCGCACCAGGTGTGGTGGCCATGAATCGGGCTGAATTGCGCTTGGCCCCAGATCAACGCGACGGCGCAATAACGGCCTTGCGGATCCGCCACCAACATCTGCCGGCCATAGGAAGTGGCGCAGGGCGGCCCGCAATGCGCGATCAATGCAGCGATCTCGGTGTCGTCGGCAAAGTCATGCAGGGCGTTCTGGATGGCTGCGGCACGGACCGATGCGGGGAGTTCGAGGGCGGCGTCGAGACCGGCGCGCAGACGGTCTATGCAAGGCTGTACGGCGGGATCCGGCGGTGCCATGGTCGGTATCGGGTGGCTGGCGCTGGCACTGCGGTGGGCGGATGGCATCAGGGGCATGGCAAAAATCGGATCGAACTGGATGCCCTCATTTATAGCAATATCGCGTCGAAAACGGGTTCTATTCTGTACTTCGAATCGGGTCTGGCATAGAATAAAATTCTATTATCGAGATAAGCTATGGATGCCATTGATCAAAAGTTGCTGGAAATCCTGCAAACGGACGCGTCGGTACCGATAGGCGAACTGGCGCAGCGCGTCAATCTTTCGCAGACACCGTGTTGGAAGCGGGTGCAGCGTTTGAAGGAAAGCGGCGTGATCCGCGCGCAGGTGGCGCTGTGCGATCCGACCAAGCTGGGGGTGGGCACGACGGTGTTCGTGTCGGTGCGCACCAATCATCACAATGCCGCCTGGGCACAGCAATTTCTGCAAGCGGTGCAAGGCATTCCCGAGGTGGTGGAAGCTTATCGCATGAGCGGCGAGATTGATTATCTGCTGCGCGTGGTGGTGTCCGACATCAGCGACTACGACCGGGTCTATCAGCAATTGATACGCGAAGTGTCGTTGAGCGACGTCAGTTCCAGTTTCGCCATGGAGCAGCTCAAGTATTCCACCGCGCTGCCGGTGCGGCGTTAGGCTCGCTTGCGCGGCCTGCGCCGCGCATCGCGCCCATGCCGCAGCGTGAGCAGCCGGCTGGGCGTGCTCGGCGTACAATGCCTGTCCGGTTGCACCGGCTTAATCGGCCAACTCGGCCAGTTTATGTTTGCCTTGAATGTCAGTCAGAGACTTTGGAACGACCATGAACAACCGCGTCAGACGCAAAGATCCCACGCGCGGGATTTCGATTTTCTTTATCGTGGTGGTGTTGCTGGTGCTGGTCGCGATCCTGTACAAAGGGATCAGCGGACGCAATGCATATGAAGCCGAGCGGCGCGCGGCAGACGCGGCAGCGGCATCGGAGGCAGCGGCTGCATCGGCTGCGGCCGCATCGGCACCCTCGGTGCTACCCGCATCGGCCAGCGCGGCTGCTGCCGCATCCCAATAGCGCGCGGTATTTCAAGACGCGGGCTCGCCAATTCAGGCGGCGGGCAGGCGCATTTTGTCGGTGTCGCGACGTATCAGTTCGGACGCTGCCACCATCTGCTTGCATTGATGCGCCAGCAGCTTCAGTTCCTCGATCACATCCGCGGGCCAATCGGCTGGGCCGGTGGTGCTGGCGATCTGCTCCGCGTTGACCACCATCTGGTCGAGCGCGCGTGGCAGCAGGTGTTCCGCTTCCGGCGCAGCGCTGGCCTGCGCTGCCTGTGCGGCCTGTTGCGGCGTCGGCGCGCCGGCGATGGCCGAGGCGAGCGGAGTTTGCTCGGCGCTGCGCAGATTGGCGCGGATCACGCTGCAAGCCTGCAGCAGAGGTTGCAACAAGGGCGCCCGGGCGGGTGAGGCGAGCGCCGCCACCAGCGGCGCGGCTGCGGTCAGTTGGGCCGCCAGCGCGTGGCTTTGCACCAGCAGATCGTTCAACTCGGGCACACAGTGCTGCTGTGCCTTGGGTTCCATCATCATGCGTTGGAAGCCATTGCCCAGATTGGCGAAGGCGATGTGCACATTCTTGCGCGTCAGCCGGTATTGATAATCGCTATCCAGCACGCCGTCTTTGGAAGCGCCGGCCAACACCGCCTTGGGCACGCCGCCCAGCGGCGCATACACCACATCGAAGTATTGCCGCATCGAGGCGAGCAAGGCTTGCACCAGTTTGCCCAAGGCCCGGTTTTCCCAGTACGGAAACAGGTAGCTGGCGGTGATGGCGAGCGCCGAGCCGATAAACGTATCGAGCGCGCGTTCGCCCACGATGCGCATGCCGCCCGGCTCGATCAGGTGCAATAGCAACAGCACCCACGACGAGGTGAAGACCACGCTGGCGGTGTAGTTGAACAGGACCAGGCTGTAGCTCATCACCATGCAGACAAACATGATGGCCAGCAGCAGGTGGGGCGCCTTGACCGTGAGAATCAGCCCGATCGACGCCGCGCAGCCCAACACCGTGCCGATCAGGCGTTGCGTATTGCGTTGTCGCGTCAAGGAGAAACCGGGCTTGAGGATGATCAGCGTGGTCATCACGATCCAGTAACCGTTGTTGACCGGCAGCAATTTGCCTATCCACATGCCGGCCGCGACCGCCAACGTGACGCGCAAGGCGTGGCGGAAGCTGGGCGAGGCCAGCGTCAGATTGGAGAAGATCAGCCCCGGTGAGAAGCGACGCCTGGACAGGAAGCGGTTCAAGGCCTGATCGATACGCATCTCGGTTTCCGGACGGATTTCGCCGGGGCGGGTATTGCGATGCATGCGCTCGGTGATGCGCTGTCCGCTCCAGATGCGGCGATATGTGGATACCACCGACGAATACACTTCGGGCTGCAAGGTGGGCGCATTATTTTTGCGCATCAGCTCGATTTCATATTCGAGCGCGCGCAGCTCGGCCTTGACGCTGACGCGCGGATAGGAAGGCTCGCCTGCCAGCACGGCCAGGCCAATATCCTCGAAATCCTGGGCGATCTTGTAGACCGCATCGCGCAGGAACAGCATCAGGTCGCAACGGCCCAGCGTATCGCGCAACTGCGCGTAGTCGACATGCGCCGCAACAATGGTGTCGTGCAGATCAACCGCACTGATAAACAGATTGAACAGGCCGATACGCTGGGTGTCGAGTTCACCGCGACGCCATTGCGGCAGATTGCGCAACACCAGATCGCGCGCGGCTTCTTGCTGGTCGATCGCCGCAATCTGCCGATTCACAAGTTGGCGATAGCCTTCCTCGAGATCGATATCGAGGTCGTACAGATCACCGCGTGCGCGCAGATACGCGGCGGTCGCGAAGATGCACTCGGCGGTGGCTTGACGTTCGAGGCGCAGCCACTGCCAACGACTGACCCAGGTGCTCCAGGCCGTGTACCAGATGCTGCCGGCCAAAAGCCACAGCGCGTGCGTGGTGGCTTGCTCGACCGTGTATTGCTCGCCCACCGTCAGTATCATCATGAACAGCGCGGCAAAGCTGATCTGTTGCCATTTGTTGCCGTACACCACGATGATGGACAGCGCGAAGGTGAGCGGTACCACGGTCAGCCACAGCAATACCGCATCGTTGCTGGCCAGACCGGTGAGCAGGGCCGCGACAAAGCCTATCAGGCTGCAGGCCAGCATGTCGTTGGTCTTGTACTTCAGCGGACCCGGCATATCGAGCACGCAAGCGGCCACCGCGCCGACCGACACCGTGAAACCGGTCGTCTGATCGTGAAACAGCAGGATGGAAATCAGGGGAGGGACGGAAATCCCGATTGCGGTGCGCAGGCCGCCGAAGAAATATTGACTGTAGAGGAATTTTTTTATTTCGGTCGAATAGCGCATGGCTCAGCAAGACAGGTATGCGTGGAAAGTCCGGCAACCCAGCTGCGCGGCCACAGCTTCGTCACTGCCTGTGTCACAGACTGTTTCACAGACTGTGTCATAGCCCCTGAGGCCAGACGACGCGATAAACGGGCGCCGGGGCGTCGGGACGCCGGGGTATTGGGTTGCAAGCACGGGTCGCAAGCAAGGGTCGCAAGCACTGCAATTGGCGCCCAGTATAGCGCGTCGTCCGGGCGCTTCGGATCGAGTGTCGCAATATCGGATAAGGGACTGTGGCGAGGTGGGGGTGGTCTGTTATGCTTGCAGCGGGCCGGTCCTGCTGCCGGCCCAGGCCGCCGTCCGCGGTGTGGCGTCGGCATGCTGCTGGCGCTGGCTGTCCTCTCCCCCGTCCGATGCTCACACTGTTTTATTCGAACCGATACGAGGTCTTGACCGAGGCCTTGCTCGCCGGTCTGGCCGACACCACCGGCCCGTGGGCGCGCGCCACCATCATCGTGCCGAGCGCCGCGATCCGGCGCCGCCTGGAGCTCGATATCGCGCAACGGCAGGGTATTTGCGCCAATCTTGAATTCACCTATCTGGCGCAGTGGATCTGGGCTCGCATCGGCGCGGTGTTGCCGGTACCCGAACAATCGCCCTTTGCGCCTGAGCGGCTGGCCTGGCGCTGCTACCGTTTGATGGGCACCACACCGTCCGCGCAACAGTCGCCGCGACTGGCCGCCTATCTGACCCAGGCCGACGACACCATGCGCTACGAGCTGGCGCGTCGCGTCGCCACCGTGTTCGATCACTATCTGACCTATCGTCCCGAATGGCTCAACGCCTGGCAGCAGGGGCGCTCGATCTTCGAGCCGGATGGCGAGCCGGTGCGACTCAATCGCAATCTGGCCCAGGCCGATGCCGCCGCGCGCGCGGACGAACTATGGCAAGCACCGCTGTGGCGCGCGCTGCTCGAAGAAATCGGCGCGCAGGGCGTCGCCGCCTCGGGTACGACGGCCCCGGCCGATGCGACCGCCCGCCCGGACCACACGGATCACATTGCCCATACCGGCACCACCGATCACACCCCGCCGGCCTATCGCTTCCTGCGCGACGCCAGCACCCTGGACCCGGCCACCGTAGCGCGTGCGCACTGGCCCGAGCGGGTCGCGGTGTTCGCCCTGCCGACCATGCCGCCGCTGCAGATCGCGCTATTGCGTGAACTGGCGCGCTGGATCGACGTGCGCATGTATGTGATCAATCCCAGCCGCGAGTATTGGACCGATATCCTGCCGCAAGCGCAGGTCGATAACCTGACCTTGCGCGAGCTGGCCGACTATCACGAGGTGGGCAATCCGCTACTGGCGGAATGGGGCCGGCAAACCCAGGCGCAATTGCATATGTTGCAGGAATTGACCGAAGGTGCCGCCGATCGCGAGGCCGCTCATTTCGAAGACAACCCCGCACCGACCTTGCTGGCCGCCTGCCAGAACGCAATTCTCGATTTGGCGCCGTTGCCGCAGTGGTCGGCTGCGGATGCCGCGCTGGATCACACCACACAGGCGGGCGGCACCGCAGTCGAGCGTGGCGTTGAAGTGCACATTTGTCATAGCCTCGCACGCCAGCTCGAAGCCTTGCACGACAGGCTACTGGATTTGTTCGATGCCGACCCCGCTCTGCAGCCGGGTGATGTGATGGTGGCCTTGCCCGATCTGACCAGCGCGGCACCGCTGATCGAAGCGGTATTCGGCAGTGCGTCGCCAGCGCGGCGGATTCCGTTCCGGATTTCCGGCTTGCCGCCGTCGCGCGTCAATCCGGTGGCACGCGTGCTGCTCGAACTGCTGATCGCCAGTGTCGACGGCACACCGGTCCCGACGCTGATCGAGTGGTTACGGGTCGACGCGATTGCCGCGCGCTACGCCATCGAAGCAGGCGAACTGGAACAGATCCAGACCTGGTTGGCGGCAGCCGGTGCGCGGCGCGGCTTGGCGACGGATGATGAGGCCGTCCAGCCGATCGAAGTCGCTCCGGCACGCCATACCCTGGAGCAGGCCTTGCTGCGTCTGTATCTGGGCTATGCGATGCCGGACGCGGCCGATCCGGTCGACGCCTATTTGCCGGTGGCGGGCGCCGAAGGCGCGCAGGCCGAACTACTGGGCCGCCTGACCCGGTTTGCGGATCATGTCGAACACTTTGTACGCCGCTGCGCCGTGCCTTGCCCGGGCGCCGAGTGGGCCGTGCGTTTGCGCACCGCGCTGGATACCTTGTTTGCCGCCGAGCTGCCATTTCACGACGACCTGACGGCAGTCCGCGAGGCGATCGACACCATGGCGCGGCATCTCGACGAAGGCGCGGCCGCCTTACCGCTGCCAGCCGCCGTGGTGCGCCTGGCGCTGGCCGCCACCCTGGACGATCCGGCGCGCGGCGGGGTGCCGTGGGGCGCGGTCACCTTTTCGGCCTTGACCAGCTTGCGCGGCCTGCCGTTCAAGGTGATCTGCCTGCTCGATCTGAACGACGGCGCTTTGCCCAGCATCACGCGCGCCGATGAGTTCGACCTGATCGCCGCTTTTCCCAAACTCGGTGACCGGCAGCGCCGCGACGATGAACGCAATCTGTTTCTCGATCTGTTGCTGGCCGCGCGCGAACGTTTCCTGATCTACTACACCGGACGCAGCATCCGCGACAACACGGTGATACCGCCGGCGGCGCTGGTCGACGCGCTCCTCGATCATCTGGCCAGCGCGATGGCCGGCCTCCACGCCACCCCGGCGCAATGGCGTGCCGCGCGTCAGGCCTTGATCACCGAACATCCTTTGCAACCGTTTGCCGCCGCCTACGCCCTGGCGCAACAGGGCTTGTACACCTACGACGCAGATCGCGCCCGCATCGCCGCGCTGCTGGCCGATCCCCAGCCACGCCGCACGCCCCCGTTTTTTGACGCAGCCTTGCCGGCGCCCGATTTTGACGACGCGCAAGCGGGGCCCGGATCCGGCGGCGTGGATGATGGCGTGACTCTATCCGCGACTGAATACGCGATTGAATTCGATGCACTCGAGCGTTTCTGGCGGCACCCGGTGCGCACCCTGTTGCGCGATCGCCTGGGCGTGGCCTTGTTCGATGCGCCGGCTACACTGGCCGATACCGAGCCTTACGCACTCGACTGGAGCGGCCGCGATGCGCTTGCGGCGCGCATCCTGCCGGTGCTGCTGGAACCGTCTGCCGCGGCGGCGGTACGCTCGACCGGGTCCATGCCGATCTCCACGCCCTACGATCGCGTGCAGCGCATTGCCGCCGCCAGTCCGGAGTTGCCCAGCGGTGCCTTAGGCGAGGTCTGGCGCACGCGTACCCA
>Ga0116226_10003188_pt1 | contig 14454 bp, 12 predicted proteins | sample S1TSphfallax_FD_89692 | JGI IMG/M metagenome (GOLD analysis project Ga0116226, IMG submission 89692) | Host-associated microbial communities from peat moss isolated from Minnesota, USA - S1T2_Fa - Sphagnum fallax MG | ecosystem: Host-associated > Plants > Peat moss > Unclassified | place: USA...
GCACCCCAATTTTCCATGAAGTAAATATATAATGTTGTTGACAACAATTGGGTTAGGGGTATTATATTTCTTGAATTACTTAACATTTTTCTTGAAAATGATTTCTTAAACAAAAAATTTAAGATTATTTTGGTCTCGTCATCATATTTTTCCTTACTATCACAATTTCATAATCCATCATTATTAAATGAGATTCAAGTTTGAAATATTAATACTTGGACAACAAATGAAGATGGATATAAATCATTTTGAATTTATTTATCTTCCAATCGTGGATGAATTTCATCCAATGATTTATTTATTTAATCCAAATCATAAATGAAATTCATCCATATGAAATCATTCATCTATGGACATATTCATCCATGTAAGTGGATTAATATCACATTACATTTTAAATTTCAAACTCAAAGCTCCAAATTTGAGTTTTACATTCATGCACAAGCCATCTTTAGATGGTCACAAGGGTTTGGATTAGAAGAATTGGATGCCTAACAAGGGTGTTGGTGATGGGCTAACCTTTGAATGGTAAATTGATGCCCACATGTGGGGCAAAAGGCTTTAGGTGGAGGTTGCGGGCATGTTGGGGAAATGGGGGTAGGTTGGGGGTCTAATCATAGGTAATGGTAGGGGCTAATAAAATGGAATAAAGAAACAACTTTACATGTGCATTATCAAGGGGGTTTGGGAAAGTGTAAAGTTGGGACCCCACATTTGCATGAAAGGCTAGGGGTTGATTGGGGGAACTAATAGGTGGTGCATGGTTTGTTAAAATAATAAAGGGAGCTAGTGAATGGTTCGTGGTTTGCATGGGAGATGGGGTGGAAAATAGGTTCGTAATGGTAGGTGAATAGGTAAATGGGTGATAGGAATTACGAGGTTTGTTAATACATTATGAACTAGGGGACATGGGACGTTTGGTGCCCATAAGGAAATAGGTTTACTAGGAGCACAAGCCCCACTTTCTAAAAACTACCTATTGTTATAAAACAATCTTAAATTTACATAGCTAATCACACAAAATTTAACAAATTAAAAGGATAAAGATGGAAAACCATCATGGGTTCCCTAGTTAGGGTGTTATGTCAAACACCAAACCCTAAGTTTGCCATCGTTTCGGATGCCATCATTGCTACACTATTGGGTTCAACACAACCTATACACCTTAATACAAAAATATTACAATCTTCATGTAATTTCCCCAATCTTATAAAACTTGAAACAAGCAACACCACACAAAAATTCCCTAAAAAACCACATTAATGGACTGGTTACTTTCAATTACAATCGAAATTATTATTGCTACCACCACTTTTCCTCCGCTTCTTTCCCTTCTTCTTTTGTCACCCTTTGTCATGTCTCTCCTTGTCTTGGAATTGAAATGTCTATTTTTTCTTTTGTAGTTTAGTGTTCAGCATGGGGCAAAGTCAAGCAATTCATTTCCTTAATGCCCTCAAATCAAACTCCCTCAAACCTAAGCTACCCAACACAAAATTATGAGTAAACACTAGATGCACCCAAAATCAAAACCCATGAGCTCCTCCAACGTGCAATAACCCTGCAATGAAACCCTTGTTTATTGAAACTTGTTTATCGAATTTAATGCATGATGAAAGAAAATGAAATTAAAAAGTGACAAAATTGATCTCCAAATTCATGTAATGTGCATGATGTTCATCATCTCGATCCCCACCAATACCTCCCTTGTTATTTTTGTAAAGGAAACATGAAGAATAACCAATATGGCAAGTTTTGAGGGCGGTGTACAATGCTTGGATCTAATGGCGATTTCGAAAACTAGGGTGGCCAAGGGAAGATGTAGAACTTGGACCAAACTTTGGACTAACCATTCAGCTTGGAAATCCAATGCATGAACAATATGCATAACTAAAAGGTGAACTCCTCTTATGTAAAAATCATATGGAATTGACAATGGATTCCATATGATTTTCACATAAGAGGAATAAGGTCATGTCTCTTGTGTCTTCTATCCTTTTTGCCATAATAAACCAAATGGCCTTTGTATTTTGATTTTGCTCTTGTCAGACACGTTGGACATGAAATCTTTTTGAGATGTTTAGGTTGTGAAAAACTTGATCTTGGATGGTTAGCTCACTAAACTTACATATGAAAATACGCTACAAGAAATCTTGTATTATATAACCATCCAATTTGTGACTACATGCAACTATCTATCATTTGTAATTGTGTTTTATTAATTTCACAACTAGTAACCATCTTTTTAATTTTCATATTATTTTTGCAAGTATAGTGTAATTATTAAATTGTTCATTGTTCCATATTGATTTTTTTTTTTAGTTTTTCATCCAAAAATAGGCCCTTATGTTCATTTAGTTGCAAATTTAGTTGAAACTTGGTTACTTTTTATGGTGTGCCTATACATATTATGTACACCAAGGTGTTTTGAACTACGTTAAAAATACATTTAACATGTAGTTGAGGTACATGAAACATATATAAAACCTATTTAATATATTTAAATGTATTTAACCTATATTCAACGCATATTACAAATATATTAAAATAAAAAAATTCATCTCGATTTTATATTATGGTTTGTTTACAAATATACCATGTTTATTTTAATGCGCAATTAAATTATAGTGGCAAGTTCATATAAGATAAAATATTCTTAATGTCAACCCAATATTCATTATTCATAAAGTAGTGATATAAAAAAATGATTAAATAATGTAAATTATGGAATCATAATTAAATAAATAAAACTGATTTGTTATTATTTTATGAGTTAATAATTTACATTTATATTTTTTTATTGATTAATAACTTAATAAATATTGATCACATAATAATAATAATAATAATAATAATAATAATAATAATAAATTAGAATGAAAACTATGAATCAATTATTTATTTATTTAATAATATAATAAATTAATCAAAAAACTATACTTAATAATTTAATTGGATTATTTAAACACTTGAAAATTTAAGTATATAATATTCAGTATCTGTTAATTTATTTGACACATTTTTCATTTCAAGCTATTAATCAAGCTACAAACTATAAAAATTTGATGAATAAGTTAATCATCAAATAATTAATTTTCATTTAATTATTTGATCATTGATATCAATTAATCCAAAATTCTGGTAAATAATATCTAAATATTAATCAATTAATACATATGTAGCTTATAAAAATATTTGTTGAAATTTCAAATTTTCAATTATCTAATGATTATTGATGATTAACTAAATTGATTTCCTATTTAGTTCATAAGCTCTGAATTAATAATCAATGCTGACTAATCAACTTAGAATTTATTATATTTTAATTAATACCTCAATTAGTAATTTAGTTAATATTCAATTAATTATTTGATAATTTGTATTTACTAATCAAGAGTTAAGGTAAATAGAGAATAATATTAGTTAATTAATAGTTACATAGCTTAGAAAAATACTAGAATTTCACAAATTCAATTACCTAGTTATTATTAAATATTAATTAAATATATTTCCTATTTAGTCCTTAAGTTCAGAATTAATGATTAATTTTTATTAATAATTCTATAATTTATTGAAAGTTAATTAATAATCTAGTTATTAACTTAATTAATATTCAAATTAATTATCTGATAATTCATATTCACTAATCAAGAGTTATGGTAAAAAATAAATTAATTAATAGTTATTAATCAGTTTGGAAATTGTTAAAAGCTAACTAATGGTTCAATTGATAATTTAAATAATAAATAAATAATACTCAATTAATTATCTAATAATTCAAGAGTTATGGTTAATAAATATTTAAAATAAATTATAGTTAGTGAGCTATCAAATATTAATTAATTAAATATTCCTAAACTAAATTATTTAATTCATATTAATTATTAATTTTAAACTAATTATTCAAAAAATTATATCTATTGACTAAATAAGTTAATATGTTCATATAATACTGAATATCAAATATTCAATATAATTATTATTTCATGAATTTTTTTATTAGACAATCAATCAATTACTTATTTATTTATTTATTTATTTGATAACTAAAATTTAGAAGGTTGAATGTCAAAAAAGAAGAAGTTATAATTGATAAATTATTGTGTAAATTTAGAATTAAAAAAAATATCTAGTTAATTAATTCATAAAATAATTACATATTGTTTGTGAATTATGAATTAAATGATTAGTTAGTGAAATGTATCAAGTGAAAACGAATGTTATTTATATAATTAAATAGTTAAAGAATGGTAGGTAATTATAGGTAGATTTATAAATGGGTGGTTAGGTGGGTAGGTAATAAGTTAGTGGTTAGTTGATTAATTAGTTAGTTAATTAGTTTTCTATTTACCTATTTAGTTATATATTTATATAGTTTACAAAATAAAAAACAAACACAAAACATATGGGAAATTGATGATGGGAATCACAAGTGTAAGAGTGATCAAAGCCCAACATCTCAAGAAGGTAAGGACAACAAGTCAAACCATTTAGAGGAGGCCAAGCCCCCTTGAAGAAGCAAATAAAATTACCTAATGATAAGCCAAATGACCATTGTACTACTGAAAGATCATGTGCCCAATAAATTTTCCAACCTAACCATGGTATGCAAATCAAACTTTGCATAATGTTGCAAGACGCTTGGACACATAAATGTAGTATACAATAAATAACATGGGTGTTGGCATAACAAAGTGGAAACATCCTAGAAGTTGCTTGTGGATCTATAAACATAGGGAAGCTAATTATGGTGTTGAAATCCCCCTGAAGCGCATGTGCAACAAGGACTGCACAAATGGCATAAAATCCACTATTGCATTTAGAATATGAGAACATGTGTTGGGTGTAAAAAAGTCAAAAGGAAATGATGTGTAAAAACACATTGCAAGGGGGCCAACTTGGGCATTTTCACAACATGTATGTAATGTATATTTTTGCAAAACATGTTACACTTAATTTTGGGTTTCAATTTTGGTTTTTGGGCTTAATATTGTGATTTTCACAAAGTTAATGATATTTAATATTATTTTAAAATAATTTTAAAAGATTAAATTCAAGGAATAATGGTGTATTTATGGTATACACAATATAATAAAATTGTTTCTGTTTTTGGACTACACTAGGTTTGGGTTTGAATTAGTCAACCAATAAATGTTTAAAATGAAAATTTTAAAAATGACCCACTTCACATATTTTATCTTCCATTTGAAAATGATAGTTTGTTAAAATGTTAATTTACCACATACTTATGGTCATCGCCCCCATAAATACCCATTTGTAATATGATAATCATCAAATTTTTCACATGGTTCATAAACTTCAATAATGAATATTCCAATCATATGGAATCACAATGTTTAATCAATATTAAAAAATACATAAAGACTACAAATCATTTCAATCATTTTAAAAATATATTTGCATTTTTTAATATGTTGTAATGTACATGTTTTTAACACAAATATATTTTAACATCACATCATATTAAATCTAAAAATGTAGTTTTAAAAAAAGTTGACATTTGGTTTTGACTACCATAATATGCAAAAAAATTATGAAAATCCTTCACAATAGGGACATCATTGAAGTTCAAACACGAGACCCCTAAAAAATAGTACAATGTGATAACAATTTCCCCCTCCCCCCCCCTAATGTGCTCTCACCCTAATATGGACGGGTTTAACCCCTATGGAGACCAAGCTACACACTTTTTTGGTTGAATGGAAAGTCCTAATGTTATAAATTTTTCCTATAATCATAAAAATGTGGGTACCACATTTTAAACATGACAAACAATATGCATATTAAATAAAAAATTGAGGGAAAAACACAAGTAGGGTGGGTTGTTGCAACAAGGTGGAAAGCACGAAAATGTGTTAAGGCTAACAACATTTTACCTAAAGGATATTTTTATCATGTATTAATTCAAACAAAATGAATGTGAGATGATCATGTCAAGAAGCTTGTAAAAAATATAGTGGGAATGGCCTATAAAACAAACAAAATGCATGCCCCTATTTCTTCATATTTGAGATCATAACTATTTTTTTATTGTGGGGTGTGAATGAATAACAAGGCATCAATGATATGTGGTCTTTGCCTATTTATATTTGTACTTTAATGTTGTTCACAAGGTGTATTAATTATGCCATTTTATGACAAATCTATCTATTCATAATATTTAAAATCGAAGCTATGAATGAATTTTTTTTTTAATAATTATAGTGTTTGAAAATGTTCACAAATGATTATGATTTAAAATCTTCTTGAGTTTATGATTATTGAATGTTAGTGAAAAATGATATAATAAACCAAATAAAATTTGTGTATGATTACGAATAATGTTTTTTTATGAATATTTAAATTATGTTTGTTTATAATATTAATTACATGGCAACAAAAAATGTGACATATAATTTGGTATATTGAATGTAAAATATATATGTTTATTGATGTGCCCCCAAACTCCTCAAGATACCCAAATGTGGGTCCTAGAATGAAACAACGAAAAAAGTCAAGGCATGTTCCTTAACTTGTAACATTTCAAGAGTAGGAAGGTGTGCAGAAGCTCCAAGATGGGACTAAAGCAAACTCACAAGCAAGAATTCAAGATGAAGTCAATTGCATAACCAAATAAAAAAGGTGCTTAATGTAAGTTGAATGCAAGTGGTGAAGTGAACTTAGTAGGGACAATTTCAAGCACAAGGTTTACAATAGTTGTAACTTTTGAGATGAAGCACCACTCCCCTCCCTATAGTATACTATGTGATTCTCCATGGGGGTTACATCCAAATGACATTTTTTTTCAAAACTCCCAAGTGGGAGTCTCAAAATTGAGACTCTTGTTATTTTGAAACTTTGGATGCTTATATATTTTTTAATCCAACCCTTTTGGAGGATCCTACATTCTTGCTCCTATTGATTCAAGGGTGGATCTATTTTCATATCCTATATGTTTTTTTGAAGTAGTTCAAATTTTTTAGTAGTTTGTTTGAAATCTTCCACTTGTTTTTCACCTTTTTCAACAAGAAATAGTTATCATGTTTTGCCTTGTGATCCTTATCCTTGGCCAACTAAAGTTTGTTTTTAATCATGAGTTTTATCCTTGGCTAATTAATGTTTTTTTTTAATCACACTTACCAAAAGTTTTTTTTCCTTAGGATACTTCTACTCAAATTGGTTTATTTTTCCCTGTAAAACATTAAGAATAAGACTTACACCTGAAAATTTGGTTTTGCAATTTTGGTAGTTAGTTTCAATATTTATTGTTTTGGGATTAGACCTAATGCAATTTAGCTTACACATTTTGGAAGTTTCATAATTGAACTTATAGACCTTGAATGGTCAAGGCCTCCTACTATTGGGTAGTTTACATCTTTTAAAGTTGTTCATTTAGCTCCAAGACTTATTGTTCAACCTTGTACTTCCCTTCCTCTGCATCCAAACTATTTGCAATGGCTACTTACATAACTTATTGAACTTGCCCATGCACAATGTGGGCAAAGGCAACAAAAAGCTTCAAGTGTTTTTCCATATTACTAAGGGCAATATTTAATGGTGTAGAAATTCCCTATACATGTTGGGTCTACCATCCATAGATCTAGGAGTTGAAGACATTCGGAGCCTTACTAAAAAGAAAATTCTAATGCTTGTGATGGCCTTGGCATCTCTAAGCCAATCACTTTGAGAAATTGTGTTCATAAAATGGAAAGAAACACACTACAAAGAAAAGGGTGTAGGATGGACAAAAGAGGCCAAAAGGAATACCTTTTATATTTAGGATGTAGAGGGATGTTGGAGCCTAATGCAATAGGGGAATTAACAAATTGTTTGTGGACATTTGGTCCAAAAATGGAAGATCATGCAATGACATGTTGCTTGTTAAAGACGGAGCTTTGAAACTATCATCACGGTGTGATATGTTGTGTTATTACTTGAATTGTAATATTTTATTAATTATTGTTCCATGTTTGATTGGGATTTCAAAATTGTCCTAGGTAAGAAATTTTGTTCAATAATAGAATAAAATTCCTTTCATAAAAGCATGCATATTTACTAGTGATGATTTTTCTTGTTGTTGGATGACAATGCACATGTGTCCTTTATTTTGTACATCATACCCAAGAAAACATAGTTTAGAACTTTGAACCCAACTTCTTTTGCTTCTCCTTTGGGATGTGCACATACGTGTTATGGCCAAAAATAAGCAACTAGTTCAAGTTTGGATTTTTTCCAAAAAATTGTTCATTAAGAGATGTAAAAAAGGTTTGCTTTGGTAGGAGATGGACTTGTAAATAGATGTGATGTAAAGAGAGCCTTAGCCCAAAGGTATCATGGAATTGATGCTTCAATTATCATAGTTCTTAACTTCCCCAACAATGTCTTATTTTTATTCGACAACACCATTTGGATGTGATGTGAAAAATTAGGTTGTTTGCTACCATGATCCAATTTTTATTATAATAGGATATGAAATCATTTAACAAATGTTCTTCACCCCTATTTTTTTCAAATATATAAATATATATATATATATATATATATATATATAAGGAAAGAAATCCACGTTGTGTGATTGTAGTTGTCAATAAAAGTCATGAAATAATGGGCCTCCCTATGAAGGAGTGTGGGAACCCTAATATTGTTAAATATATATGTGATTTTTGCCATTGGTAGAATGTTTAGGTGCATGTTCACAATGTTATTACCCTTTCATGCATCCTTTGCACATGTTATTTCAAGCAATGATGCACAAAGTATGTCAATTGCAAGATTTTTTTAGTGGGCATGGATTTCAATCCTATTAACTAACATAACTTCCCATTATTAAGGTTCATTGAATCACATTGTGCCATTTTCAACTTGACCCAAAAATAATCGTTGTTTTTTTTATTACATCTATAATTACTTATGAATCATTAATCATTAAGTAGTGACAAAGGACATCGACATGCCACATGGCATCATGGTTTTGTGACTATAATGAATATGACAATTAATTTATTTTGGTGGTAAAACATATCATTGTTTTTCAAATTGTGTTAATATATATTTGTGACATGGAATTAGTTAATCAAAAGTACCATTGACCTCTTTTGATTAATAATGATTCAATCTCCCATGACGATGACATGGCATGCCATGTGGCAATAAAATTTTGCAATTATAATTAACATCTTGACTCATGATACTAGTTTTCATGAAATTTCATTTATCAGTTAATTGAAAGTACCATTGATTTTTGTGATTATAAATTTAATTTCCCATGATGATGATGTGGCATGCCATGTAGCAATAAAGTGTTGTGATTATACCCAACATCATGACTCATGGGTGCAATAAAACATAATACATTAAATTATTAAATGAACATTGAAATTTTAGGTCTTTAATTATCAAATAATATACTAACACATGATATCACAAAAAAAATTACAAAACCCAAAGATGTGTTGTTATGCCAAATATAATCAAAACAAAGGTTCTAAACATTAGTCCCCATTGCACAACTAATAATGAATGTTTTCATTTCTAAATGAAAAAATATCAAAAAGGAACTTGACACATGGGTGCAATAGAACACAATACATGTAACTATCAGCTAAATGTAACAATTGTAAATCTTTACTTATCAAATAATGGACTAACACATGACATCACAAGAGAAGTTACAAAACCCAAATATTACAACCAATATAATCATGACAAGTGGCAACAACAACTAATTCTCATTGTGTGAATAATAGTGAATGTTTACATCTCCAAGTGAAAAAAAATATCAAATAAAACTTTGACACACATGGATGCAACAAAATGTAATATTTGCAATTATTAGATGAACATTGCAACTCTAAATCACTAGTTATTTAATGGTAGATTTACATGTGGCATCATAGATATTGCATATGGAAATGTAACCTAAATAACTCCTACGTAGGATCTTACATAGTCAGGTAGCCTAGGCAACCTTTAGGGCGACCTTTATATGTAAGCCCCCATGTAACTTATGTAGACTAGGCAACCTTTAATTAGGTGCTTAAATAGTTTGGGATACTAGGTTGATTATGTCATTATGTAGGTTTGAAAAAATGTTTACTAAAATGTGATTACATAAAAAACAATTGTAAAAACTTTGCCCCTTAACGTGGAGGTGAGAGGTGAGAGGTTCAAATCTTTATTTTTCAACTTATAATTATTTACCCTTATCTAAGCAAAATAATTTGCATTGTTAATCTTGGCTAAGGTGTGTAAATTATGTCATTTAGGTTCCTACCTAGACCATGCTTTTAACCTACATCACAAATTTAGCACGTGACAAATTAATAATGAGAATTGTCTGAAGTTCATTCATTCATAAGTTTGTACATTTTATGCACAAATACCATGCATTGAAAATACAATTTTCACAAAATAAATGTGTTGACATATGAAGTAAAAGCCTATGAATGAACGAATGTCACATAGATTTCGCATCTTCTAATAAATCCATGTTGCAAATGTGTTTTTAATGCACTATATTAGTACATGAATCATACAAATTATGAATGAACGAATTTTGCACAAATTTCATTATTAAATTGTGAGGTGCTAAGTTTGTGAGGTAGGTGATTTATGCTAGGTAGGCTAAATGGCATAACCTAGGTTACTTAATCTAGGTGGCCTAGAGCCTATTTAGCTAATTAGTTTAGGTTTTGAAAGGTAATCATATATGCCATGTTTTGATGTAGTCTCAAACATTTACATATTTATTAACCCTTAACATGCAATAAAAGGTTGATTAATGGATTTTACACCCAATCTTGGTCATGTGGGACTCATAGTTGAACATGTGCGAATAATTTTTTGATGTGTTTCATTTTTACAAGATAGCATATTTTATAACACCTAATCAAATAAATGACTAGGTTGACATGGCATCCACATCACTTTACACTTTACATGTCACACCATGAAAATTTATTACATGGATTTTCAATACCATCACATAATATAAAAACGTTAGTTGATAATATGATTGATCTTTGCAATTAGATGGCATGTCATTGTCCCTTGTAGCTAGACAAGTGAAACAACATGGGTTTAACAACTCATAAGTTATTAGTTGCATATGTCATTTACTAATATTAATCACAAATGAAAAATAAAAAACCTTAAATGTGTTGTAGTGATTGCAATAGCCTTTATTGATGATAATATTATTATTTATAACTATGAAACACATTATGTGATTGAAGATCAAAACCAATTTATTGTCCACCAAAAGACAAATAATATCGATAAGGTCTTTGGTCAAAGTATAATGTAAAATACTTTAGTCAACTTTATTTCCATGTTTGCAAATGGGATGTTTTATAATGCCCTTGCCCTTAATGGCATGGGTTTCCCCACTATCAATTTTTGACATGGAGATAACCTTGTCAAACATAACCACATTAATCTTGTTCTTTCCTTAATTAGGTGTGTTTGGAAATACCAAAATCAAGACAACAATCAACCTTTCTTTATAGGTTTAATAGGTTAATTCCACATGCGACAATTTTACTTTAACATGCATTATCCTCATCTCCTTCCATAAGGTTTCCATTTTCAACCATGTTGTTATGGTGTTTATTGTGTTATTCTTGGACATAATTAATTGTCTTTTTACTATTTCAGTACAATTTAACAAACAAGCTAAGGTGTGTAGAATCAACATTTTTCATCATAATAATATCTCCATTATAAATAGATTGAGTTATTTGATAAGATGCCAATACAAACATTAAATATTCAAATGAAAACATTGCCAATAACTTCCTTTTACTTACAACCAATCATCACAATGTTTGTGGCTTTTTAACATTTAGAGGTAAGATCCTTGATTATGTGTTTCCAAAACACAACTTGAACTTTATATGGCTACAAATTACATAACCTTGATATTTGACAAGTTGTAATGTGGTGGCATCAAACAATATCATATCGTAGTTGATTACCCCCACATTTAAGAAAATACAAACATTTTGTTCAACCATCACTAATATTCATAATTGCAACAAAATAACACAATCATATCATTTACAAATTAAAATTTGATGCCCACCTAATTATAAGTCCATATAAATGCCCACCTTCTAATTCCTTCCTTGCATGCACATGTTACCCTACAACCAAATGAATAATCTCTTCCACATCTTCATATTACCATGCAATTATAGCATGATGATTGTGCCATAACTAAATTCAACAAATTAACCATATTTAAAGTTCATATTTGCACAAAATTATTTAATTACAACGTTAACATTTCTTATAGTAAGAGATGACAAATGAATTACCATTTCTTCAAATGCACTTATCGTACAACATGCAATAAAAACTTTAAAATCACTAATGAACACATATAGACTTGTTCTTGGCTGAAAAAAGGATGTACATAAACTAATTTTATGGTAGGGATAACCTATACTTATTACAAACCATGCCTGGTTTTGAAAACCATTTGCATTCAACTTCATGCTTTCATCCATATCTAACAATAAGCCAAGTTCATATGTAAACCAAATTTGACAATTGAACAACACCAATTGACATGTATGCTAGGTGTAAGTAAATTATTTTTTACCTTGCCATTTAATGTTTACAAGCAAAATCTAATGATACCTACTTCATAAGTTGAATTAATTGAACTACCATAGTACCTTTACATCTTCAACACTAATTATATTAATTGTAATTGGTGAAAATTTCAAAATATAAAATTTCCAAGGAACAAAATATTGCGAGGGAAAATAAAATATATTTTGGAATATTCCATTTAAAAGCATGAAATCTTTAAAATTAATTAAATATTTGACAAACATGTGTTAAAGCTACTCAAATGTACTACAATATTGACTATTGAATAACAATCTAAATAAATATCTTACCTTGTTTAAGAAGACATGTTGGGATTTGGATTTAAATTTGGGTGGGCTCCTTTGTAAGATGTTTTATTTAACTATTTAAATTGTGCATGCAAGACATGATCAAATTGCACGTGTGAACAATTCAAATTGGGAATATTGCACTTGGGCATTATGTAAATTACATGTCACATGCATAACTTTTATGGATTATGGAGGTGTATAATCATCAACAAAAGATTGTGCAATTTTTGGGGAACATGAATGGTAGCTTTGGGAAATCCATGGGAAATGCAACTTTGAGAGTTGTTAAACAAATATGTGAATTAGAACTTCAAAAACATTGATGAAAACAATATAGGGACATGATTAGGAACATGGGAAAATAAATAAAGAAAATTTGTGTTTTTTGGATGTGAATAGAATTTTTTCAACATTAATGATCACATTTGTATCTTTTAAAGGGAACATATTAAAGTAATTGTGAAATGAAAATACCATTGAATGATATTGAAGTACAAGGGTAGTTTCAACCACATGTTTGTTGAATAATTAATTAATTTGAAGATTCCATGTCAAAAGATAGAACATTTCATAATATTTTTAATTTTCCTTCACAAAATTATGTTCTTTGGGAAAAAATGAGAAAATTAAAATTTCTACAAATAATATAATTAATGCTGAAACTGCCCAGGTACTATGGTAGTTTTTCTTTGCATTCATGATTTTAAATTGTGGAAATAACAATGTGGACATTTTGTGTATTTATGGTTTGGCCTTGATCAATCATTTTTAATCATGTGAAAATTTATGATGGACACATAATTGATAACTTGAACATGAATTTTAAAAACATTGATGGGAACATTACAAGGACTATTTATGAATCATATGATCTAGAAATTCCAAAGATGTTGAAACAAATTTTATTATTAAAGGGTTTATTGTGGAGCTTTGGCAACTAATAATACACATGAATGCCAAAAAATGTATTAAAAAAAATGCCATGTGTGCAAATTAGGGATGTTCAATGATCTACATTTATATAACATAAAATGCATGCATATTATATATTAATAGTGCACCCTTATTTCTTCAACATCACAATTTTGTTAAATTTGGCAATGTTATGGACTAGGTGTGGTAAAGTCAATATGGTAGAATACTAACTACCCCCATAAACACAAAAGTAAAATGTTATTTGACATCTTGGGTGGATACCTTACCCTAAGGTTAGTTTTGTCATTAAATAATCCTCAAAATAATAAAATGAAAAATTGTGAAAATATCAAGTTGACATGTTGAAAATCATCATAAGTATCATAGGCTACAGTTTGAATAATTTCACTACTCATATCACAATATTATAGTGGACGATGAAAAAATATATAATTAATTTTTTTTAAAACCATTCTTTTTGTCAATGTGGAAATTGACCTTAGCTTACAGTATGGAAAAATATCATCACACTTTAAATTCAAGGACCCGTTTATTTGTAATGAAACTATAAAGCATAAGATAGATGAAAATCATGCTAATTTGGAAGGAATTTGATTTGAAAATATTCACATCC
>Ga0116226_10003190_pt1 | contig 14449 bp, 5 predicted proteins | sample S1TSphfallax_FD_89692 | JGI IMG/M metagenome (GOLD analysis project Ga0116226, IMG submission 89692) | Host-associated microbial communities from peat moss isolated from Minnesota, USA - S1T2_Fa - Sphagnum fallax MG | ecosystem: Host-associated > Plants > Peat moss > Unclassified | place: USA...
ATCACAGGCAAGATTCTTCTCTTGAGAACTTGGCCTACTACTCCGGTATTTCACCCCATTTGGAACAGTGTTGAGAAAAACATATGCACTGGTAATTGGAGCGCTTTTGGTTCAACCCATTCTCAATGGTCATTCCCAGTGATGCAGTGAACCAAAAAGGATCTTGAGGGACCAGATCAGATGAGGACCTTCATCCATCAGGCACGCCGGGCCGTGCACCTTCACCTTCTTGAATAAGGCCTCTTAAAGCTAATAATCATGGAAGAAAGGTTAAATTTAGCCTGAAAGATCCTGGAAAAGTCCAGGGATCATATATCTATAATGTTTAATTTAGAAGCATCCCAAAACATATTTCGGGTTTACCACGTTACCCATTAGATGCTGGCCAATACGTGTGTTGCGGGCCAACAAACGGGAAATGGACGCTTGATCGTTACCCATACATTGATGACAGGTAATGTTTTAATTAACTGCGCCGCCCTCCTAACTGAAAGGCCAATCGTCAGTGCACCGCAATCTAGCCCACTATATATAGCTCTCCAAATTCTCGTCCACAGAATGCGATACACGAGGATGGGGCCACCTCATGCAGCCATGCCTTCTACGCCAATTCCCATTCCCTTCCTTCTCCAACAAAACCCCACGCAGCAACACAGCTACGCATCAGAGACCTTCAATCGCCATAACACACTGCCGAAGGTGTGTACAACAGGCGTTCATGCCAGAGAAGGTTTGACATGACTCCTCAATTGGCAACGTGCAGCCTGTGTTGTGGGCAACTTGCGGTTCAGGCGGATCGCATGAATCCTGGTCCGTGTGTCAGTAGGTGTGCGGAGGGCCGTGACAGAAGAGAGTGAGCACAGTTGCTTATGTACGATGGTTTGTACCTCAGTAGGCGTGCTCACTCTCTCTCTGTCTCCACCCTTCTTCTCTTACGCTCCTTTCTATCTCGTGGTGTACGTTTAGAATGGGGAGTTATACATTTACATAGAATGTTGCAGGTTTCCGTGCAGATACTAGGACAGTTGTAGTGTTGACAGAATCTCAACTTGCTTCTCGTCAGTACAATGTCTTATGTTGCACCCGAACCGGTGCACCGTGAGTAACACGATGTCGTTGGAACTCGCCCTTTATGTTTGTATTGAAGTGTACGCAACTCGTTTAGGAAGACATAGTACGCTGGCTGTGGATTACACGGACCACTACCGGAGCCTGAGCGCGACCTGGCTGAGCAGACAATTCTCCTCACAAGGTATGCGTTGAAAATGTCTAGTAACGACGTGGCTTCTGCAAAGTGTTCATCACACTTACGTTCATAACCCTTGTGGACCGATACATTGGAAATTTCATCACGGAAAGCATGTAGAAGCATTAAAGGTTTTGCTGGTACCTGGCAACCTAGGATGTCCTAGAGCGGCTTCAAGAGCTACAAGAGCATATCCGAGCGTCGAAATACCCATCACGATGTCAGAGATGATTCCTGTCATGTCCCTGTGCCCCCGCTGGGGTCAATTGTACTAGGTGCTCTAGCTGGAGGTGTTTGCGCAGGGCTGTAGGGATCCGAGAAACCTCTCACTGAAATTTGTTTCGTATTTTGAACCTTCACTCCAGTACGATCAGAAAAAAGAAATGTTTCCTGTAGACTTCAGATAGTGATTGGTGAACTGCGTGATGCTTTGAACGTGTAAAACCTAAGATGGCCTCCCCTAGACTATTTCCAGCACTTTTACTTCTTCAATATTGATGTTTGAGTTTTCAGGTTTAAAAACACTTGCAGCCTTCATCGATAGACCATATTTTAAGTTTTTCCTCTACAGTTGCAAAAGCTTGCAGAGACATGACGATGCGAAAGGTTTAATTGCCTGAAGCATTTAGAAGGTCTCTCTTGGCTGCCAAGTGTAGAAGTTGTGATATATAAATAGCTATCAAGTTAAGTGCATTCATGATGCCTGTTGGAACAAGCTAAAGACTGTCACGGCTTCTTTTGTTCTTTGTTCAAATTCTTCCCTTCAGTGATCTTCCAGGTTAGCTTTGTCTTGGTTTACTTAATCGTGTTTAAGGACTCAGTCTTTTTGCACATGCCCTACATTTAATTATATTTTGGTTTACAAAATATCAATAACATTATATTTGAACTAATAAACTTATAATTTTTATCCCACAATTAATATATTGCACCTTATATTTTTACTTGCATATTTTTTAATTTTCATGAGTAGTCTCCCCCAGTGTCAGTTTTAAATTATTTTTTAATATATTTTTTCAATTCAAGTTGAAAAATGTTGCACTATTAACTTTGAACTCACAACTAAAATTAAAGCCAAAAAAAAATGAAAGAAAAAAAAAGTTCTAAAATATTTTCTAAATGAAAGGGAATCACTTTTGAAACTTTTTTTTTAAATGATAGTATAAATTTTGAAATCCCCAATGTCATGAATTTTTGAGACAAAAGTGTAAAGAATATACCGTTGTTCAAATCAAAAGTTTTTATATTTTTGAAAAGTGATTCAAATGTATACAATGAAAGTGAGTTCACATTTTTCATTTGCGAAATTACGAATTAAAAGTTAATTTGTCAAAAGAAGGATTAAAAAATTGATAAACTTGAAAAAATTAACATAAATTATATTCAACAAAGAATATGCAACATAACATTATAAAAACTTCATTGAGCTTTTCAAACACAAACTAAGTAATACAAATGATTATGTTTATAAACTTATCACTTCATTTTAATTATTATTTTGAAGCTTTTTCAAACCTTTTTTGCTTTAATGCAAAAGATTATAAATACATACCTTCAAAAAAAAAAAACCTCACTTTCAATGTTGTTATTTGAAATTTTGTTTTTCAGAACTTGGGAAGAACTTTGAAGGAGCCAAAATATATATCATAATTACAAAATTGATATACAATTCATTTTATGATGCAAACACATGTTAATGTACAACATTATATATATAGTTACAATGTCACATGAAAATCAAAACATTGTAGTTTGTTACCACCTTCATGTTTAATGTAATAATTATAATTATTTATTTTTTATGAACATAATTTTATAACATAACACCATAAAGCAAGGATTGAATATGATGACAAGAATTATCAATAAAATTTAACTTATTCAAAACATTTAATAATAATCAATATCATAACATTGACTCCTTACACATTTAATTTAATGAATTATTCAACTATTTGGATGGGTGTATAGGAAAAAAAAAATTCCTTTCTTCTTGAGGGTGAAAGGGCACAAGAAAGTGGATTGTATGAAAAAAATTGTATCGATGAATTATCCAACTATTTAAGTGGGTGTATGGGGAAAAAAAAATTCCTTCTTTTTGAAGGTGAAGGGTGTAAGAGGGTGAAATGTGTTTTAAAAATGTATTAGTGAAGTGTCCAACTATTTAGGTGGGTGTATTGGAAAAAAAAATCCTTCTTTTTGAGGGTGAAAGGGGTGCAAAAATATGAAATATATTAAAAAGAAGTGCGTTAGAGAATTGTTCAACTATTTGAGTGGGTGTTGTGAGCCCTTGTTCATCACCATCATTCTCCAAGGCCTCATTATTAGTTATTTTCCAAATTATTAATAGTTTAAGGTATGTAAGGGTTGCATTTAAGAAGTTTTAGTTCATATAAGCTTTTCAAGTTGGTCAAAGCTTATTAATTCAACTTTTGATAATTATATAATTTTGGAGTTGGATAGCCTTAATTATAGTATAGGGTGTAAGGTGTCATTTTGCATCCTTAAGTTAATAGGTTCATTCACACATGTTCACATTACTCAAACCTAGGTAAGCCTTGAATTAATGAAGTTAAGTTTAGTTACTACATGGGTCATTCACCTTGAAGGTTGAACATTATAATACTATGTATGTTTATAGGCATTAACTCTTAACGTTAGCATTTTGAAATAATGTTCCAACGGTTCAAACCTATGATATAGTTGAAACATAAAAGTCGAAACATAGGCATGTTCTAGGCATGATATATAAAATGAGAGAATTAGTGGTCCAATTACTTATATGAATTATCATTAAAATGACGAAAGCTTTTAAGGGAACTCAAGAAGAGGTTTATTTAATAATCTTTGAATATAACATGAAATGATAGTTGGATGGAATGTTTATGCAAATAGATAGGTAACATGAGCTTCTTCACATTTTACTACAAATTCTAACAAAGGATACAATGCCATGATCATCATGTTTTTAAACCAAAGTTCAACAGATACTCATTCTATTTGCAAAAACCTCAAAATATGACAAAAGTCATACACCTATTAGACCATAGTCAAGTACATATTCATAGTAGCAAAAATTTGATAAATCAATGAATGGTGCAAATAAAATACTTTGCCCAATGTTCCATCCACAATGGGTTAACTAGCCCCTTCAACCAACGATAATGTCGATCATTAAAACCCTAGGTTTGTGGGAAAAAACAAACATCGTCATCCTCACATTGACATTCATTAGACCTTTTAGCCTTATTTCGAAAGCAAGAACTAATTCTAGATAGATGGAAAGAGCACAAAAGTAAGGTGACACTGGACAATCCCATATGGATTGAACCACTCAAGTGCACACCACCCTTCCAATTGATTCTTCTTTGCAAGGCTATTGGGACACATTCAAATTATTCATCTTGTACAAGTGATATTAAAAGATTTGAAAACTTGGTGGCATCATTTCGCACGACTAGATCTTCGCATGCGTTAATGAAAAACCAAAAAATAACCAGAATAACAAACTTGGTACGTACATTTGAATGAAGTTTAATGTTTTTATCTTGAAAATTAAGGTAAACATAATATGCAGTGGAGTAGGTTCCATCAATGGAACTATATGAAAACATCAATGCCTTAGTTCGAATGGATTCATTAAACTTTAATTTTGACAATGGATTTAAATAGTACAAAAGAATTTTTATAATGGAAGACTTATTTCCAATTGACTATGTACTACTCAATAACTAATACAATTTATTATGTATGACATAAGTAACTAGTACATGGGAAGGAATAAATAGTGTGTACTAAATAAAGTGAATAGTACATGGGTTGAACGGAAGGTTACTAATGTTTTAAAGTTGACTTAACCAAATGTCAATCTACAAACTATGACTATAGTCTATTAAATTCTAATTAGGTATTTTTTTTTCATTTTTAATAATTATGATCTTTACAAACCTTTAATTAATATAATTAATAATTGAGTTAGTTTTTAGATATTTCTAGATGTACAAAACCTTTTTATTTAATCATTGTTAGTGATTAATTAATTGAAAATCTAGTAAATATTCCAAAATGCAAGGTCATCATCCTTTTTATGTTGTGGAAAAATTGGAAGGATGTAAAAATAAATTAGGTTTTATTGACATGTTGGGAATACAAGCCCACAATTAATAGTTAATATTTCAATATTAAGGTAACCTTGTAGAATTAACTTCAAGCATTAAAGATGTACTTGTAATGTTCCAAAATGTTAGCTTTAAAACATCCTTCTTCTAACTTCACGTGTATCAAATTTTTAAACACAATTGAAATTAGATTTAGATAGTAAAATTTTCATCTAACTAATGTTAAGCAACCTACAACTTAATAAACAACTTAAATGGGAAGAATTCACAATTGTAGGAAATTCAGAATGCAACAATTTGTTCAAGCTAGATATTCAGCTCAATGTTCCATGGGGAAGGGATTGATTGTCCTTTTGAGCCAACGGTAATGGTCATCGCCAAAAATCCAAATTCGATCGTGAAATCGAACATCATCATCCTCACATTCACATTCTTCATACCTTGTTAGCATGATTCCACGAGTAAGAACAAACTTTAAATAGAACTCTAAGGCATGAGGATTAAAAAACAACTGATGATCCCATGCTGAACATTCAACCTAAGTGCGCACCACTTTTTTAATCAGTTTTTCATCATGCGATCATTGGAAGACAACTACATCAAATGGCACTTCAACGATTTCTTTGTCATGTATCAACACTTCCAAAATTTCTAACAAGGTGGTGGCATCATCTTCCATGGCCAAATCAACACAACATCAAGAAAGATTGAAAGAAAACAAACCAATTGAAATACTTAAGTTGAAAGAAAGGTTGGTCCATTTATCTTAGGATATTAAGTTAAAAACAAGTGGTGACAACCTACATGACAACAACAAACCTAGATAAGCATCTAAATGCCCTAATTTCAACAATTTGATTAAGTCATAATCTCAATGATGAATTTTTAAAATACAAAAAAAATTGAAATTGAATATTAGAAGACTATTCCCAAATTGACCATGTATTACATAAATAATTAGTATATTGGAAATAGTAAATAAGGTTTGTTAAGTAAGTACATGGTATGTAGGTTAATGGACAAAGGTTGGATGATAGGCTTGGCTTGATTCCACCCAAAACATGGGCAAAAATGATTATTTGTTACAACGGATGAATTATCTTTAAATAGTTATTTTGAAATTAATGAAAAAATTGAATGATCAAGTTGAATGGATGGATTCAACCATGAATGCATCAAGATGAAAAGAGGAATTCGCATCTTCACATGTTCACATGATTGGAAGTTGAAGATTTTTTCAACTCTCATTGGATAAGAGAAATTCCCATCCTCACATGATTGGAAGTTGAAGATTTTCTCAACTTTCATTGGGCAAGAAAAATTCCCATCCTCACATGATTAGAAGTTAAAGATTTTCTCAACTTTCATTGAGTAAGAAAATTTACATCCTTACATATTTAAAGGTTGAAGATTTCTTCAACCCTCATTAATAAGAAGAAAAATTGAAGGCATTTTCATTAGTGGAAGGAAGTTGTGCCATTTTGGGTGAAGGAAAAACTCTCCAAAGAGGAATGGGGGAAATGTTTCTTGAAGGAAATTTTTTAGGGGACGTGATAAAAAGTTGAATATTTTTTTCTTGTGGCTTGAAGGAAGGGCATTGTATTTCCTTTATTAGAAAAAGGACTAATTTGAATAGAGAGGAAGTTGGATGAAGAAGTCTAGGCATTTAGAAGCAATCTTGAAGTTATGGTACTTAATTATGATTAGTTTTTAGACTTGTCACTAAGGGTGCAAGATCTCCTAATCATGTTAGTGAAATTTCTTGAAATTTTAACTAAAGCTAAATTGGGACCTTTAAGCAACTGTTCATCAAATTTTAGCACATTTGGATTTTTTTAAGTGATAAAGCATCTAAAACTAGAAAGGGTCTGTTGACATGATAGTTAAAAAACCACCTATTCATAAATGTGTGACAAATTGACGATTTATTGATTAAACTTTATTTTTTTCTCACTTATGTATCTGGTTGTTGGCTTTCTAAAAGTTGTAAGGTTGTCAAATTCCAAGGTTCTATGATGATGTTATGCCTTTTGGGTGAGCAAAAGTTTATTGTCATGTTTTTTCTCAAGTGTATTCTTTCAAACCACATGGTAATTCCCCTACTTACAAGCAAATCACACATTTGAAATGTGTTTAGTTCAATAGATGATGGTTCTTCCAAGTTATTGGATGATAAGGTTCGAATTCTTTTGAAGGAATGAGCATTGTTCAAAAGATGGAGGGTATTGCCACATTCATTTCAACAAACACTTCAACAACCAACTTCACAACTTGTGACTTCTAGCAATTTCAAGGGTGTTACATTTTTTTTACCATGATACTAAAAGCTTTAATTCAAGATTATAATACATTACAGATTGTAAAAGTATGATCTCAAGGATAAACTAACTACCATCATCGTAACATTCCACCTTTTGAACTCCTATGTGGTATTGTGCATGTTTACAAGTGGTGTGCAAAATATATCACACCAAAGGATAACCAAAACAAAAAGTTGTTTACTTCTTACTATTACTAAACTATTTTAAATATTAGCTATTTTTAAATGATTAAGATGAAAAAATTAAGATGTTGGGGCCAAATAGATGGAATTAGTAATGATCAAGCTCAAGGCCCATCAAAATAACCAAGGTAAGAAAAAAGATGGATCCTCCAAATTCATTGGTCATAAGGATTATTATCCTTTTTGAGTGGAGAATGGAAACCTTTTTAATATTTTCATTGGCTACAAGGATTTTCATCTTAACCATCATTGGATAATGGAATCATTCTCATGTCCCATTGGTTCATGAAAAAAAATGAAGCCATTGATTAGAAGTAAGGATTTCCATAAACTGTCATTGGCCAAAAGAAAACAAGCTCAAGTTAGGGTCTTATGGGTGGTTCCTTAAATGTATGATCTTTTGCTTGTGTTGAAAGAGAGGGATTTATGACTTGGAAAAGATTTTTGGCAAAAAGGAAGTCTTAAATTAAGGAGAAAATGTTACAATACAACAAAATTTCTTTTCCTTGAAAGTAATTTTTAAACTTTTTATTTTTAAGTCAAAGATCTCTTGATTACAGTAATGGATTTGTTTAAAAATTGAGATAATATTAAATTAGTACTTTAATATGTTCACACAAAATTTTAGTCTCATCGAACTTTCTATTGGAAAGATATAATTGTTGGAAGTAAAAGGGATCTAATGTGAATCTAACTTAGATGTAATCTTTGGATATTTTGTTCTAAATTCAAAATCTCATGATTGTAGTAATGGATTTGCTTAAAAATTAAACAATGTTAAATTAATACTTAAGGCATCTTCATACCAAATTTGAGCCTCATTAAACTTATGTTGGAAAGATATAATTGTTGGAAGTAGAATGTTGTGAATCCAGTTTAGAATTAATATATTAGAGGTTGGATGGTCCAATCATCACTATGGTGCAAAGGTTGAAACTTTGTGAACATAAATGCCTAATCCTTAACTCTCCAACAAGCCTATTCTTGATGGTTTTAGATTGGTGAAGTGGAGTCAACATTCATTAGAAATAAAGGAATCAACTTGGTGTATCACAACAATTTGTAAATGGGTGAACTTTTCCTTGGCCTTAACTAAGGTATTCTTTTGTGACAATCTTAATTCAAATCATTGTGAATGTATACTCTTACATTTTTATCAAAATCATTAGATTATAAATGCAATCTAATGATTCATTGAATATCAATCAATTAACCACACTCCCCCACGAACCCAATGTGAAATATTTATAGGCCTTGAAGGAAGGCATGTAAATCATTCATAGGTGTATAGGGGAAAAAAATTCCTTCTTCTTAAAGGTGAGGGGGTGCAAGAAAACAGAATGTATTAAAAAGAAGTGTATCAGTGAATTGTCCAACTATTTGAATGGGTAGTATGGGAAAAAAAAAATTCCTTTCTTCTTGAGGGTGAGGGGGGCCCAACGTGGAATGTATTGGTGAATTGTCCAACTATTTGGGTGGGTGTATGGGAAAAGATTTGTTTTCCTTTTGTCTTGAAGGTGAGGGGGCCACAAGAATGTGGAATGTATGAAACAAAAGTATATTAGTGAATTGTACAACTAGTTGGGTGGTGTATGGGAAAAGATTTTTTTTCCTTTTGTCTTAAAGGTGAGGGGACCACGAGAATGTGGAATGTATAAAACAAAAGTGTATCAGTGAATTGTAAACTATTTGGGTGGTGTATGGGAAAATATTTTTTCTTTCTATAACATGAGTGGGGGCCAAGAAGTAGGGAATGTTAAAAAAATGTGTATTAATGAAATGTCCAACTATTTGGGTAGGTGGATGGGAAGTTTTTTTTTGTTTCTATTGTTTGAGTTGTTCAACTAAAAGGAACAAAGGTATCTAAAGGTTTTTTTGTTTTGAAATAACCCACATAATGTAAAGTAAGTGTGGTTTAAATTGATTAAATTTGGTTAAACTCACACAAAGGATTTTAAACTATACCACTTTGATAAAAACTTGATTAAACTCATATAAACTAGCTTAAAATTAAGTGAAATCGCACGAATTTTGATAAACTTGGCTAAACAAACAAGGGATATGATTGAACATTTGATGTGATAAGACATATGGTTAAACATAAACGTTCAACATAATATGGCTAAATATTAGGTTAAACATGTGGCTAAACCTAAAGGCTAATTAATATATGGTTAAACAAAAAGGCAAAACATATGATTAAACCTTTGGAAAAACATATTTGCTAACCTTTAACTAAACCTAAAAGTTGTACATATAGCTAAAACCTAGACGGCACATAGATGGCAAAAACCTAAATGCCACAAATATGGCTAAACATACATGGCTAAAACTTTGGTGAAACCTAAAGTTTAAACATATATCTAAACATATGGTTAAACCTAGAGTTTAAACTTATGGCTAAACATACATGATTAAAATTTTGGCTAAACCTAAAGTTTAAACATATAGCTAAACCTATAGGCCACACATATGCTTAAAGCCACAATAGAACATTATATTTGACATCAACAAGTACTTACTCATGTTTATGTAAAAACACATATTTTCTAATCAAAATCATTATTTAACAATTGTAATACATCACTTGATTTGTGTTTAACAATTTAATCATGTGTCAACAATTGTATCTACAACTAGTTTTTGTAAATGGTAACAACAATCATAGCTAAATTTGATATTAATTATATTAATTATACAAGAATGAAATATGAATATACAAAAACTATAATTTGCATTGATGAAATTGAAACATGATATTTCCCTTTAAACGTTTATTTATATTCTTTCATAAAACATTCCAAAAATTCATTGAAATCTTTAAACAATTATGCCAATGTTTGTTTTTTATTAAATTTACTTCACAATCTTCTTAAAACTTCCACATGTCCCACATTTCTTAAAACTTTTGTTGACTTTGTTGTTAAAAGTTTTTGTCAACTATTCTTGTAAAAACAATTTTTAAAACTAGTTATTGCCAATTTTAGTTTTTAATTTTTTTATAATCTACTTCTTTTAAATATTTTTGTGCATATTCCAATGATGACAAGATTTTCAAACATTTTATGATGCATTAATTAAATTAAAATTTAATTTCCATGTGCATTTGTTAATATCGTATTCATGCTAATGGATTAAGTAATTCAAAATTCTTGATAAATTGCAAATCCAAGATTTATTCAACTTCAAATTTTTTTCATCATTGATTTTAATTAATGAAGATGATCAAATGTGTTTTACATGCATATGAATATTAAAGAATAAGGACATTTAAAACTAATCATTTTACTATGGATTCACTTTATAATCTTCTTACAAATGATCAACTTATTTGTCAAAATTTTAATTTTAGTTATGTATATGATAACTAGGATGAATAAATCAATTTTTGGTGTTTTGAGATTCTAAAGCATAATGTGTTTTGTTTCCTTTGCAATTTTTTCATTTTCATGCAATTTTCATTTTGTGTTATGGGCTTAGATTCTTACACAATTACGTGTGAGTTTATTTTGAATCACTAAAATTAAATTAATTATGTTGTTCGATAGCTAAATTTGGTTCTATTTTAAGAACTAATTTTGGGAGTTATGTTTTAGCATTGTTTGATGTGTTCCAAATTCTTTTGTTTTATGTTCATGCTAAATTGGAATACAAGTTATAAAATGACACAAATATTGGTATATTTTGAAATGGATTTTGTTGACTTTTTTAATTTCTTGGTTTAAAACTCCATGAGGAGTTGAACCTCAAGAAAGCCCTAGACCTTAAAGTTGTGGAAGGAAAACAAGATTACAAGCAATGAAGGCCCATGTTTTTACCACAAGGAGCCCCCTTGTTATTTTTCCTCTCCTTTTCCTTACCTCTTTCTAGTTATCTCTCTTTTTTTCTTAAAAGCATGGCAACAATAGCTACAATTGCAACCACTACCATCATTAGGAACTTCAAATCTTGGTTAGGTCTTCTTTTGACAACAAGTGAAAAGGACAAGGAAGATCACCCCTTCATCAACATGGTTTTCATTTTCATTTTGTTGTCATAACTAACATCATTGACAATCAACATAATCTAAGTAATAGGAGGAGAAAGGAGGGGGTGGTTAAGGAGCTTTCCTCCATGTGCATGGTTGTTTTTACTAATAACAAAAGAAAAAAAGGGGGAAAGGAAGAGGAGGTGGTTGCAAGCTTGAAATTCAAGTCACCATCATCAATCTTCCCCCCAAGTTCTTTGAACATGCCTCGGTTGAAAGCTTTTGGAGGTTCACAAACCTTAAAACAAGCTTAGGATAAAAGGGCCCAAGGGTCTAATCTAGGCTTCCCTTTTTATCTTTTGTTTTTTAAAGTCTTATCAAACCTTTATGTCAAGTTTAGGACCTATTCAAACTACCCACATTCTTTAAATTTTAATCTTAAATTTTTCAATAATGTACACAACTATTTTTTTTTTCCAAAAATGTAAACTAAATTGAAAGGAAAATACTTGAATTTTGTTATTGAATACCATTTTAATGACCATTTTTTGGAAACAATTAATTCAAGTACATGATTTATAAATTATAGATTTTGTATCATAAACCTTCATTTGATTTTAAAAGTTATACTATAAAAATTTGCTTTTGAGTATCATAATTTTAACAATAGAATTTAATTTAAATTTGTGATATATAATTTATTCAATATAATATTTATAAATGGATATAGATAATTTTATATTTTATATTAACCATATTATTTCTCATGTTAAAGATTAATTTAGAAATTTGATTTAGATTTTTAAATATCAGTCAATGCCATATAATTAATTGATTTAATGGCACTATAAATTTTATTACTTTTACACTTATAATATTTTCTTTTACTTTAAATGATGATTTTTAAAAATGAAAAAATATATATTTTTCACATCTCAAACCTCAATTTGATTTTTTTAAGTTATATTATATATATATTTTTTAATATATCATAATTGTACCAACAAAAACTAATTTAGATATATAACATATAACTTAGTCACATATAATGTTTATAAATGGATCATAAATTAACCCTACTACCTAATACCTAGCCTACCTAATTAATTAACTAATTTAAAAACACTACAATATATCAATATAATATAATTTAAAGTCGGAATTTCCAAATAATGGACCATGGTCCATATCTACTAGTGCCATGGTCCTCTAAAGTGTCACACCTATTAGACTCTACTACACATTTAATGGTTAGTTCATTCAAGAAAACTAAAAATAATAATTAGACCACTAAATCCAAGAATTGCATTGGCTGATTCATTTTTGTGACATTTAATTACATCTACATTTGTAATTAAGATTTATAGTCGTAATTGAAGTTGAATAAGATGCCATGAAGTGTCTACTAGCCTATAAACCATGTCCAAAATCACAAAAACAACTACATTTTCATCTATTTTGAAATGCCACTAAAAATAGATGATATAAGTTCATTTTTCATCTTCACTATCATCCAAACTGACATTAATCACAAGTCCTAGTTGCATATGCAACTACAAACCATTTTTTAGTTGTTTTTATGACTATAATCATTTTTACCATGGTGCCATGAAAGATAGTCACATCAATGGTTGGAAAAAGGTTGATTTGGACACAAGTCACAAATGTGTGGGTTAGACTAGATAAAATTCCTTGTAATGTCAATGTTGGGTGAGTATCAAAAATACCTACATGTATCACTTGATTGTTATTTGGGTATCCTTATTAAAACCCTTCAAAGGTATCACTTTGAATGATACCTTCATTGAAAACATGATTATTGGTTCTCACTTGTGTGAAAAACTAGATGGTGAGAATTGTCTCAAGGAAAAAATTAAAAATATTGAAACTTGAATGAAATAAAGTTAACCATTTACCCAAGTCAAGATTTCAAAGTACTATGCATAAGGTTTACTACACAAGGTTGCAATTAATGCATAAGGTTCAAGAGCAATTATAATAGTTATATAAATAGGAATAGTGAAAATATATGTAACAACAATGGAGGCATTTAGAAGAAAAGAAATACAAGATGAAACTCAATTTACCACAAAAGTTGATGGTTTTTAAAATTTCAACCACAATTGAATGTTAATGTATTTTTTTACAAGTTTTTTTAATCTCACCCCTATATGACTAGGTTCAAGGTTATGGTGTTATGTTTTCCTTACTTTACAAATAATTCTATTGTTTATGACTTTTTGATTTTTAAGAAAAATAATTAAATAAAAAAAATGTTTATAATTTTGCTATGATTCTTTGATTTGAAAACAAGTAATAACTAGTTAGTGAGAGTCATCAAATGATAATCAATTATTTCAAATTTATGAAAACCAACATTCACTACAACAAAAAAGGGGCATATTGCGATCCAAATATCCTCGCAAACAACAAAGAAATCAGATTTCGAAAACCCGCAGTTCCGAACACGAATTCATCGCAAACTCTTAAGCCTTTGCAAAACCCACACCTTCGCACCCGTACAATCGCAAGCTCTTCGCAACTCCCGAAACTAAACCCATCGCAACACATTTCCGATTATAATGTCTTCTATACACGATTTGCGATTCACAGTA
>Ga0116226_10003191_pt1 | contig 14446 bp, 14 predicted proteins | sample S1TSphfallax_FD_89692 | JGI IMG/M metagenome (GOLD analysis project Ga0116226, IMG submission 89692) | Host-associated microbial communities from peat moss isolated from Minnesota, USA - S1T2_Fa - Sphagnum fallax MG | ecosystem: Host-associated > Plants > Peat moss > Unclassified | place: USA...
ACGAACGCCGCAACGAGCACGGCGGCACTCGCGGTGGAGCCGATCAAGATCGCGCGGCGGCCGAAGCGATCGGCGAGCGGTCCGCCCGTGATCGTCCCCGCGATGCCGCAGATGAGATAGGTGGAGTCCAGCGCTGCACCGACCTGCGGGGACTGATGGAGAACGCCGATCGCGTAGAGCGGCAAGAACGCGACGAGCCCGAGATAACACGCCGAGCGAAACACGACGAAGCCGGTCAGCTTCCAAAACGAATTCCAATCGTCCGCGAATTCCGGCGCGGTTCCGGCCTTTCGCTTCGCCGGCAAGAACGTCGTCAGACGCGGCAGCTCGAAGAACACGAGCGTTCCCATGAGGCACACCGGCAGCGCAGCGAGCAGCGAGCCGTGCAGGCCCCACGCGCCGATGACCGCGGCCGCGAAGATCGGCCCGATCGCAAAGCCGATGTTGCCGCCGACCGCGAACCAGCGCATCCCCGACGCCTTTTTCGCGCCCGCGACGTAATTTGCAAAGCGGCCCGCTTCGGGATGGAAGCACGCGACGCCGATGCCCGAGACGAGCGCGGCGAGAAACACCAGCGCGTAGCTCGGCATCACCCCCATGAGTGCCACACCGCCGCCCGCCAGCAGCAGGCCGACCGCGATCAGCCACGGGAGGGGGCGCTTGTCGGCGAGATTTCCGATCGCCGGCTGGATGACCGAGGAGCTGATCGCCTGGGCGAGCACGAGCGTGCCGGCGGCTGCATAGGTGAGGTGCAGCGAGACGATCAGAAACGGCAGCATGGCCGGGATGAAACTCTGGTTGATGTCGTCGCTGACGTGCCCGAACGCGAGCACGGCCATCGCGCGACGATCCATGCGATCGATCACCCAGTTATCCTCGCAGAACGGCGCGCGGCGAGCAACGAGTTTTGCCTACCGAGCATTTCCCGGCCCCGGCCGCGAAGGACCGCGATATGACGATCGATCTCATCGAACGTCGCGTGATCGCGTGCCGGAAGTGCCCCGAGCTTGCGACCTATATCGCGGACGTCGGCCGCGTGAAGAAGCGGGCCTTTCTCGACCAGACCTACTGGGCGCGGCCCGTGCCCGGGTTCGGTGATCCGCTGGCGCGGGTCGTGCTCGTCGGGCTTGCGCCTGGTGCCCATGGGAGCAACCGGACGGGGCGGATGTTCACCGGCGACGCGTCGGGCGACTGGCTCTTTCGCGCTCTGCACCGCGCGGGCTTCGCGAGCCAAGCGCTGGCGACCGATCGCAACGATGGGCTCGTCTTACGCGATGCCTTCATCACGGCCGCCGGCCGCTGCGCGCCGCCGAAGAACAAACCGACGCCGCGCCAACTGGCGAATTGCTTTCCGTTCCTCGTCGACGAGCTCCGTGCGCTTTCGAACGCTCGCGTCATCGTGACGCTCGGCAAGATCGCCGACGATACGATTCACGCATACGTGAAAGCGCACGGCAGCTATCGAACGGCGAGAAAGCCCTTTTCGCACGGGCGTGAGAACGCGGTCGCCCTGCCGCAACACGGTGATGTGACCGTGCTCTCTTCCTACCACCCCAGCCGGCAAAATACGAATACCGGCGTGCTCACGCAGCCGATGCTCGATGACATTTTCACGCGAGCGCGCGAACTCACGGCGTAAATCGAATCGTATGCGGGTATACATGGTCATCGTTATGATGGACCGACGCATAGAAGACACCGACCTGAGCGCCTTCCTAACCTACGCCGCGCGCGAGCGCAGCCTCGATGCATCGCTGCGCCTGGCCGCCCGGCATGGCCGCGGCGACGAGCATCGCAAGTCGATCGACGCGCTACGCGAACTCAACAAACGCATGCTCTTCCGCGAGACGACCCACCGCTTCTAGGCAGCACTGTTCGGCCTTCGCCAGGAGCCAGTCGAAGACGGTCGAGGGCACGCGTCCTCACGAGCTAAATAGCGCGGAGGCTCCTGTGTCTCGCCCCGGGGGGTCAATCATTTAGTGGTCAGCCTCGCGCATCTGTCGCGACCTTTTTCAGCGCCTCGAACTCAAGGCGCTAGGCGTCGTTGGAGCCGCGCCCCCGTGTTCGTAACGGCGCTGGCCGGTGCGGTGCTCGTCGGGCTGATGAAGGCCGAGGGTCTCTCACGCGAACCGTTGGTGTGAACGCCAAGCAACGGGATCGCGGCCACGACCAGGAGGACGAGGACCACGGTGGTGTACGCGAATCCGACTCTCCACGCGGTCCATCTGTAAACGCTCTCGACTTCCATCATGGGCACGGAGGCAAGTTCGTCGAGTTCAGCCTTCTGTAGAAAGCCATAGGTCTTGCGCGTCCATGTTTCCCGGGACGATCGCGCGGCTGCAAGGAACCGATGGTTCGATTCCAACGTGACCCACAGGCTATATATCAAGAAGATGCACACGAATACCAAGAGGAGGCCGATGGGCAAATCCACGTTCGGCCCAACAGGTGCGCTTGCGCCGGCGGCAACGCGGGCGGCCAGAGCGGCGACCGCGATAGCGAAATCTCGCCACAGCGACGAGCTAAGGTCTCGCGACTGCTGCATTACCTTCGACCCTTCATCGGCGAGCGCTTTGCGCAGATCGCCCAGGGCCTTCAGCACCTCGGCGGTCTTGCCGCTCAGGAACAGGCGCTGCGCGGCGCGGGCCGCTTCAAGCGCTGCGGGCCCCTCGGCGGCGAAGACGGCGTTCCAAGATGCAGCCTCGGGCCAGTTGCGTGAAAGTTCAGTCGTGAAGAACGTGAGGCGGTTCTCGATCCCGGGCCCGTTCACGTAGATCCAGCGAGCCGCCTCAAGCTCCGCGGCAAGTACCACAGCATCTATCGCGGTGGTATTCGGAGCTGGAATGAACACGCGTCGTGGGTTCGTCAGCACGAGGACGTTGGCTCCCGCGTTCTCCCGCACTTCATTTACGAGCACACACGGCAACGCGCGCGAAGCGTACCGCTTCCATGCGAGGAGCGCTGAAGACGGTACCGGCTCCGGCGACGCGAGCAGCAGATTGGCAATAGTAGACGGCACGCGTCGGTCAGGTGAGAGGTCCGCGACGAGCAGCCGGAGCTCGACATGCTCTTGGGGAGGTACGTCGTCGGCGTCGGCGACAGCCGATGTCCAACGATCGAACGAGCATTGTTCGGTCTGGAAAGGTACGATATCCGATGCTATGCGTACTTGTCGCGCGCGGCGCACGCATTCGTCGTCCGCGAAGAGCGCCTCGAGCCGCCCGCCTTCGAAAAAGTAGAAGGTCGTTGCTGTGTTGGGCTTGCGGATGAACACGTCAACCGTGCCGCGCGTCGCTGCGATCTGGGTCGTTGGAACGGTCTCGCCGAATTGATCTTGGACCGTTACGTCGGCGAAGCGCTCTTCAGCAGCGGCGACGGCGAGAAGCGACAGCAGTCTCCCGGTCTCTTCGTCGAGCGTGCCGTGAATCGTGTACTCGGCAATGGACTCCGTAATTACGCCAGCCGGTCCCGCGATGCGGGCAGCCAGCGCCGGCACGACGTCAGGGGAGTTGGACACGTTTCGATATCCCAGCCGTCGTGATTTGAATCTGAATTTCGCCTCCGGGCAGATGTACTTCCGTGACCCGCCCGCGTAGCGCCTCACCGTAGTTGATCTCGATGCCTTCGACCGTAACAAGGCGTTCGCGCGTTGGGCGCGCTACCGCAGCTTTATCGATCGCGAATTCTTCGTCTTCAAGACCCGCCTCACGCAGCTTCGTGGCGAATGAAGCCCGGATCGGCGATTGCGCGGGCTCCTGCCCGAAGAACGCAGTGACGAGCTCTGGGTTCGTCGCGTCGAAACGATCGAGGTTCTGCACTGTGTGATAGATTTTCGTCGGCAAGTTTACGAGGAAGGCCGGGGCAAGAGTGGCTTCGTTTTCAGCCGCAACCTCCTTCACGACGGACGCAAGCTTCGTCGTGAGTTCCGCTTCAGTGAAGCGCCGCCGAACGCCGAGGAATCGCAGAAAATATGCCGGGATCGAACCCGGCCCTTTGCGGTCGCGCACGGCGAGTTCGCCCCTGCCGTCACTTAGCAAGATGATAGCCGACTTCTGCATCGCGTCGGGTGATTCGACGATGGTCTTCGTAAGCAGTCGAAGCTGGGCGCGTGCAGCCGTGTCATCGATATCGATCGATGGCCGGTGATCGAACTTGACAACGGCAAAGAATTTACGCTTCTCAGCCGCCAAGACGAAGACGACGAACGTGCCGGCGTTGGTATTGCCACGATGCTGATCGTTGAAGCGCGTCGCGAGGGCACGACCGTGCGCTTCCAGCGTATTGCCGTCGGTATCAACGGCGCGTAGCGCAGCCAGCACGTCGGATTCAGGCTCGAACTCGTAGGCCGATCCTTTGTTCGCGATCGCAAGTCGCTCGACAAAGAACGTTTCGAGGTCCCCGAAGTCCGGATCGCCGTCGAAAAGCTTGAAATCGGTTTGCTTCGGTCCGACTTCGTGAAGGACGATCCGCTCGATGCGCAAAGCGGCGATTTCGGCTGTGGTAAGAAGACCCAAACTAATCCCCTTGCCCGTCGTGCCTGTCGCGCATTCTCATGGCACGGACTTCGTCGACTAAGGCTTCCAGCAGACGCTCTATATCGTCGATTGCGGCGTCCTCCTCCACCTCGAAGGCGATTCGTACGCGTGAGCCGGCGACGCCGACTGCGAGGCACGCGGAGCCGGGCAAATTCTGGAAACGCACGCCGGCCGCGGCTGCGGCGAGACGTTGCGAAACGGCGCCCGCCGCGTATACTTTGGGGACCGCCGCGAGAAGCGAGAGTGGAGGAGCCACGGTGGTCATCGGAACGCTAGAATCCCAGACGGGTGTGCCAGCAGGGTGACCTTGTGCTTGAGGGCGCTTGCCCCGGGTTGTCGCCGCGCGTACAAATTGCGCGTCCTACCGACCCGCAAGCCAACTCAGGGCTGAAGCGTCCATTGGGAGTGTCCGAACGTTTGCTCACTCTGCTCGAGGACTTTCCTACGCACGTCAGACTATCCAGCTCTCTTTTTCGTAAGAAAGATTTGCACAGTAGACTGAAGTCGACTCGTAAGGAGCCGTTCGCCAGATGTGCCTGGCAAGAACATTTCGCGGTTGAAATCCTCATCGCGCAAGTTTGAGAACTTCCAAATGTTCAGATAGTCCTGGACAGAGGGCTTGTGGAGGTCACTCCCATTTAGCGCCAAGAACGCCATCCCGAACACATTCATGAAAGCCCGAAATCCGTTCGTCCGTTTGATTATCTGCCCAGTCTCGGGATTGTCCCACGCGACATCCCATCGTGCTCTCACCGCGTCGAAATAATCCCAGATAATGTCGCTGATTTGCCCGTCTTGCTCGGTGACGAAATAATTTCTTAGCGGCGTTTTTTCGAACTCAGCACGTGTCCGTACCGCCGGCACTCGAATGCCCCTCCGCAAATCCTCACGATCCCTTCGAGGCTCACGACTTATGTACGGGAGCAGCGAGCGAACAAAGGTGGCTTGCGAAAGAGTCTCGCCTTCCACACCGGGGGTTTTCGAACCAAGGCGTTTGATGGTCTCAAAAAATGGCGAGCCCGTTGTGGCGTTTAGGGCAACGGCAACGTCATGGCATGTCCGCTCCGGGCTTCGGCTTCTCGCATACGCAAGCAGATCCAAAGCCAGGCTCGGATTCACCTTCGTTTGCGCAAGGTTTACGGTTGCAAAGATGTATGCTTGTTCCGCAATATCAATTGATGGGAACACGGTGACCGCGAGATCCATGACTTTTTCGCCGGCGGCCAAGCCAGCGAGTCGGTGTTGCCCGTCTAGAATGCTCGCAATATCCGCTCGAGCGATATTATCTTCGCCTTCGCCATCGATGCTGAAGAACGTGAGAACTCCAGAGGTCTCGTCAAACTCCAGGCATCTGTCATTCGGAACAGCGATTACAACCGAAGTCGGGAACGTCGCATCTGTTTCATTGACGTAATCGCCGATTTTCTTCCGACGGTCGGGGTCAAGCTTTCGCTGAATGCCGATGTAATCTTCGACGGCTGTTCCCGATTGCTCAAATCTACGAACATCCGCGCGCGCTATCGAGGAAAGGGTATCGGAGTCCATCGCTGTGATGTAAAACGTACCAATGGGCTGCGTGACGGGAATTGCTTGCGAACGAAAGATCGCCGATCTCACTCTTTCCCCTCCCTCTTTCGAATTTCAACAAGATCTGCCGCAACGCTTTTTTCGGAACTCTTCACTTCATCACCGACCTCTGCATCATTGACGTTGAGGTGAAGATAGTAATAGAACAACAGAAAGAACGAAACGGCGATCATCCAGCAAAGGTAACTCGTCAAATTGTCTTTGGGGCTACTCGAACTTCGCGCCCAATAAACAAGCGATACAATAGACAGCATCGAGGACAGTAAGATCAACGCCACTTGATGGCTTCTGAGTCTTGCACCCCTGCTTAAATAGATTAGCAGGATGTAGAGCGGCGCGACCAGCGACGGGACCAGAATGAAGATGTCGCGCGCGACCAGTTTCGCATTCGGGTCGATACCGTAAGAAATCGACAGCGGTAACCAGATCCCGATTGACCCAAAAAAGACACTCAGGAAGGCGCTGAGAAGCGCGAGCCACCGGCTATGGTTTGTCGTCGCACGCCAGATCCCAAAAATCGGGATTCCGCCAAGGCCTGCTGCGCCGGCGCCCTTTTTTACGCGCCTGGGAACGCTAGACATTCGATGGTGCCAAGTCTTATAGTCGCTCCTGGGGCATCAAAGAGAACCCGCTTCCGTCTATCACCCAAAGAGAATAGAAGGGAGTTCGACCAAGCCGCACCCTCTCTTACCTGGGATTCCCCCATATGGCGCCGCTTTTCGAGTCAGGGCCGCCCAAATCCGGCCGCTCTCGGGCGCTCGGGAGGGCGCGGAGTCGATTTCCCGACGGTGAAAGTCGTGGAGCGCCGGAACTGGTGAAATTGGCATTTTTCAGAGTCGTCAGGGCACAAATCTCTCGTCTATCGCCGGCGATGGTCGCTCGACCAGGGCGTTCATGGTGCGGTTAGCGGCGGTGAACGCAGGGCAGATATCCGGTTGAGGCTCTCGGCAAATAGGGTACGCGGGCCGGATTGCGTACTCGATTCCTAACGATTCGAGGTACTCGTACATGCTGGGTTGCGCGAAAGCTGCATCGCCGCGAAAGGCGACGGACTTGCCAGTACGCTGGTAGCGCGCGACGACGGGCTTGAGGACGCCTTCCCAGCCGTCGGCGCTGTGCACGTTTCCAGGGCGAAGCACGCTTCGCTCCAAATCGCCATGCTGGTTGAAGAGAAAGAGCGGGTGGTAACACGTGCAACCGAAATGCCCGTTCCAAACGCTGTTTTCTTGCTCACCATGCGTCGGGCTGACGCTCGAGTCCAAATCGAGCACGATGCGATCACCGCGACGATGCTTTGCAACACGATCGATCCAATGACCGGAGAGATCGGTAAGGGCTGCGAGGTTTTCCGACTGCGCCAACCAGCGCGTCTCGAAACGGCCCATCTGGCTCGGTGATGCACCTTTGCCTTTCGTGGCCTTCCCGCCGATGATCCAGCGCATCGTGGGATCGTGCCGGAGCCGTTCGGCGTCGTTCACGTCTCATACCCGGCGAGCCGTCCGAAAACGGATTGACGAAGCATGCCGACCAACGCGTGCCGGCCGTTCTTACCCGTGCGTGCGTCAGCAAGCCGATCGCTCGCCGATTCGCTCAATCCCAGTGCGTCATCGACTCGCGATACGCAAGCAGACCTGCATCCGAATTAACGACGGAACCCCGAAAGTGAATCATTACGCGCCGTTCAAAATCCGGTCGCAAGACGCCGTTTTCGCTTCACCCGTCGGGTTTATCAATTCGACCGCGTCTCATCAGCGTGAATCCCTTGTCAATTATAGCAAATTCGCTCATCGACGACATCAAATTGGACGTATCATCCGGTGAATGTGGGCTCAGAATGCTTTCATCGAGAATTCCAATGGGAAGTTCCGCGATGAAGGCCTCAGCGACAACGTGTCGCGTCGCCGTAGCTTGGCAGATACCGAGAAGTCGACCGTCGACTGTAAATGAGTGCCCCCCGCATCGATCGCTCGGCCAGATGACCCCAAGCGCGCTCGCGATCCACAGAGGAAGCTGGCTTACCACTATCTCTCTATGAAGAGGGTAGCGCCCGGGGAAACGTCAGAGCGCCTAAACCGTTGCTATGCTAGCAAAGGGAGGGGCTCGACCTTCGAGTGATGGGCGTACGTTTTCCAATCAATCTCGTAATTCTCAGATTGGTTCCCCCACCCAGACCAACCCCTCCGCGTCCCGCGCGCGAAGAGTTCGAGGTACGGCCCTCCACTACACGATTCGATTAAATCAAATAGCTCGTCGGGCTTCCGGCTATGCTCCCGTTTCCGAGTCTCAATCATATTCACTTGTCGGCGACCCGGCGCGAGCGTTCTCGCATTTTTTCCTTTGACGCCGAACAAGATCATCTCGGTGACGTTCCGGAAATAGAATCCCACGCCACGTCCATCAGAGCCGCCATCCTTGCGAACCTTATGCCAGATGATATTGGTCTTATATTGAAATCCCCATGCTTGAAGAAGCCGAATGCCATCAGGCAACAGGGCATTAGGTACCCATAAGTACATGTGGGAAGATTCGGCTGATAGAGAAGAGACTGGCAGTGCCATTATATCCTCAAGCGTCATCGTCTCATAGCGACTCAGGCGATGATGCTCTGGGGCCATCTTTCCCGTTCGATTTTGGAAACGCCAAGGGGGATCGGCCAGGATGGTCTTGTACTTGCGCCCGCTAGCGAACCTCAAGAGATCGTCGCATGCACTTTGGTTCAAGACTTACTCCAATCGGATACGCATTTTGGGCGAATGCCAAGGGCTAGGACTGGGCAGCCGCCGTTTCTACCGGCGTTGAGTCGGTACAGCAACTTTCCCATCCAGGTGGTGCTTGCACCATATTTCGAGATTGTTGAACTCGGCGTTCCGTCTTTCTTGATCACGACTTTCCCATTTTTATCAAGGGCAGGCCCCACTGAACGAAAGACTTCATTCAGCTCTGCGCTCCGCGTGAGAACAATCCCAGCGTCAATTACCCCGCATTGCGCAAACGCGCTAAAAGCATAGAGATCGCGGTCGAAGGTCTGATCTTTGCTATTCCATTCGAGATCGAAGGCGACGCGGTTTTTTACATAATCGACCTGGTGCCCATCAAGGTATCGCTCGCGAACAGTCTCCGACGAAAAGACCTTTTTCTTTCCTGCCTTGGAGGTGAGGCGCACCAGTAAATCTCCTCGAATGCTTGTCTCGAGCCATCCCTTCGGTTCCAGCATCAAACTAAAATTCTTAGGCACATCAGACTTACTGCCGCCCGCCTTTCGAATTTGAGTGGTCGTTATAGAGAACGCCTCAAGTGCATCAAGTATCTCTTGAAAATCGGCGCGATGCGTCTCTGTCAGGATGAGCGCAGCGTTTCGGTAGCTGTAAGCTTCGTATTTCTCAAGGATTGAGGCTGGAAGTAAACGCTCGACGAGACTCACGGGATCAGCAGCTTCGTTCGGTGCAGCAGCAACGGCGTCTGCGGTTTCTAACTCTGAATCTTCCTCGTCAAATTCATCAGATTCCAGAAGCTCGTCGTCGTCTGACAATTTCAGCTCGCTTGTAAAATAGCGAAAAAGTCCGGCATAGGCATTCCGGGACGGACTTCAAAGTGAGCAATCGCTCCGAACGTACGTTCGTTGCTCTAATGATAATAGGAATGACAGGGCGCGTCAATCGCCAAACAGCGAATTCTTATTGCACGCTCTCAGGTTTTTGCTTCGCTTTGATCGTGAGGCCGAGATCGCGTAGCGAGGCATCCGGAACCGGTGAGGGCGCGTCCATCATCACGTCGCGCGCCATCTGATTCTTCGGGAAGGCGATGACGTCGCGAATCGAGGTTTCGCCGCAGGCGAGCATCGCGATGCGGTCGAGGCCGAGGGCCATTCCGCCGTGCGGCGGTGCTCCGTAGCGTAGCGCTTCCATGAAGAAGCCGAAGCGGTCTTCGATCGTCGCATCGTCGAGACCGAGGCGGTGGAAGACCTTGCGCTGGAACTCTTCACGATGGTTGCGGATCGAGCCGCTGCCGAGCTCGAACCCGTTGAGGACGAGATCGTAATGCTGCGCGCGCACCGCGAGCGGATCGGTATCGAAGAGCGCTTCTTGGCCGGGCGCGGGCGACGTGAACGGATGATGCGAGAACGTGATCGCGCCGGTTTCGGGATCTTCCTCGAAGAGCGGGAAGCGGTAGACCCAGCAGAACGCAAACTGCGCCGGATCGCGTAGCCCGAGACGATCGCCGATTTCCAGACGCATGCGGCCGGCGATGTCGCTTGCCACCGTGGCCTTGCCGCCGATGAAGAGGATCGCGTCGCCGTCGACGGCGCCGCTGCGCTCGCGAAGCGCGCCGAGCAGCGCGGGATCGAGGAACTTCGCGATCGGCCCCTTCGCGCCGTCGGGCGCGAGCGAGATGTATGCAAGACCCGTCGCGCCGAACGATTTCGCGACCTCGGTGAGCGCGTCGAACTCGCGCCGCGAGAGTGAGGCGCCGCCCGGATAGCGCAGCGCGACGAGCCGGTTTCCGGCGCCTTCGGCGAGCGTGCGGAAGAGCGTGAACTCGCTCGTTGCGAAGAGATCGACCACATCGGTGAGTTCGAGCTCGAAGCGGCGGTCGGGTTTGTCGGAACCGTAGCGGCGCAGCGCGTCGGCGTAGGTGAGGCGGTCGAGCGGGCTGGGAATCGGGATGCCGAGCGCGTGCTCCCAGACGTAGCGCACGCAGCCCTCCATCATCTCCATGACATCGTTTTCTTCGACGAACGTCATCTCGACATCGAGTTGCGTAAACTCCGGCTGGCGATCGGCGCGCGGATCTTCATCGCGGTAACAGCGTGCGATCTGCATGTAGCGACCGAGGCCGCCGATCATCAAGATCTGCTTGAGGAGCTGCGGCGACTGCGGCAGCGCGTAGAACGTGCCCTGATGCACGCGCGAGGGGACGAGATAGTCGCGCGCACCTTCGGGCGTCGATTTGATCAGGTTCGGCGTCTCAATCTCGAGAAATCCGCGCGCATCGAAATAGTCGCGCATGGCCTTGGTGATCTTGTGACGCACGGCGAGATTGCGCTGCATGCGCGGGCGCCGCAGATCGAGATAGCGATAGCGCAGCCGGATCGTCTCATCGACGTCGTCGTCGGAGGCAACGACGAACGGCGGCGTGAGCGAGCGATTCAGGATCTCGATTTCGGTGACGGCGACTTCGATCTCGCCGGTCGCGAGCTTCGCGTTCTCCGTCCCCGCCGGACGGCGCCGGACGCGGCCCGTAATGCGGATGACGTCTTCGCTACGCAGCGTCTCGGCGACGCCGAACGCCGCGCCGATCGCCGGATCGAAGATCAGCTGCGTGAGCCCGTCACGATCGCGCACATCGATGAAGATCAAGCCCCCGTGATCGCGGCGCCGATGGACCCAGCCCGAGAGTTGGACCCCCTGCTCGACGAATTGGGCGTTTAGCGACCCGCACGTCAGCCGGGCGATTTCAGTCGTTTCCACGCAGCGCTGCTTTCACTCCGGTCAGATAATGATATTGGAACGAGAGCGTACGCGCGAAACCGGGCTTCACGGCGCTCTTCTCGATCCAGCCGCGCAGCGGCGGCACCGAATCGACGATGTCGTGCAGCGCGAGCGAGAGCTTCGTCATGCCCAGGCGCGCCTCGACGTCGAACGTCGGATGCTTGCGATAGAAGCGCACGGTCGAGCGGCCGGCGAGCTCCATGCGGCCCTGCTGCTGATCCCACGGCACCGGATGCCAGTGGTAGTTCACCGCTTCGGGCGCGTACTCGATCGGCAGTTTCGCCTTGTGCTGCAAGCGGTAGCCGAGCTCGAGATCCTCGTGTCCGTAGCCGGTGAAATCTTCGTCGAAGCGGCCGATCGAATCGAGTTGCGCGCGCGGCACCGATGCGTTGCCGGTCAGGAAATACAGCCACGACAGATGTTTGCGCGACGCTGGGTGGAGCGGGTTGCGCTGCGCCGGATCGCGGCTCTTGCGCTCGTAGTCCGCGAGCGAATCGACCTGCACTTCGAGGCCGACGACGGCGCGCGGTGCGGTCGAGCGATCGTGGCGCGCGAGGTGCCGCGAGAGCAGATCGCGCGATGCGATGATGTCGGCGTCGGTGAAGAGCACGAGCGCGGCGCGCGCATGTTCGATCCCGGCGTTGCGCGCCTCGGCCCGGCCGCTGTACGGGCCGGGGATATGGCGCACGCGCGGATCGGTGCGGGCGATCTCGGCGAGATAGGCCTTCGTGCCGTCGTTCGAGAGCGAATCGGCGACCAGAATCTCGAACTCATCCGCTCGCAGATCTTGCGCGAGCAGGGCCGGGATCACGTGACGGAGCGTGTCCAAACGGTTGTACGTCGGGATCACGACGGAGATGCGGAGTTGGCTCATAAAAGAAGCGCCACGGCCGCGACGATTTCGGCGCGCGACGCGCGGAGCGCGTCGTCGGTTTCGAGGCGGGGTTTGCGCAGGACGGCGTTCGGCACCCGATACGGCGACCATTCTTGCGAATTGAGCCGGAAGTAGCGATGCTCGAAGAGCACGACGGTCGGTCGCTTCATCGCCGCTGCGACATGAGTCGCACCGGTGTCGATCGTCACGACGCACGCCGCGCGCTCGAGCGCCGCCGCCCAGACGCCGAACGGCAGGCGGCCGATGACCACATCGGCGACCTGCGCGGCCGTGATCGCCGCCGCGAGTTCGATGCCGTCATCGCCGTACGTGGCAACCAGCGGACGCCCGAGGACGCGCAGATCCCGGAACAACTGCACGAGGCTTGCGGCCGTGCTGCCCTCCTCACCCCAGCGTTTTCCGACATGAACGATGATCGGCGCCGCGGGCAGGCCCGCGACCGCCGCTCGGTCGGCATCCGTGACCGGAACGACGAGGTCGCGCACGAGGTCGCGCGCCCCGGCCGCTTCGGCGAGCGCGAGCACCTGATCGACCTCATGGCGCACGAGAATGTCCGGGCGGCAGTCGGCGATATCGGGATCCGCCTCGGAGACAAGGACGTCGGTAAGCCAGCGGCGTGCCACGAGGCGCGTCAGATAGCGCCGCGCGTAGGTGTACCCGATGCGGCGCGGCGCGCCGGTCGCGTGCACGAGCCGCATGTCGATCGCGCGCGGTGCGAGCGCAATCGCAAGATCGGTGCCGGCGAACTGCGTCCCGATCCGCTCGGGCTTCACCTCCGACGGCAGCGCGACGACCGCGTCGACATCCGGCGAGCCGACGACGACGACCTCGTTGTGACGGCTCGCGACGAACGTGATGTGCGCATCGGGAAACGAGCGGCGGATCGAGGCGATCGCGGGCGTGGAGAGGATCAGATCGCCGACGCGATCGGTCCGCGAGAGGACGATGCGCATCCCGTTACGGCGCGAGCTTCGCCTTAGCGAGTTCGTCGTAGTAGGCGTCGGTTGCAAGCAACTGCGCGGCCGCGAGCTGTAGCGCGTTCAGGCGGCGGTCGCCGTCGATCGCGCCCGCGAGCGGCGCGATGCGCTGCGCGAGCCCGCTCTTGTGAAACGCTTCGCCGAGTGCGCGCTGCGGCGGCGTATCGCCGATCGCGAGCTGCACGCGCCAGTGCGGATGCTTGCGTTCCAGCTGCACCGCCGTGCGTGCTTGCGCACGTACCTGGCGCAACATCCCGCCGAGGTTCGTCCCCGCCGGTCGCGGCTTGTGATGAAACGCCACCGCTAGACGGTTGAAGACCGCCTGCGTCCCGATCTCGCGCAAGCGCATCCCGAGCTCGATGTCTTCCCAACCGTATTCGGAAAACGAATCATCGAATCGGCCGCCGACGCGATCGAGCCGCGACCGCCGCACCGACACGTTGCTGGTCCAAAAATAATTGCCGCTGTAGTTCTTGAGCGACCAGATCGGCGGCGGCAAGAAATCGAACGATTCGACGTTGATGACCGCACCGCGCACGATCACGTCGCCGTCGCGGTCGTCGCTGCGCAGATGCTCGGCGGCGAAGACCGGTGTCGGCAACACGTCGTCGTCGATGAAGGCGATTCGCTCGCCGCTCGACCGCGCGATTCCGGCGTTGCGCCCTTTGGCGAGACCCGAATTCGGTTGGTGGATCACCTCGAAGCGGCAGCGCGCGAGCGGCCGCATCCGCTCGATCACCTCCGGCGTCTCGTCGGGCGAGCCGTCGTTGACGAGCACGACTTCGTAGGCATCGGGCGCGAGCGTCTGCGAGAAGCACGCTTCGAGCACGCGCGCCAGCAGCGCCGGACGTTTGAACGTGCAGAGTTGGATCGTGAGCCGCATCAGTACAGCCGCGCGCCGTTGGGAACGCCGCGCTCCGGCTCGATGAGCACGACCGCGCCGTCCGCATCAGCGAAGCCGAG
>Ga0116226_10003192_pt1 | contig 14445 bp, 16 predicted proteins | sample S1TSphfallax_FD_89692 | JGI IMG/M metagenome (GOLD analysis project Ga0116226, IMG submission 89692) | Host-associated microbial communities from peat moss isolated from Minnesota, USA - S1T2_Fa - Sphagnum fallax MG | ecosystem: Host-associated > Plants > Peat moss > Unclassified | place: USA...
CAAGTTCCTGTGTATTTCCTGCGCGAATTTGGACGAATTTTTCGAGATCCGTGTCGCCAGCCTCAAAGAGCTCGTCGAGGCCGGCGCCACGCAAGCCGGCCCCGACGCCATGAGTCCGCAGGAGCAACTCAAGGCGATCGCGGCACGGACCACGCTGCTGGTCGACGAACAGTACGCGCTGCTCAACGAGGTGCTGCTGCCCGCGTTGTCGAATCGTGGCGTCGTGTTCCTGTCGCCGGAATCTTGGTCGGACGGCCAGGCGGCTTGGATCGGCGAGTATTTCGCGCGCGAAGTTGAGCCGGTCTTGAGCCCTCTCGCGCTGGACCCGGCCCGGCCCTTTCCGAAGATTCTCAACAAGAGTCTCAATTTTGCGATCGTCGTCGAAGGCGAGGACGGCTTCGGGCGCAACAGCGGTCTCGCCGTGGTCCAGGCGCCCAGGTCGCTGCCGCGACTGATTCAGCTGCCCGATGAACTGGGCCGCCGCCAGTTCGTTTTCCTGGGAACGATCGTCGAGGCCTTCGTCTCCAAATTGTTCGCCGGCATGAGCGTACGCGGCTGCTACCAGTTCCGCGTCACGCGCAACAGCGACCTGTTCGTCGAACAAGAAGAAGTCGACGACCTGCTGCGTGCGGTCGAAGGCGAGCTCGCTTCGCGCCGCTACGGGGACGCGGTGCGGCTCGAAACCGCGCATGACTGTCCCGAGGAAATTCTCGCCTACCTGCGCGACGAATTCGCGTTGACCAGCGACGATCTGTACCGTGTCGCCGGGCCGGTGAACCTCAACCGGCTCATGGCCTTGTACGATCTGACGGATATCGCCGAGCTGAAATATCCGTCCTTCGCGCCCGGCACGCCCGAGAATCTGCGCGTCGGCAGCGACGTATTCGGCACGCTGCGGGGCGGCGACGTCCTTCTGCATCACCCGTTCCAGGGATTCGGCCCGGTCACCGATTTCATCAAGCAGGCGGCTGCAGACAGCCAGGTCCTCGCGATCAAACAGACCTTGTACCGCGCGGGCAGCGATTCGACGATCGTCGGCGTGCTCGCGGAGGCGGCGCAGGCCGGCAAGGACGTCACGGTGATCATCGAGTTGCGGGCACGCTTCGACGAAGAGACCAACATCGACATCGCCACCAAGCTGCAGGAAGCCGGGGCGCACGTGATGTACGGCGTGTTCGGTTTCAAGACCCACGCCAAGCTGGTCATGGTCGTGCGCCGCGAGCCGGGCGGCCTGCGGCGCTACTGCCATCTCGGGACCGGCAACTACCATGCGCGGACCGCGCGGCTCTATACCGATTACGGGCTGATGACCGCAAACGAAGCCATCGGCGAGGACATCCACGAGATCTTCCTGCAGCTCACCGGCCTGACGCGCGTGCCGCGGTTGCGCAAGCTCCTGCACGCGCCGTTCAGCCTGCATCGCGCGATTCTCGCCAAGATCGAGCGCGAAACCGAACACGCGCTGGCGGGCAAGCCCGCGCGCATCATCGCCAAGCTGAACGCACTCACGGAACCCGCGGTGATACAGGCCCTGTATCGCGCGAGCCAGGCCGGCGTGGCGGTCGACCTCATCGTGCGCGGCCTGTGCTGCCTGCGTCCCGGCATCGCCGGTGTCTCTGACCGGATACGCGTCCGTTCCATCGTCGGTCGATTCCTCGAGCACTCGCGAGTCTATTGCTTCGACAACGACGGCCTCAGGGAAATCTATTGCGGCAGCGCGGATTGGATGGACCGCAACCTGTTCCGTCGCGTCGAGGTCGCGTTCCCGGTGGAAGGCGCGGAATTGCAGGCGCGGATCGTCGACGAGTTGAGTCTCTATCTGCTCGATGACGTTCAGGCCTGGGAACTCGGCGCAGACGGACGTTACACCCGCGTGAGTGGCGACACTCACACGAGTGCGCAGACGCGTTTGATGGCCCGCTACGACGAGCGCGTCGCACTCATTCCTGAAACGTGAGGCGAAAGCCGGCTTCCTTCAGATACTGGCGTTCCTGCTCCAGATCCTCCAGGGTCAGCGGATGTTCGCGCATCCAGCGGGCGGGCAATTCGAGCGCCAGCGTGCGGCCTTTGACCCGCAATGACACTTCGGGCAGTGGCTGCGGGCTGCGTCCCCGGTGCAGCAGCACGGACAGGCGCAGCAGGACGATCAAGTACTCCGCATGCCGATCCCAGGGCGGCAGCAGGTCTTCGCAAGCCTCGAACGACAATTGACGCCGATGGCCGCCGACCAAGGCCGCCAGCAGCAGCTGCTCTTCGCGCGGAAAACCGGGCATGTCGGCGTGCTCGAGCAGGTAGGCGCTGTGCCGGTGATACTTCGAATGCGCGATATCCAGGCCCGACTCGTGCAGCCGCGCCGCCCAACGCAGGGCGGATTCGGCGAGTGCATCCTCGAGACCCCATTCCGACTCGACCTGCCCCAGCAAGGCCACCGCGGTGGCCTCGACGCGGGCCGCTTGCGCCCCGTCCACGTGATACCGCAATTCCATGGCGCGGACGCTGCGCACACGCGCATCCTCGTCCGTAAATCGGCCGACCAGGTCGTACAGCAGGCCCTCGCGCATCGCGCCTTCCGCGACCCGGACGCGATCGATGTTCAGATTGGCGACGATCTCGAGCAGGATCGCGAGACCCGCCGGAAACACGGGTCCGCGCTCGGCGTCGATCTCCGGCAGGTCGAGTTCGTCGACGTGACCGGCCGCGATCACGCGTTGCGCGAGCATTGTGAGGTTGGCCAGTGTGATGCGGTGGTCGTCGGGATTCAGCCGCCTGAGCACGTCCGCGATCACGCGCACCGTGCCGGAACTGCCGAAAACCTGCAGCCAGCCGAGCTTCCGATAAGCTTCGTGGATCGGTTCCAGCTCGAGACGCACCGCCGTGCGCGCGCGCTCGAAACGCTTCTCGGAAATGCGTCCGTCATCGAATGCGCTCAAGCCGACGCAGCCGACGGACAGGCTTTCGAGCAGCAGCGGATTGAAGCCCTCGCCGATCACGAGTTCGGTCGAACCGCCGCCGATGTCGATCACGAGGCGCTTGTCGGGGCTCATCGGGCTCGTATGGGCCACGCCGGAATAGATCAGGCGCGCTTCCTCGAGTCCCGAGATGATTTCGATCGGGTGGCCGAGCGCCGCCCGGGCTCGCTCCAAGAACCAGCGCTTGCGCTTGGCCCGGCGCAGGGCATTCGTGCCGACGACGCGCACGCTGTCGGCACGCATTGCCCGCAGCCGCTGGCCGAAACGCTCCAGGCAGCGCAGCGCGCGCGCCATCGCTTCGTCGTCGAGCCGGCCGCTCTCACTCAATCCCGCGCCGAGACGCACCATTTCGCGCAGACGGTCGAGGATCAGCAGCTGGCCGTGCTGGTGTCGTGCGACGACCATGTGGAAACTGTTCGAGCCGAGATCGACGGCGGCAAGAACATCGGGCACGACACGGCTGCCGCTCATCGGGGAGCCCGGCCGTGCACTGTTAGGCGGAGAAGGAGGACCCGCAGCCGCAGGTGGTCTTCGCGTTGGGATTGCGAATGACGAACTGCGCGCCCTGGAGATCTTCCTTGTAGTCGATCTCGGCGCCCATCAGATATTGCGCACTCATCGGGTCGACGAGCAGTTGCACCCCGGCGTTCTCGACGCAGAAGTCGCCCTCCTCGATCTTTTCGTCGAAGGTGAACCCGTACTGGAAACCCGAGCAGCCGCCACCCGAGACGAAGACGCGCAACTTCAAATTCGGATTGGCTTCTTCGCGGATCAGCTCGCCGACCTTGCCGGCCGCCGCATCGGTGAATACGAGCACGTTGGGCGGCGCAACGGGCGACTGGATCACGGACTGAGGATTGGCGTTCATCGCCCCATTGTACTCGGCCCGCGCCCGCCAATCAAAGCGGCGCGCCCTCGGGCGGGGCTGTTTCTTCCGTTTGGGGGGGGCTTGTGCCCCTGTGCAGCAGCTTACCGTTGATTTGGGCGCCTATCGCCGTTTCAATGATCGTGTAATAGACGTTGCCCAGGACCCGCGCCTTCGGTCCCAACTCGACGCGCTCCGCCGCGTCGATGTCGCCTTTGACGACGCCGTTGAGGACGATGCTGGGCACGATCACCGAACCTTCGATGCAGCCATGTTCACTGACCGAGAGGATGGCGCCGGGCCCGGCCGCCGCCCGTACGTTGCCGTTGATGTGGCCGTCGAGATGCAGCCCGCCCGCGAACTCCACATCGCCGTCGATACGGGTCTTCAGCCCGATCAGGGTCTGGATCTTCGCCGGCTTACTCTGTTTCCGCTTGAACATTCAACACACCCTTAGGGTTGGCGCCGTTCGTCGCGTCGGTCTCGACCGACATGCCCTGCGCCTTCCAAACGAACGCCTGCCGGAAGCCGTGGCTGGCGTCCTTGCCCGTATGGATCTCCACACCGACCCGGGTCGGTTCGAAGCCGGCCGGCAGTTGCAGGGGGACTTCGTAATCCTGAAAATACTTGAACGAGTATGCCAGGCTGCCGCGGCCATTGGGCACGACGCGATCAAAGTCCAGACTGATCGGTTTGCCCTGCTGCAGGCCGTCGATGTTTATTGTGAAATTGCCCGCCACGGTGCCGCTGGGCTTGCCCGCCTGCATCAAGACGAACTTCAGGTGAAACTGCCCTGCGGCGGCCTGGGGCACGATTTGCATCTGCTGCACCTTCACGCTGCCGATCGATTCGGGCTGCACGAGCCCGCGATAGAAAGACAGATCCTGGTTGAGGCGTGCGATCTGGCTCTGCATGTCACCGAGACTGCGTTCGATCTGCTTGTACCCCTCGCGGTCGACGCGCCGCGCCACCTCGGCCGCCTCGAGTTCGGTCTGCTGCTGGGCGTTTTCGGCCTCGAGTTGGCGGATGCGGGCACTCGTCGCGAGCGCACCCCGTACGGAGTCGATGACGCGGAAGTGGGCGTCGTAGCGACCGAGTTCGAATGCGCCGTAGAGCGTGAACAACACCAGCAGCACGAGCACCGTCAGCAGCACGGCGCGACGTTTGGGAGCGTACGACCTGACGACCAGCTTGCCGAATGAAACCGCCATCGTTTGTCCACCGACCGGAACGCCACGGGACCGAGACATTACACCAACGCCAGACCCCGGGGTATCATCCGGGGATGCTTTGGCTCAAAGCCTTTCACGTCGTTGCGATGGTCACATGGTTCGCGGGCCTGTTCTATTTGCCCCGCCTCTACGTCTATCACGCCGACGCGACGGATACGGTGAGCCTGGAGCGTTTTCTCATCATGGAGCGCCGCCTGTTCGCGATCATGACGATCGGCGCCGTCGCGACTGTCGTGCTCGGTGTCTGGATGATCGTCGCGCTTCCGGCCTATCTCACGATGGGCTGGTTGCACGCGAAACTCGGCCTCGTGGTCGTGCTGATCGGCTATCACGCCTGGGTGTACAGGCTGATGCGTGACTTCGCGGCCGGCCGCAACCGGCACAGTTCCAAATGGTACCGCGGCTTCAACGAGGCGCCCTCGCTGCTGTTGATCGGGATCGTCGTGCTGGCGGTGGCGAAGCCTTTTTAGACCGCCCCGCGCCGGCGCACCTCAGCGCTGATGCGCGGGCGTGATCTGCAATTCCGCCCACCACTCCGGATAAGGCGGCAGACCGTCCGGAAACAGGATCTTGCCGAGCTCATGGAGTGCACGGACGTAGACGCGACGCTTGAAGTAGACCACCTCACGCACCGGGGTCCAATAGTCGGCCCAGCGCCAGCGGTCGAATTCCGGTTGCGAAGTCGAATCGAAGTGCAGCTTCGACTCGGCCCCCGTCAGGCGCAGCAGGAACCAGCGCTGTTTCTGGCCGATGCACCGGTCCCGGACGTACTGGCGCGGCAGTCGGTAGCGCAGCCAGCCGCGCGTCGAACCCAGCACTTCGACGTCTTCGGGATCCAGGCCGATTTCCTCTTTGAGCTCGCGAAACAGCGCATGTTCCACGGGCTCGCCGCGATTGACTCCACCCTGCGGAAATTGCCAGCCCCGGCCCCCGACGCGTCCGCCGAGGAAGACGCTGCCGGAGGGCTGGGAGAGCACGATGCCCACATTGGCGCGGAAACCGTCCTTATCGATGTAATCAATCGCAGGTAGGGTCGACATAGCCCGATTGTTCCACATCGAGAGGGATTTGTGGTCATCCGGCTCCGACCTGTACGCGATTGCGCCCGAGTGCTTTGGCGCGGTACAGAGCCGCATCCGCGTCCGCCAACAAGCGATCCGCGAGGGCCTTCAAGTCCGTGTCATCGCGGCCGGGCGCGACCTCGGCGACGCCGATCGAGACGCTGAGGGCGCGCAGATTGGTTGAACTGAGGGCGATCGGTTCGATCGCGATCGAGGCACGGATGCGCTCGGCGAGCGTCGCGGCTTCGGCCGAGGTTGCATCGGGCAGCAGGATCGCCAGCTCATCCCCGCCGAAGCGCGCGGCGGTGTCCATGCTGCGTATCTGCGCCTCGACCCGCTGTGCAACTTCCTTGAGCGCCTTGTCTCCGGCCAAATGCCCGAAGGCGTCGTTGATGCCCTTGAAGCGGTCGATATCTATCATCATGCACGCCACGCGGCCGCCCTGCCTTCGCGCTCGCGCCAGCTCCTCCTTGAGGCGCTGCTGCAGATAGCGACGATTGTGCCAACCCGTGAGGAAATCCGTGATGCCGGCGCGCAGCAGCCGGGTGCGATTCACGCCATTCTCGAGGCAGACCGCCGCGATCGCACCGAGATGCGCGAGAAAGTCGGTGCCGTGATGGCGCGTGAACCGCGTCGCGTCGCGGCTGCCGAAGCACAGCGCGCCGATCGCGCGTTCGACGCGCGGCAGCGGCACGAGTGCGGCGCTCTTCAGGTCGCGAACGCCGGGAAACAGCAGATGATGATCCGCTCCGACGAAGGGTCCCAGCCAGGGTTTGTGCAGGGCCGTGAGCTGTGGTGCGAGCCCGACGAGCGTGTCGACGAAAAACACCTGGCGGAAATCCTCCGGGCGGTCGCCGCTCGCGACCAAGAGATGACGAATCTCGTGCTGAGGATCGAGCAGCACGACACTTACCGCATCGAGTGCATAGGACTCCCTGAGTCCGTCCACCATGGCGCGCAGCAATTGCGAGAGCTTGTCCGCGCGCAGCAGCAGCAGCTCGCGCGTCTGCATGCGCTTCATGATCGCTTCGTTTTGCGCGGCCTCGGCGGTCATCTCGGCGACTCGCTTTTTGAGTTCCTCGATTTCCCGTACGGCCGCGTCCTGCGACATTTCCGTCAACCCGGACGCGCTGCGGCGCGCACGTCGAAGTATGCGCGACCGCGACGCATGAGGCCGGCAAACGCCGCGGCGTCGCCGGTCTCCACGGCATCGATGAGTCGTTCGACCGCAACGCGCAGGGCGCGCAAGGACTCGCCCCCGTAGTCGTTGAGACTTTGGATTTCGAAATACAACTCGGGGCTCTCGGCGGCGACCCTGGCAGCGACTTCGAGCTGTGCGTCGAAGGTCGTGCTCGACAAACGGGCGAGGCGCGGTGCCGCCTCGCCGCTCTCGACCAGCGCGGTAAAAAAGGCGATGTTGAGCGCGTGCGAGAGACCGAGCACGTAGGCGATCAGTCGATCGTGTTCGTCCAGGCTCATCACCACCCGCTCGGCCATCGTCGGCGCGAACAGTGCCTGCGCCTCCTGGAGCGCCGACGCATTTCCTAAGTCGATGAAGATGACGTGGCGTCCGGACAAGAGTTCGGTGTCGGGGCCGAACATCGGGTGCAGAGAAGTGACGCGGCAACCCGCCGCCGCGAGCGCGGCGAGCCCGGCGCGCAGCGGCGTCTTCAGCGAACCGAGATCGAAGATCAAGCCGCGCGGCGCGCGTGCCGCCAAGGCAAGCAGCAGTTCCGCCGTCGCGCCCAGGGGAGTCGCGAGGACGATCAAGTCCTGCTCGAGGGCGTCTTGCTGCCAGTCGGGGACATAGCCAAAGCCGGGTACGGGTCCCGCGGGATCGGCGATGCTGACGCGGAAGCCCTGCGAAGCCAGGAAGTCGGCGAACCACGCTCCCATCTTGCCGCGCCCGCCGATGACCAGCGCGTGTCTGCCGCTGCCGTGAGCTTGGGCGGCGACGCCCGCCTGCTCCTGGGTGGCGAGCGAGGATTGGATCAACTGCCGCAGCAGTGACTCGGCCAGATCCGCGGAGACGCCGAGGCGCAGGGCGGTGTTGCGCGCGCGCAGGATTACGTCGCGCTCACGCGCGAAATCGCGCGTCGGCCGGCTCGTCGCGCGCTTCACCGCGGCGACGCGCGCGCTCAAATCGCGGCGCCTGGCGACCAATTCGATCAGCTGACCGTCCAACTCGGTGATGGCGGCACGCAGTTCGTCCAGATTCATGGTGTCCCTTGCTCCGCGTTTCCTGGCGGCACTCGTTTATAATATCGGCGCATGAGCCCAAAGTCTTACTGGACCGAGACCCTGCCTGACCCTCTGCCCGCCAATCCGCTCGCGGTCGTGGCGGAGTGGCTTGCGCAGGCGAAGGCCGACGGTGCGCAGCCGAACCCCAACGCGATGGTCCTCGCGACCGTCGACGACCGCGGACGGCCGTCGGCCCGTGTCGTCCTCTGCAAGGAAATCGAAGTCGACGCCGGAGCCATCCTCTTCTACACGAATTATGCCTCCCGGAAAGGCCGTGAGCTCGACGGCAACTCGCGGGTTGCGGTGGTTTTTCATTGGGACCAGCGCCACCGCCAGGTCCGCGCCGAGGGCGAGGTGCGGCGCTTGACCGACGTCGAAAACGACGCTTACTTCGTGTCGCGACCCTGGCAGAGCCGCTTGGGCGCCTGGGCGAGCGCGCAAAGCCAACCGGTCGCGAGCCGTGCAGCCTTGAACGCGGCCGTCGCGGCGACGGCGCTGCGCTTCGGCATCGACTACGCGGGACCGGGTTCGGCCGAGCCGGCCGATGTCGACGTCATCGTACCGAGGCCGCCGAATTGGGGCGGGTTCCGCCTGACCGTCGATGCGCTCGAACTGTGGGTCGAGGGCGAGTTTCGCATCCACGACCGGGCCGTCTGGACCCGGAATGCGGCGCAGCCCGGGAGCGCCTCCCCCTGGGAAGTCACGCGTCTGCAGCCCTGATGGGGGCCCACCAGTGAACCTGTTGCGCGGCTTCGATGCGACCTGCCCGCACTGCTGGGAGACCATCGAGCTGACGCTCGATTTATCGGTTGCCGAGCAGTCGTACTTCGAAGACTGCCCCGTGTGCTGCCGCCCGATGATCGTTTCGTATTCCGCCGGCGATGGCGAACTCGTCACATTGCAGGTCGAAGGCGCCGAGTGACGGCGGCGCGCACCCCGGGCGGCAAGGGTTTCAAGACCCTGCGCGTGACGGTTCTGCTGCTCATCCTCGCTTTCGTCGGCTTCAATACCTGGTTCGAGCGGTATCGCAGCACGCGCTGGCGAACGCCATTGTTCGTCGCGATTTATCCGATCGCTGCGGACGCGAGTCCCGACACCGCCGATTACGTCGCCGGCATCGACGCCGAACGCTACGCGCCCATCGATCGATTCTTTGCACGCGAAGGCGCACGCTATCGGATCGCCACGGCGGAGCCCGTGCGCACGCGCAGGCATGCGGCGCTGACGCAGCTGCCTCCGCAACGGGCGAGCGACTCGGGGCTGCTCGGCACGATCGCCTGGAGCTTGCGCCTGCGCTACTGGGCCTGGCGGGTGAGCCGTGGCAGCGCCGAGCCACAGGACATACGCGTATTCGTTCTATACCACGATCCGCGACTCTCACCCACGGTGCCGCACTCGCTCGGACTCAGCAAAGGACTCATCGGTGTCGTCTACGCATTCGCCGATCACCGCATGGACGGCGCCAACGACGTCGTGATCGCGCATGAGATGCTGCACACCCTCGGTGCCGGCGACAAGTATGCCGCCGGCAACGATGCGCCGCTCTTTCCCGACGGCTATGGCGATCCCGCCCAGCTGCCGCTCTATCCGCAGGCGACGGCGGAGTTGATGGCAGGACGACGCATGCTCACGGCGAATCGCTGGGAAGAGCCGGAGTCCCTCGATGAGGTCGTGGTCGGCGCGGCAAGCGCCGCAGAGATCCGCTGGCGCTGAGCTTGAGCGGTCCGGCCACTCAGCGCAAAGCCGCGCACAAACGCTCGTGCAATCGCCCGTTCGTCGCAAGCACGGACGTGGTCTCGAGGCCGATCGGGAGGCCGTCCAGATCAGTGAACCGCCCTCCCGCTGCTTCGACGATCGCGACCAAGGCGGCGATGTCGAGGATATTGACGTCGGACTCGACCACGGCATCGATCTTGCCGGCGGCGAGCAGATGGTAGTGCAGAAAGTCTCCGTAGCCGCGAATCCGATTCACGCGCGCCACGAGCGCACCGTACGCCGCCCAACGGGAGCCCTGCGCGAGGGTCTTCAGGTTGCCCGCGGATAGCGCGGCTTCTGCGATCGTATCGACCTCGCTGACGCGCAGGCGCTCACCATTGAGCCAGGCTCCGCAGCCGGCCTCTGCATAGGCGAGGTCGCCATAAACCGGCGCGCTGGAAACGCCCAATACGATACGACCGGCGCGCAGCAGAGCGATCTGCGTGGAAAACATCGGGTATTCGCGCACGAACGCCTTCGTGCCGTCGATGGGATCGACGAGCCAGACACTCTCCGCTTCGCGGTCACGCGACCCGGTTTCCTCGCCGTAGAAGCCGTAGTGCGGGAACCTTGCCTCGAGAATCGAACGAATCGCGAGTTCGCAGCGCACGTCGGCCTCGGTCACCGGCGATTTGTCGGCTTTGAGGCGCACTTCGAGGTTGCGCTGGTAGAGCGACCGGGCGATCTCGGCTGCGCCGGCTGCGGCGTCCAGCGCCGCCTGTAACTCAGCCGAGGGGTTCATGGGTTGGGCTCCTTGTACGGGGTATAATGGAACATGGGTAATCGTCTCAGCAAGATCTACACGCGCACGGGAGATGAGGGCACTACGGGACTCGGCGACGGCTCGCGAGTGGCCAAGGACAGCCCGCGCGTGGAGGCCTACGGCACCGCCGACGAACTCAACAGCACGATCGGCGTCGTGCTCGCCACGGCCGACTTACCCGAGCCGGTCCGACTGTGCCTCACCGATGTGCAGCACGACTTGTTCGACCTGGGTGCTGAGTTGTGCATCCCTGGACACCGCGTCATCACGGCGGCACACACCGACCGCTTGGAGCAGGCGCTCGACGCCTTCAACGAGAAGCTGCCGCCGCTGACCGAATTCATTCTGCCGGGCGGTGGGCCGGCCGCGGCTGCCTGCCACGTTGCACGCACGGTCTGCCGCAGAGCGGAACGACTCTGTTGGTCGCTGGCCCGCGTCGAGACCGTCGCGCCCGAAGTGACGATCTATCTGAACCGGCTTTCCGACCTGCTGTTCGTGATTGCGCGCGTGCTCGCACGCCATGAGAACGGCAGCGAAGTCCTCTGGCGACGACGCTGAGGGCGCGCGCAGCGGGCGCGCGCAGCGGTCGCGCAGCGCCAATCCCTCAGGGCGGTTGGTGCCGCCGCGAACAGGCCAGCGCGACCAGCCGTCGGGCGCGCTCCCAGTCGAACGCCGGGCCTGGATCGGTTTTGCGCCCCGGCGCAACGTCGCTATGCCCGACGAGTCGCTCGGGCGAGAGCGCCGGATAGGCGGCGCAGAGTGCCGCAACGAGCGTTGCGAGCACGCGATATTGAACGTCTTCGTAGGGCACGGAGTCGGTGCCTTCGAGTTCTATGCCGATCGAGAAGTCGTTGCATCCCTCGCGTCCGGCAAACATCGATTTGCCGGCGTGCCAGGCACGATCGGTGAATCTGACGTACTGCGTGATCTCGCCGTCGCGCCGTATCAAGGCATGCGAGGAGACCCGCAGATCCGCAAGGCTCGCGAAGTACGGGTGCGCATCGGCAGGCAGCTCGTTGGCAAACAATCGATCGATCCACGGTCCGCCAAATGACGCGGGCGGCAGACTGATGCCATGGACGATCAGCAAGTCCGCCGCACAGCCCGCGGGTCGGGCATCGCAATTCGGCGACTCGAGGTAACGCGCGCCGAGCAGCAATCCCGTGGCCGGATCGACCTCGAGAGACGGCAAGCGCATGTTCTTCGTCTGCATCCTCGGTAGCATGCGACAATAGTTGGCGACATGAAAGCCACCTCCGGACCATCGGACCGCACATCCGGCGGACCGAGCCTCAACGCACGTGACCTCGCCGTAGTCTGGCATCCCTGCACCCAGATGAAGGATCACGAGACCTTTCCCATGCTCGCGATCCGCAGCGGCGCCGGTGCTTGGCTCGAGGACTTTTCGGGCAGGCGCTACCTCGATGCCGTGAGTTCCTGGTGGGTCAACCTGTTCGGGCACGCTAACCCGCGCATCAACGCCGCCGTTCGCGAACAACTCGACCGTCTCGAACACGTGATCTTTGCGGGCTGCACACACGAACCGGCCGTGAGCCTGGCCGAGCGGCTCGTTGCGCTTGCACCGGCCGGGCTGAGGCGCTGCTTTTTTGCCGACAACGGCTCCGCCGCCGTCGAGGTCGCGCTCAAGATGAGCTTTCAGTATTGGCGCAACCGGGGCCGGCACGGCAAGACCCGGTTCATTGCGCTCGAAAACGGCTACCACGGCGAGACGCTTGGTGCCCTTGCCGTGGGCGACGTGGATTTGTACAAGGCCATGTACAAGCCGCTGCTCATGGACGTGCTGACGGCGCCCTCCCCGGACTGTTATGGGCGCGAACCCGGGGAATCCTGGGAGGCGTATTCCCTGCGCCGCTTCGCGGCCATGGAACGCCTGCTCGCACTGCATGCGCACGAGGTGGCGGCCGTGATCGTCGAGCCGCTGGTGCAGTGCGCCGGCAGCATGCGCATGTATCACCCCATCTACCTCACGCGCCTGCGCGAGGCCTGCGACCGTCACGGCGTGCACTTGATCGCCGACGAGATCGCCGTCGGCTTCGGCCGCACCGGGACGATGTTCGCCTGCGAACAGGCCGGTGTCTCGCCCGACTTCATGTGCGTCTCGAAAGGCTTGACGGGCGGGTATCTGCCGCTCTCGGCGGTGCTCACGACCGAGGAGGTCTACGCCGCTTTTTACGACGACTACGCGAATCTGACGGCGTTCCTGCACTCGCACAGCTACACCGGAAACCCGCTCGCCTGTGCCGCGGCTCTCGCCACTCTCGATATATTCGCAAGCGACGATCCTCTGACGACGAACCGCGTCAAAGCCGAACGGCTCGGCCGCCGGGCGCGGGAACTCGCCGACCATCCGCACGTCGCCGAGGTTCGGCAGACCGGCATGATCGTTGCCGTCGAAATGGTCCGCGACAAAGGCACGCGCGAGCCCTTCGCATGGCAGGAGCGGCGCGGTCTGCGCGTTCGCCGCCATGCCCTCGCGGAAGGATTGCTGCTGCGGCCGATCGGTAACGTCGTCTACTTCATGCCGCCCTACGTCGTCGATGCGGCCGAAATCGACTTCATGGTCGATACTGCGGCTCGAGGCATCGAACTGGCAACATGCGACTGACCCGGGTTTGGATCGACGCCGTGCTGGCATCGGGGGAGAGCCTGGAGCTGCCCGCAGAGGCCGGCGCACACGTCGCCAAGGTCCTGCGGGCGCGCAGCGGCGACGGCTTGGTCGTGTTCAACGGCGACGGCAGGGAATTCAGCGGCGAGATCGCCAGCGTGCGCGGTGCGCGCGTCACGGTGACCCTGGGGCAGGCGCAGCTCGTCGACCGTGAGTCGCCGCTGGCCGTGGCGCTGGTGCAATGCATACCGCGCGGCGATCGCATGGACTTCATCGTGCAAAAGGCGACCGAACTCGGCGTCGCGCGGATCGTTCCGGTGCTGAGTCAGCGCAGCGTCGTGCGCCTGGATGCACGACAGAGCGCGGCCAAGGCCGAGCACTGGCGCGCCGTTGCGGTCGCCGCCTGCGAGCAGTGCGGTCGCAATCGCTTGCCCGTGGTCGAGGCGCCGCGCGCCCTGCTCGAACATCTCGGCGCCCCGCCGCTCATGGGCCTGCGATTCGTGCTCGACCCGGAGGCCGACGAGCGCGGCGGCCTGCAGGGCGTGGATTCCGGCGCCGAGATCGCGATAGGTCCGGAAGGCGGATTCACGCCCGAAGAACTGGAGGCGTTTCGGATCGCCGATTTCCTCGGCGTGCGTCTCGGCCCCCGGGTGCTGCGCACGGAAACCGCGGCGATCGCGGCGCTCACCTGGCTGCAGAGCCGCCACGGCGACATGCGCGCACGGGAAATGCCCGGACAGGCTACTTAGCCGAGTACTGAGGTTTCCTCGGCGATCATCTCCTCGAGCCTCGCGAGATCGGGAATCAGCGGTGCTTCGTTGACCATGCGCACCTGGCAGATGACCGGGGATCGCTCGCCGAAGCTGCGCGAGGGGTCGGGGCGGATGACGTCGGCGTGGATCCGCACCAACTGTGGAAACCCCTGCGTCAACA
>Ga0116226_10003193_pt1 | contig 14443 bp, 10 predicted proteins | sample S1TSphfallax_FD_89692 | JGI IMG/M metagenome (GOLD analysis project Ga0116226, IMG submission 89692) | Host-associated microbial communities from peat moss isolated from Minnesota, USA - S1T2_Fa - Sphagnum fallax MG | ecosystem: Host-associated > Plants > Peat moss > Unclassified | place: USA...
CGCGACAGGCATAATGCGGGCAACTGGAGAAACCAAGGACGATCGATGCAACGTACAGTATGGATATTATTGGCGCAACAAATCGCAAGACTGCCAGCCCCTAGAGCGGCTTCATCCTGACTGGAAAATCATCGGCATCCGGCGGGCCGCTCCAGCCAGTTGTTTGCAGAGCATTTGTATCAGCCTCAAACCGCCAGCTCATGAAGGCCGATTCCAGTCAGGCTGAAAATGCTCTAAATGCGTTGACACGTGCACGCAAGCCCCCCCCTTCAGCAATGGATTCACCCTATGGGCAAAAATTCTTTCAAAAAAGAACTGCTTACTTCCTTCACCCCCGCCGCGTCCGCGCCTGCAAGATCGGATTAAGCAAAAACGAAACCGCAAATATCCCCACCGACGTCGCCGCCCCAATCCCCGCGATCATGGCAAAAAACGAGGCTTTGGCCATCCCATCCCAGTAACTCCCGAGATATCCCGCCATATAATTCCCCACCGCGTTGGACAAATAATTCACCGCCATCATCAGCGAAGCGAGCTTCGGCGGCGCCGCCTTGCTGAACAGCGACAGCCCCACCGGCGACAAATACAGCTCGCCCACCGTCACAATCGCCATGGCGGCCAGCAACCACAGCCAGCCGACCTTGTGCGTGGCACTCATCGACAGCGCCGGAATGATCAGCAGCGCGTAGGACAGCGCCATCACGCCGCAGCCGAACGCCATCTTGATCACCGAGCTCGGCTCGGTGCCTCGCCGCGCCTGCCAGGCCCATAGCGCGATAATCAGGGGCGTAAGCGTAAAGATGAAGAACGGATTGAACGATTGCACATCCTCGGCGTCCAGGGTGCCGAGCGGCGTCGTGAGATCGGTATATTTTTCCGCCATCAGCGCGATCGTCAGCCCCTGCTGTTCGTAACACCCCCAAAAAAATAAATTGAAGAATGCAACCACGCACAAGGCAAACACCGCACGCCGGTCGTCACGCGACAGCGGTGCGTGCGCCGCACCCGAGTCCAGTTGCCGCTGCCGCACGTCCGGCGGCAGGGTGCGCTGGCCGATCAGATTGATGGTAACGCCGATCAGCATGCCGATGCCCGCGGCGGCGAAGCCGTAATTCCAGTGCGGCGGCCCGTCGCCGAAATGCGCCACGCGCCCGCAGATGATCGGTGCGATCAGCGCACCCAGATTGATGCCGACATAGAACACCGAATAGGCACGGTCGATACGCGAATCGCCCGGCTTGTACAGTCCGCCCACCTGCGTCGCGATGTTCGGCTTGAAAAAACCGTTTCCCAGCACCAGCGTGAGCAGCCCCGGAAAAAACAGATGCGGATTGACCAGCAGGAATTCGCCCGCCGCCATGGTAAGCCCGCCGACGATAACAGCACGCCGCTGGCCAAGAAACCGGTCCGCGATAGCACCGCCCGCCAGTCCAGTGAGATAGGTGCCGGAACTATAGAGTCCGTAAATCAGCGCCGCGAGCGGCTGCGGCTTGAGCGGCCCGTTGAACGATTCCAGCGCCGCCTTCACCGTGTGATAGCCGAAGATGGTTTCAGGCGTGTGGCCGACGAACAGATAGTCCACCATATAGAACGTCAGCAGCGCCCGCATTCCGTAATAGCAGAAGCGCTCCCACATTTCGGTGCCGAACAGCACCGACAGCCCCAGCGGATGGCCAAGGAAATTGCGTTCGGCCGCCGGCCGGGCTGTGGTCATGCGTCGTTCCCCCGAATGAATGTGCGCGAGTCGCCAGATGGAAGTTACGCGTGGTCAATGACGTCGACGCCCAGGGCGCGGGCGGCAATGGCCATCGTCGCATCGAACGTAGCCAGGCGGGCACCGGCTCGCCGAGCGATCGCGATGTTGATTGCGTCCGCGGTCCGCAATGGCAGGTCCACGCGGCGCAACAGCGTGGTTGCCGCGCGCACGTCGGTCGCTTCGGTTTCCACCATCTGCGCCGAGCGTGCCCGCCAGATATCGAGGTTGGCGAAGGCAGCGTGTGCCAGATCGGTCGCCAGTTCGCCGGTGCGCACCCTGCGGGCAACGGCGGATGCAAACTCCGCCTCGGCCAAATCGCTGATCAGCGCAATCGGACGCAGGGCGCGCAATAACGCGTCTGCACGGGCACTGAGCGCGTCCGCGGTAAGCAGCGCCACCAGCACGCTCGCGTCCAGATACAGGATCAACGCCCGTCGTCGTCGCGCATCAGGCTGAGCAATTTGCCGGCGTCGAGCGTCGGCGCCAGGCCGGCGCGGCAGGTGGCAAGCCAGTCGATCTCGGCCGCCGTGACTGCTGTTGCCGGCGGATGCAAAGGGCGCAGTGCGACGACCGGACGGCCGTGACGCGTAATGACCACACCCTCGCCCGCCAACGCTTTGTCGATAAGAGCGGACAGATGTGTCTTGGCGTCGGCGACGCTATGTTCTTGCATGGACCCCAATATAGCCATCAAATGACCATAAATCCAGCGCCCGCTTAAAAGACAGAAGTTTTTTGGTTCTTTTTCCAAAAAAGAACTGTTTCCTTCACTTTCCCAAGCCGGTCGTATCGTAAGCATCCGCCAGCTTCACCGAAAACGCGATTCTCTCCCGGCTCAGATATCCCTCGGCAAGTTCGGTCGGCCGCTCCGGCCACGTCGCGTCGGCCGCTCGCCGCAGCAGGCTGGCGGCGATGCGGTCCGCCCGCAGGATCAGGATTTCGGTCACGCCGGGGATGCAGGTGCGTCGGCACGCCGACAAAGATGCCGTTTCAACAAAAGCTTAGGGCCCGTTCGACCCCGAGACTCGTTCACTTGTTCTCAAACGGGCACCAAGCCAGCGCGCCGCCGTCCACCCCGCCGCAACGAAACACCACCCCACCGCGGGCATGCGATTGCATGAAAACCGACTTTCCCATCCGCGGTCCGATCCCCAAAGAATCTTTACGGTATGCCCGGCCGCATCCATCCCCTGTTGCAAAGTGATCACAATGGCGTGGCAGTCGCACCCAAAGCACCATGTTACCCGCTTGCGCCGGCACCTGAGACAACGGCAAGTTAATTTATCACGGGTTGCTATGGCGTAATCCGCGGGGCGCTGTCCTGTACGTCTGTCTGGGTGAATACCGGTTCGCGGCCCGGACCAGCAACGTCGGTGCAGGCAGCCCCTCGGGTGGGATGCCACGGCCCGCCGTGCCTTCTGGCCGCAGATCCCGCCGCAACGGCGCCGGGTCTCGGTTTTAACATTTGGGTTGGGGATAGACATGACGATTGCTCCGAATTCGCTCCGCCGCCGGCTTTTGCTGGCGGGCGCGTGCGGCCTGGCTTTGAGCAGCATTGGTACCACCGTGGCGCGCGCGGACGCGTCTTCCACACAGGTCAATCTGGCCCTGGGGCAGTCGTCCGCGGAACAGCCCGAAAGCGTGGTCGTGAAGGCCGCGAAACGGCTGCTGAAGGAAAAGAACGCATCGTCCGCCGTCACCGAACTGGGCCAACGGCAGATCCAGTCAACCGGCATCGCCGGCAGCACCGCGGAATTGTTGCGCCAGGCGCCGTCCGTGTATGTGTATCAGCAGGGCATCGGCGACAACGCGCCGGAATTGACCGTCCGCGGTATTCGCGGCCTCGAAGTGGCGCAGACGCTGGACGGCGTGCCGATCCAGGATCTTGAAGCCCCCGGCTCCTTCTACCTCGCCAACAACCTGGGTGGCGTCGTCACCATCGGCCAGATTGCCGGCGTGTCGCTCTACCCTGGCGTCGCCTATCCGGACAAGAACACCTTCGGCACCATCGGTGGCACGATCGCCTATGAAAGCAAGCGGCCGAGCAACGATTTCTATATCGACCTGGACGGCTCGGCCGGCTCCTTCGGCACCTATCGTGAAGGCTTCGAGCTGAACACCGGCGCGGTCGACAGCGGCTTCGGCACGGGTGACGATGCGTTCAAGCTGCTCGCGAACTACCAGAACCTGCAAACCCAGGGCTACATCGACGGCACGCCGAACCGGGAAAACGAGTTCGAGCTTGCGATCGACAAGCCGTATGACGACGGCCAGTCAAAGGTCCAGGCCACGGTGCTGTATAATACGGCGAACGGCCTGATCGAAAACGAGCCGGTGCCGATTCCATATCTGCAGAAATACGGCACGTTCAGCAACTATCCGACCAACGAGAACTTTGCCCGGCAGAATAACGACTATCTGACAGTCATCCTGAAGGATGAAACGTACGTTAACGATTACCTCTCGGGCAGCGCGGCATTTTTCTACCTTCACAACGATAACCGCCTGGAAGACTACAGCAACATCCTGCTGGACACGCCGGGTGGCGTTTCCAATTTCCTGACTGTCGATGGCGCGGGTCCGTTCATCAACAACCCCGGCGGATTCGGCGAAGGCGGGCTGTATGGGCCACCTACGCCGCCCCCGTTCGGTATTTTCGGCGGCGGCTATGGCGGCTACTTCTATGGCGTACCGGGTAATACCTATAACCCGGCGAAGTACTACGGCAACAAGTATTGCCCCGCCGCTTTCGTGAACGCCTACTACGGCACCCCCGGCACTTCGCCGTGCGGCCTGAACGATCAGATCACCGGTGGATCTTCGGACACCTATGGCATTCAGCCAAAGCTGGTCATAACGCCCCCGGATATCTTTGGCATAACGCAAACCATCAAGGTCGGTGGCGTGGCCGCCAAGGAAAGTTCGCCGACCGGCTATGCGTATCTTGGTGGCGCGCCGAATTCGGACTCGCCGGCCAATTTGACATCTGACCTTACGGGCGGCACCCAACGCACGATCTATCAGGGTTATGCCCAGGACAAAGTCGACTTATTCGACAACACGCTGCACGTCACGCCCGGCGTGACGCTTGAAGGCACCAAGTCCAGCCTTCTCAACCCCTATACGTTCGGCAGTAAACTTGCCCCGGCGTACGGTCCGAACGGCGCTTTCAGCGGCCTCGGGGCCGCCGACAACATCGATCAGTACGGTTACTACAAGGCGACCAAATGGGATCGCGAATGGTTGCCGTTCGCCAACGTAACTTACGACTTCGACAAGATTTTGCCGATGCTTACCGGCTTGCAGGCCTATGGCAGCTACGGCACGTCCGCACTGTTCGCACCGGTGGGCGATTTCGGTCCCAACACGGCCGGCCCGCCGCCGTATGCCTCGATCGTGCATCTTTATGAAGGCGGCCTGGTCTATACGACCTCAACCCTGTTCCTGCGTGCCAACTACTTCTACCAAAAGGTGGACCGCGATTTCGGTTTCTTCTCGTTTCAATCCGGTCCGCAAAACGGCTTGACGGATTACAATAACGATGGCCAACGCGAGACCAAGGGCGTGGAGGCGACAGCTACGTGGCAGGTCACGCCGGATATTCAGTTGTTTGGCAATGCGTCGCACCTTCTGGCGAAATACCTGACGTCCGATGCCGCGTTCACCACGGTGGCCGAGGACCAGTACGGCACCGCGTTCAAGGGTGACCCTGAAACCGGCGTGCCTGACTGGATCGCGACCTTCGGCGTCGATTACGGCCACAAGAGCACCCTGGTCGACAATGACGCGGTGAACGTGCGGTTCAGCGGCACTTATACCGGCCATCAATCCACGACCTATGACCTCGGAGGCACGGCCTACCTGAACGTGCCGAACTACCCTGGCCTCGAGCCGCTGGTTTATGGACCTGGATACGGGTTCGGCGGTTGTACCGGCAATCCCGCAACGCAAACCAATGGGTGCGCCGCCTATTCCCGCTATAACCAGATCACCGGCGCCACGGTTTACGATCCACATGGCGGAATAAATCCGTTTGTCGTGTTCAACCTCGATCTGAACTACAAGTTGCCGACGCCGCAACTTCCCGTCATGAAGAGCATCACGTTCGACCTGAATGTCGCCAACCTCTTCAACGAACACTTCTTCCAATACTTCTATAAGCAGGAGCCGCCGGCGAGTTGCGGCACGATCAAGACCGGGCCTTTCGCCGGCCTGGCCGCCAACAACTATAGCTGCACTCCCTCGTTTGCCGACGGCATTCCCGGCCAGCCGCTCAGCCTGTTCTTCACGGTCACGGCGCGCTTCTGATCTTACCCACGCCTGAGAAAGGGCCGCGCTGCAAGGCGCGGCCCTTTTTTTGTACCCGTGAAAAGAAAGCAAGCAGTTCTTTTTTGAAAAAAAGAACCAAAAAACTTTTGTCCATCGAGGCGGCGCGGCATTGGCTAATATTGGGCAGGGCAGTGTCGTTGCTGGGGGCCGCTTTGCTGGCATGCGCCGCGGCGCCGTGCGGCAGCGCGGTCATTCCGACCGGCATCGCCCTTGGCTACCCGGCGGCGCCCACGGGCCTCAATCCGCTACTGGCAGCGGATTTTGATACGTTACAAACAATCCTGCCGCTATACCGGCCGCTGGCCTGGATCGGCCGCGATCTGGGCTTCGATCGGCAACGCTCGCTGGCCGCCTCGGTGCAGGCCCTGGAAGCGAACACACGATTCCGGGTGAATTTGAAGCCGTGGCGCTGGTCGGACGGCAGGCCGATCACGCCGGACGATGTTGTGTTCGGCTGGAACCTGCTAAAAGCGCTGGACGCGCGGGGCCTCTATCCCCAGTCCGGCCAGGGCGGCATTCCGGGCCGCGTGGCGTCCGTGGTGCCGGCGGGCGACGAAGCGGTGGATTTCGTGCTGAAAGCACCAACGAACCCCGAATGGTTCACGCTGAACGGATTGTCGCTGGTGTATCCGCTGCCACGCCATGCGTGGGGCCGGATCACGCCCGATGAAATGCAGGGCCGGGTGTTCGATCCAAGTCTGTATCAGGTTGTTGACGGTCCGTTCCGCCTGGCCGAGGTGCGGCCGGACCAATATATCGTCTACGAACCAAATCCGCTTTATGGTGGCCACCAGGCAGAACTCCGCCGGCTGGTGGTGATTTTCCCGGAATCCAATGCGGGCCTGCATAAATTGTGGTCGGGCGAAGCGGACATGGCGCGCGTATCCGCGGCGATCTGGCGGCGTTTGCAGGGCAAGCACGGATTTTCGTTCAAGGCGCTGCCGGAACCCTATGGCTATGCCATCCTCGCGTTGAACATGCACAGCCGGCACGCGCCCTTCCTGAACGACGTGCATGTGCGCCGCGCGCTCGCTTTCGCCACCGACCAGCCGACAATGATCAGGATCATATTTGGCGGCATGGGCACTGAAAACCACATGCCGGCGCCAACCGGCGCCGGCCCCTGGCGGGGCCCGGAGCCCAGCGACGGCACGGCAATCCATTACGATCCCGCTCAGGCGAAAGCGGAATTGGCCGCGGCCGGCTGGCGGCCGGGGCCGGACGGCGTGCGGCTGCGGGACGGCAAGCTTCTCGCATTCACCGCCATCACAAGCGAGCCAGATAGCGAGAACACCCGCCTGCTGCAGATGCTGCGGGAGGATCTGCGCAAAGTCGGCGTGGACATGTCGTTGCAAATCATGGCGTATCCGCAAATGACAGCCCTGCTTGGCGAGGATAGCGATGCCTGGGACGCGGGATTTCAGAACGTGACACCCGGCGGCGTGCCGGACGGCGTCACCTATTTCGACACAGGCGGCGCCAGCAACTGGGGCCATTACAGCGATGCGGAAATGGACCGGCTGATCGGCGACACGGACGGCCTGCCGGGGCCGGCAGCGTTGTTCGCCTATCAGAAATATGCCGAGGCGCAACAGCCGGGTCTGTTCCTGCCGCAGGGCAAGCAATTGATCATGATCGCCGGCCGGCTTCACGGGGTGGAGGATTTCGTCAATGAATACGGCTTCTGGAGCCCGGAATATCTTGCCGTGGACGATCCGGCCTGCCACCGCCCGGGAACTGGCGCTGCGCTTCCTTGAGTCAGCGTTCTGCATTGTTCTGCTCGTCACGCTCACATTCGTGCTGGCGCACCTGGTCTCCGGCGGCCCCGCCTACACGCTGCTGGGATTGCGGGCAAACCCGGATAGCGTGCAGGCGCTGAACCAGTTGCTGGGCCTGAACCAGCCGTTATGGCAACAATATGCCATATGGTGGCTGCATTTGCTGCAAGGCGACCTCGGCCTGTCCTATTTGAATCATCTGCCGGTCGCAGCCCAAATCGGCGCCTATGCCGGGCAGACGCTGCTGCTGTACGCGGCGGGCACGGTGCTGGCGGTGATGCTCGCCGCCGGTCTCGGATTGATCCACGGCGTATACGCCCTGTCCTGGCCCGGCCACGCCTGTTCGGCGCTCGAGATTTTTCTCTACGCCATGCCGGGCTTCTTCGTCGCGTCCGTGCTCGGCATGGTGTTTTCCACCTGGCTCGGATGGCTGCCGGCGGGCGGCATCGTGGATTTGCGGCTTGCGTCACCAGGGCTTTGGGACCGGGCGCGCCATCTCGTTCTGCCCGCGGCGAGCCTGATGCTGATCACTTGCCCGGCGCTGGCGCGCCTGTTCGCGCAGGAGGTGCATCGTGAGCTGGCGGCGGCGTATGTGCGCACGGCACGCGCCAGGGGCCTGTCCTTTCCCGCGATATTGTTTCGCCACGTGGTGCGCAACGCGGCCCGCCCGGTGGTAACGCTGCTGGGCTACTCGCTGCCGGCGATTTTTGCCGGCAACGTCGTAATCGAGAGCGTGTTCGACTATCCCGGCCTAGGCTGGCTGCTGGCGCACAGCGCCAGGTCGCAGGATTATCCGGTGCTGCTGGGAATTGTCCTGCTCGTTGGTATGGCAACCATGGTGGGTAATTTCGCCGCCGACGTGGCCAACGCGATGCTGGATCCACGTATTCGGAAATAAAAGTCTTTTGTTCTGTTTTCAACAAAGAACTGCTTCCTTCCTTTGGTGCACCGTGAATTTAGCCCTCTACATCCACTGGCCGTTCTGCCTGTCGAAATGCCCCTATTGCGATTTCAACAGCCACGTGCGCGACCGTATCGACCAGGCGGGATTTGCCCGCGCCCTGCTCGCCGAACTCGCATGGGAAGCGGCAAGGCTCGGCACCCGCCGGCTCACCAGTATCTTTTTCGGTGGCGGAACGCCGAGCCTGATGGCGCCGGAAACGGTCGCGTCCCTGATCGAGGCGGCCCGCCGGCATTTCGCGCCGGCCGACGATATCGAAATTACCCTGGAAGCCAACCCGACCAGCGTGGAGTTCGCGCGCTTTGCTTTGTTACGCGAGGCGGGGGTGAACCGCTTGTCGCTGGGGGTGCAGGCACTGGACGATGCCTCGCTGGCAGCGCTCGGGCGGCGCCACAGCGCGGCCGAGGCGGTGGCGGCGCTGGAAGTTGCGCGATCGGTGTTTCCGCGGCTGTCGTTCGACCTGATTTATGCGCGGCCGGAGCAGACGATCGCCGCGTGGCGGGCTGAATTGCGAACGGCGCTGGCGTTGGCCGCGGATCATTTGTCGCTCTACCAGCTCACGATCGAGCCGGGGACGGGGTTCGAGGCGCTGCATCGCAGCGGCGCGCTGGTGCTGCCCGATGAGGAAACGGCGGCGGCACTATATGACGCAACGGGGCAAGAAGCAGGGCGCGTTGGCCTGCACGGTTACGAGATCTCCAATTACGCCGTGCCAGGCGGCGAGGGCCGGCACAACCTGGCCTACTGGCAGTACGCGGACTACGCGGGGATCGGGCCGGGCGCGCACGGACGGGTGTCGGTCGGCGGCGAATTGCTGGCGACGCGGCGGCATCGAGCGCCGGAAATCTGGGCCGAGCGGGTGGCGCGTGACGGGCATGGCATCACGCATGAGGAGGCCGTTCCGGTGCTCGAGCGGGCGCGGGAAGCGCTGATCATGGGGTTGCGGTTGGCGGTGGGGGTAGACGCCGCGTATTTTGCCGCGCGCACGGGCGTGGCACTCGACGAGGCAGTCGATGCGGAGATTTTGGCGGCGTCGGTTGAGGCCGGGTACGTGCGGCGGACCGCAACGCACCTGATGGCGACCGAGAGCGGGCGCCGGCGGTTGGATGCTTTGCTGCCGAGATTAGTAAAGTAAGGAAGCAGTTCTTTTTTGAAAAAAAGAACCAAAAGACTTTTATTAGTACAAAAAAGAAATACTTCCTTCCTTAACTTCACAACGCCGTGATACCGCGGCATCAGTGCAGACAAACGAGCCCAGTATCGCTATTTTAGACACATTATCGGGGCTCGTTATTTGATATGCATCTTAACCACGACTTGGTCTCGAATTTTAGGCATGTCTCGCACCCTGTCGCGCTCATGCGGCCCAGTCCAAACAAGCTGAGCGGCTTGCTGGGTGCGCTGCGGGCGCTGGAGGAGTCGGGGACCTATTCCAATAACGGCCCCATCGTGCGCCAGCTTGAGCAGGCGATGTGCGAGCGCCTGTTTGGCGGCGTCGGCGACTGCGTGACCGTGAGCAATGCGACGCTGGGGCTGATGCTGGCCATGCGCCAGGCAGCCGACGCGGCGGGCCGGCCGGGAGGCTTCGCGCTGATGCCGTCGTTCACCTTTGCGGCGGCGGCTCAGGCGGCACTCTGGGCCGGGCTCACACCATTGCTGTGCGATATCGATCCGCTGACCTGGAGCGCATCGGCCGCCGCCGAGGAAGCGATGCTGGCGCGTTACGGCGACGAAATTTCGGTGGTGGTGCCATATGCCACGTTCGGCAACGGCATCGAGCTCGATCGTTACGACGACATGGCCCGCGCCCATGGCGTGGGCGTGGTGGTGGACGCCGCGGCCTCGCTTGGCGCGCGGGACGCGGCGGGCAGCGGTTTCGCCACCGGGTCACGGATGGCGACGGTGTTTTCCATGCACGCGACCAAGCCGTTCGCGGTGGCCGAGGGCGGCGTGATTTACAGTGCTGATGCGGAACGGACCGAGACGCTGCGGCGGATGGGCAATTTCGGTTTCGGCGCCGGGCGCAGCGCCGAGTTGCCTGGCCTGAACGCCAAGATGAGCGAAATCATGGCGCTGCTGGCACGGGCGAAGCTGGACCACATCGAGGCGATTTCGCAGCGTCGGGCGGCGCTCGCGCACCGCTACCGCGACCGGCTGGAGGGGGTCGAATTTCAGGCGCCGGTGGGCCTGCGGCAGGCCTATGCGTTCATGCCGGTGCTGCTTCCCGCCAGCAGCGCGGATCGCCGGAGCGGCATCGTGGCCGCCATGTCCCGGTACGGCATCGGCACGGGGACCTATTTCAGTCCACACCTGGCTGAGCAGCCATACTTTAAAGCCAAGTGCCGCGCCGGACCGCTCGAGGTGACCGAAACGGTCGCGTCCCGCATCCTGGCCTTGCCGATTTACGACGACATGACGGATGCGGAATTGGATCATGTCGCCGGGACGCTGAACGGCGTGCTGCGCGGATGAACAGGCGGATGGTGGATACGCTCATCGTGGGCGGCGGCCCTGCCGCAACGGCGGTGCTGCTGGCGGCGGCGCGGTGCGGGGCACTCGGCGAACTTGCGCGTGCGGGGCTGGCAATTGCCGAAGCCGGGCCGCGGCTCGGGGCCGGGGCGCTGAGCCGGTACGATATTCATTCCGATAGCACCGCGCGAACGTTCCTGGCCGGCGTGGCCGGGCATCCCGACGCCCTTGTGGCGGCGGTGGCGGACGGCGACGCCGGGCGGGCGATCGCGGCACTGCCGGCGGATGGGTCGGTGCACCTGAAACTGGTGGCTTCGTTCCTCGATGCGCTGGGCGCGGCGCTGGATGCCAGTGCGCGGGCCGCCGGTGCGCACGTGATGACCGGGCATCGCGTCGTGACCCTGCGGCGCGAGCAGTTTTTCTGGGTGGCGTGCCTGCAGGCCGAGGGCTGCGCGCCGTTGACGGTGGTGGCGCGGCAGGTGGTGATCGCCACCGGCGGCGTGCAGTCGCCGGCGCAGGCGGAAGCGGTGCCGACGGTGGCGGGAAAGCTGGGGCCGCTCTGCGGTTCGCGGCTGATGCTCTCGGACACGTTGCTGGCGGATGGCGGGATTGCCGCGTTGTCGGCGCGGCTGGCGGGCGTGACTCGGCCGCGCGTGACGGTGCTTGGCGGATCGACGAGCGCGCTGGCCGCCGCGCGGCTGGTGCTGGACAGCGATGTAGGCGCGCGCATGGCGGCCGGTGCGCTGGCGCTGGTGCACCGGCGCCAGTTGCGGCCGTTCTATCGGTCGGCGCAGGCGGCGCTGGCGGACGGGTTCAGCGATTTCGGGGCGCACGATATCTGTCCGGTCAGTGGCTTTGTGTATCGGCTGGGCGGGGCGCGGCTGGCGGCGCGGGAACTGGTTCTGCACGCCCTGAAAATCGGCGGAAGGCGTCCCGATCGGCGGTTGCGGCTGGTGCGGCCAGCGGCGAGCGAGCGCGGTCTGCGTGCGCTGGAGGACGCGCATGTTGTGGTGGCGGCGACAGGTTATCGGCCGCGTGGCCTGCCGGTGACCAGTGAGTCGGGCGCGCCGATCCGGCTGCACGCGGATGGGCCCGGCGCCGCGCGCATGGTGGATGGCGCGTGCCGGGTGCTGGATGAGGCCGGGGTGCCGCTACCGGGGTTGTTCGGCATCGGGCTTGCGGCGGGTTTTGTGCCGCATGGGCCCCTGGGTGGCGAGGCGAGCTTCGCCGGGCAGGCCAATGGCCTTTGGCTATGGCAAAATGATATCGGAGATTTGATTGTGCGGCAATTGCGCGAAAATGCTTCCGTCACGAATCGTGAGGTGGCCTGAACATGACCGCGACAGCTGACGATTTCCCGGTTTCCCCGGCGGTCCCGCCGCGGGTGAGCGTGCTGGTGGCGACGTTTGACGGCGCTGCCTTCATTGCGGAGACGCTGCGCAGCATTCTCGATCAGGATTTGAAGGACCTCGAGGTGCTGGTGGTGGACGATGGGTCCACCGACGGCACGATCGAGCTGGTGCGGGGTTTCGGCGATAGCCGGGTAAGGTTGCTGAGCACGCCGCGCAATCTGGGCCCGGCCGGTGCCCGCAATTTCGGGTTCGCGCAGTGCCGCGGGAGATACGTGGCGCCGGTGGACCAGGACGACATTGTGTTGCCGTATCGTCTGGCCCGGCAGGTGGCGTATCTGGACGTGCATGACGACACTGTTCTGGTGGCGACGGCGACGGAGCGGCTGGTGGGGACGGCGCGGGTGGCATCACCGGAGCCGGCGCGGACCAGCCCCGGGTTCCTGCGCTGGGCGCTGCTGGTGGGCAATCCGCTGGTGTGGTCGTCGGTGCTGATACGCAAGAGTGCCGTGGACGCGCTGGGCATGTTCAATAACGAGGCGCGGCGGTACGCGGAGGATTTCGATTTGTACCACCGGCTGGCCGCCGTGGGTTCGATCGCGCGCATCGATGAGGTGATGACGTTGTATCGCAGCCATGCGGCGGGGGCCTCGCAAACCTTCGGTGATGCGATGCAGGCGAGTGCCGCCAGGGTGCTGGCGGACGCCTATGCGCCGCTGCTGGGGAGCGGGGCGCGGCGGTCGGCGCAGATCGTGGCGCGGCACGTGGGCGCCGGCGAGCCGGTGCCGGATATCGAAACGCTGAAACTGATCGAGGCGGTGCTGCAGGCGACGACCAGGTTCGTGCGGGCAAGGCACGCGGCCGACGAAGTGGCGCGCGGGTTGATCGCCACGGAACGTTCCGTTCTGATGCAGCGCCTGGCACGGGCAGCGTTGCGCACCGGAAGCGTTTCGGCGCTGGCGTTGCGGCGCGCGGGATTGCCGTTGCCGCCGCGCGGCGTGCTAGGGGATTCCGTGGTAGGGGTGGCGCGGCGGCTGCGGAGAAAGCGGGGCGCTCCGGTAATTTTGGCACCCGGGGCGGTGCTACCGGCGAGTCGGTGAGTCCAACTTAATTCGCAAGAGTTTTTTGGTTCTTTTTTTCAATAAAGAACTGCTTACTTTGCCTATATTGTCTCCGGCGTATCGAAATCGATGAGCACCGAGTCGGATTGAATTTCCGCTTCAGTAACGTGTTCGGCATATTGCTGTAGCAACGAACGTGCGCCGGTGTCGCCGGTGAGGGCGGTCATGGCGGGGAAGAACGAACGGTCCCAGAGCACCGGGTTGCCGCGCTGGCCCGCGTGGGTGGGGACGATGATCAGGCGGCCCTCGGCCGGGTCGTAGGCATCCAGCAGGCGGTCAATGTCGGCCGGGCGGAGGAGCGGCATGTCGCCGAGGCAGATGAGGGCGGCGGCGATTTCGGGCGGCAGGGCCGCGATGCCGGCGCGCAGGCTGGCGGAAAGCCCATCCCTGTAGTCCAGGGCGGCGACAATGGTGACGGGGCGGCCCGCGAGGGCGGCGGTGATGGCGTCGGCCTGATGGCCGACGACGACGTAGATCGGGCGGGCGCTGCTGGCGAGCACCGCGTCCACGGTGCGGGCGATCATGGGGATGCCGGTGGCGTCCGGAATGAGCAGTTTGTTGCGGGGGCCCATGCGGCTTGAGAGGCCGGCGGCGAGCACGATGGCGGGAATGCGGCGGGGCCCGGCGGCGCGCAGGCGCGGGGCCGGGCGGGCGGAAAATTCCTTGAGCAGGCCGCCGAC
>Ga0116226_10003194_pt1 | contig 14441 bp, 7 predicted proteins | sample S1TSphfallax_FD_89692 | JGI IMG/M metagenome (GOLD analysis project Ga0116226, IMG submission 89692) | Host-associated microbial communities from peat moss isolated from Minnesota, USA - S1T2_Fa - Sphagnum fallax MG | ecosystem: Host-associated > Plants > Peat moss > Unclassified | place: USA...
AAGTACGACCTGAACATGTTCTACATCGCCGGCCCGGGTCATGGCGGCCCTGCGATTGTGGGCAATGTGTACCTGGAAGGCACGTGGTCCGAGGTATATCCCAACGTCACACAGGATGAAGCGGGATTGAAGAAGCTCTTCAAGCAGTTTTCATTTCCTGGTGGAATCTCCAGCCACGTTGCTCCGACTACGCCGGGGTCTATCCACGAAGGTGGCGAGCTAGGCTATTCGCTCAGCCATGCGTTCGGTGCCGCATTCGACAATCCGGACCTGATCGTTGCCTGTGTTATCGGCGACGGCGAAGCAGAGACCGCATCTCTGGCAACTTCTTGGCAATCCAACAAGTTTCTCGATCCGAAGACCGACGGGGCCGTGCTCCCGATCTTGCACCTCAACGGTTACAAGATCAGCAACCCGACCCTGCTATCCCGGATTGAGCATGAGGAGTTGGAGCAATTCTTTAGAGGCTGCGGTTGGACTCCGTACTTCGTTGAGGGAGATGAGCCGGAGAAGATGCACGAGCTCATGGCGACGACCATCGATAGGGCTATCGAGGATATCCGCCGGTTCCAATCCAATGCGCGCGCCACCGGTGACACAACTCGCCCTCGTTGGCCGATGATCGTCTTCAAATCACCTAAGGGCTGGACAGGCCCAAAGGTGGTGGATGGTTTACAGATTGAGGGGACCTTCCGATCGCATCAGGTCCCGCTGCTCGTAGACCCACAGCATCCCGATCACGTTCAGCTCCTGGAGGCGTGGATGAAGAGCTACAAGCCTGAGGAGCTCTTTGATGAGACCGGGCGGCTCATGCCCGAGCTCGCCGAGTTGGCCCCCGAAGGTACACGCAGGATGGGGGCAAACCCGCATGCCAATGGTGGGCTACTCCTACGGGATCTTGAAATGCCCGACTTCCATGACCACGCCGTGGAGGTCGAATCCCCGGGCGCGGTCGCGATTGAAGACACGCTTGTGTTGGGATCGTTCCTGCGGGATGTCGCCAAGCTCAATCAAGACAAGGGGAACTTTCGGGTGTTTGGGCCCGACGAAACGGTTTCTAATCTCCTACAGGCGGTCTTTGAAGTCACGAACCGGCAATGGGACGCTCGCGAATTCAGCAATGACGAATTCCTTGCGCCTGCAGGCCGCGTGCTGGACTCCATGCTTAGCGAGAACCAGTGCGAAGGCTGGCTGGAAGGCTATCTTCTCACCGGCAGGCATGGAATCTTCAATAGCTATGAAGCGTTCATTCGGATCGTGGATTCGATGTTCAGCCAACATGCAAAGTGGCTGAAGGTCTGCCGCGAACTTCCCTGGAGACGCGACATCTCCTCGCTGAACTACCTCTTGGCTTCTCATGTCTGGCAGCAGGATCACAACGGATTCACTCACCAGGACCCCGGGTTCCTCGATCATGTCATCAACAAGAAAGCCGACATCGTGCGCTGCTATCTGCCGGCCGACGCCAACTGTCTTCTGTCTGTGTTCGATCACTGTCTGCGCAGCCGGAACTATGTCAATGTAGTCGTCGCCGGTAAACATGCACTTCCGCAGTGGCTGACGATGGACCAGGCTGTCATCCATTGCACCGAGGGTGTCGGCATCTGGCAGTGGGCCAGCAACGATCAGGAGAGTGAGCCCGACGTCGTGATGGCTTGCTGTGGAGACACTCCGACGCTCGAGATTCTTGCCGCGACTTCCATCCTTCGGGAACACTTGCCACAGCTGAAAATTCGCGTCGTCAACGTCGTCGATCTGATGAAGCTGCAACCCAGCACGGAGCACCCTCACGGCCTGACGGAGCGTGCCTACGATTCGCTCTTCACCAAAGACAGACACATCATCTTCGGGTTTCACGGCTATCCCTGGCTCATCCATCGGCTCACCTACGCCCGGACGAATCGCAACCTGCATGTGCGTGGCTACAAGGAAGAAGGCACAATCACAACCCCGTTCGACATGCGAGTTCAGAACGACCTCGACCGTTTCCATCTCGTGATGGACGTGGTTGATCGGGTACCGAATCTCGGCTCGAAGGGCGATTACCTGAAGCAGCAGATGCAGGACAAACTGATTGAGCATAAGCACTACATCGACGCTCACGGCCAGGACATGCCTGAGATTCAGAACTGGAAATGGAGTGTCAAATAATGGCCACACCAACTCTGGAAGCAACTGCCAAGATGATGGTCGCCGATGGCAAGGGTCTGCTGGCAATCGACGAGAGCACAGGGACCTGCAACAAGCGGTTTGCTAAGTGGGCGATCCCACAGACCCCGGAGGCTCATCGGTTATACCGGGAGTTGATCGTGAACACTCCGGGTCTAAACGAGTCAATCAGTGGAGCGATCCTTTACGACGAGACGATTCGGCAACAGTTGGATACCGGTGCTTCGTTCGCAAAGGCGCTCGCCTCGGTCGGGATTATCCCAGGCATCAAGGTAGATCTCGGCGCCAAAGAGATGGCAGCTTTCCCTGGCGAAAAAGTCACCGAAGGTTTGGATGGTCTAAGGGCTCGTCTGGGGGAATACCGGAAGATGGGTGCACGATTCGCCAAGTGGAGGGCTGTCTTCGCCATCGGCGAAGGCATCCCCACCCGCGGGTGTATCGAAGCAAATGCACACGCACTCGCTCGCTATGCGGGACTGTGTCAAGAGGAAGGTCTGGTTCCCGTCGTCGAGCCAGAAGTCCTCATGGAGGGCGATCACACTCTGCGCGTATGCTCCGAAGTGACAGAGCGAGTCTTAGTGACCGTGTTCGAGGAGCTCTATATCCAACGCGTGAAGCTTGAGGCAATGATCCTCAAGCCAAATATGGTGCTTCCCGGAATTGATTGTTCCATGCAAGCGAGTCCCGACGAAGTAGCGGACGCCACCGTCAGATGTTTGCTGCGGGCGGTTCCAGCCGCCGTTCCGGGAGTTGTATTTCTGTCAGGTGGACAGTCCAGCAAGCTTGCTTCGCAGCGACTCAATGCGATGAACGTCCGGTACAAGTCGTCCCTTCCATGGGAGCTGTCGTTTTCTTTCGGACGGGCTATTCAGGAGCCGGCCTTGGAGATATGGCATGGTGAACAGGCCAACGTGGCTACAGCTCAAGAATCCCTCTATCACCGTGCCAAGTGTAATCGGGCGGCGCACCGAGGCGAGTACAACGATGTCGTCGAAGCAGACCATCAGGTAAGCGGGCCCCCTACAGCAGTGCCAAACGCTTATGCCGGGAGCGCGAAGTGAAAAAGCACCAACGGCAGAAATTTGTGGTGGGGAATTGGAAGATGCATACCACGACCTATGAAGCGGAGCAGTTATCGAAGGGGATCGTCGACGGGCTTGGAGCTTCAGATCGCGTCACCGTTATCCTCTGTCCTCCTTTCCCTTATCTTGCTCTCGTTGGCGATGTGCTTAAGGGCAGCCGGGTCGTGCTAGGCGCTCAGAACATGTACCCGAACGTAGAGGGCGCGTTTACAGGCGAGGTAAGCCCAACCATGTTGCTCGACCTCGGTTGCAAGTACATCATTTTGGGACATAGCGAGCGCCGGCACAAGCTGGGCGAGTCCGATCACTTCATCCACCAGAAGGTTGTTTCTGCTCTGGCTGCAGGATTGGAAATCATTCTCTGCGTGGGGGAGACGCTGGAACAACGGAACCTCAACCAAACGGAGGCGGTGCTCGACCGTCAACTGTCCACTGGATTCTCCGGCATTCCATGCGAAGCTCTATTGCACGTCAGTATTGCTTATGAACCAGTCTGGGCAATCGGCAATGAAGATCACCATGCGACCCCGAAGGAAGCGCACGATGCGCACGTGCTGATTCGACGGAAGGTCGGTAAGATCTTTGGAGAGACCTGGGCCGATGCAATGACCGTTCAGTATGGAGGCAGTGTAGAGCCCGAGAATGCCGCGGCGTTCCTCGCTCAGCCAGGCATAGACGGTGTGCTCATAGGAGGCGCAAGTCTGAAGTCCGATACATTCCTGGCCATCGTTAATGCCGGGATTGAGGAGGCAAGAGCCGAGATGCAGCCCGCTTAACTTTCTGGCTCCCCTGAAGTCTCGGCATGCGAACCGTAGTGGAGCATGATGACTGTATGAGGATTAACGACATAGGTGGAGCCCGTTCCCTCTGGGCCATTCTCTACCGCAGCGATATCCTCCGGTGCTCCGAGAGACGTATCGATCATCCGCACCCATCCTGAAGATGATCCCGGCAAGGGAGGCAGTTCAAATTTAAGGGGTCGCCAATAAGAATTGATCGCAATGTAGCGGATATTGTTCTGTGCGTGGTTGTGGAAGGCTACGGCGATCGAGTGGGAGTCATGCCCCCAATCGGGCTTCTCCAGTTGTGTTCCATGCCACTTGATGTGCGCGCCGGTAAGGTAATCCTCAAGCAGAATCGCATTGCCGTTGATGCCATGATCGAAGCACAGGCGGAGCTGGATGGCTTCCTGCACAAAGCGCAGCAACTCAGAGTTGGTTTCACATAAACCCCAATCGAACCAGCTAACTTCATCATCAAGACAGTACGCGTTGTTGTTGCCTTGCTGTGTCCGTCTTACTTCATCGCCCATGAGCAACATCGGAGTGCCGACGGAAAGTAGGGTCAGGGCGAAGAAGTTTTTGATTTGGCGGATGCGGAGTGCTTCCACTTCAGGATCACGCGAAGGGCCTTCAATGCCGCAGTTCCAACTCAGATTCGCGTCAGTGCCGTCACTGTTCTGGCTTTGGTTCGCATCATTATGTTTCGAGTTATACGACACCAAATCGTTAAGGGTGAAGCCATCGTGGCAGGTGACGTAGTTGATGCTTTGACCGGTAGGGCGATGCCCGCTCTTGTAAATGTCCGGACTGCCAATGATTCGCTCATGGAGTTTCCATGCAGTATTCTCGTCAGCTTTCAAAAAGCTTTTGACATCGTCGCGAAACGCGCCGTTCCACTCCTTCCATTTATCCTGACCAAAGCTTCCTACCTGATACAGCCCTCCCGAATCCCATGCCTCTGCAATGAGCTTGGTGCCCGCCAAAACGGGCTCCGAGTCGATCTCCCAAATTACCGGTGCGTTGAGTTCAGGCTCGCCAGAATCACTCCGAGAGAAGATGGAGGCAAGATCAAAGCGGAATCCATCCACGTGCATCTCAGAAACCCAATACTTCAGGCTGTCGAGGATCAGCCGCTTCACCACGGAATGGTTGGACTTCAGGGTATTGCCAGTTCCCGTGAAGTCCGCATAGTGCGCGCGGTCGTCTTCAAGGATGTAGTAGAAACTGTTCTCTAGTCCGCGAAAGCAAAAGGTTGGGCCATGCTCATCCCCTTCTGCAGTGTGGTTGTATACAACATCGAGTATGACTTCGATGCCGGCACGGTGTAACTCCTTCACCATCGTGCGAAATTCATCCAGACAGTTGACCGGATCATCCGCGTTGGTGCTGTATGCCAGGTGTGGGGCGAACAGAGATGCCGGATCGTAACCCCAGTAATTAACAAGCCCGCTCGGTGCATTGGCGGAGTCGAACTGGAACACAGGCAGCAACTCGACGGCGGTGACGCCAAGGGACTTCAGATAGGGGATCTTGTCGACGACGCCGAGGTAGGTACCACGTCTGACGACAGCAACACCGGAAGATGGATGGCGGGTGAAACCGGCGACATGCATTTCATAGATGACTGTCTCGCGGAACAGCCGATTGATCGGCTTGTCGCCCTCCCAGTCGAACAGCGAGAGATCCGCAACTACACTCTTCATCGAAGTTGAAGTATTGTCGCCGGCGCAACAGGCTGCAGAGCGGCTGTAGTTCTTCCCGACCGAAACGCATCTCCCATACGGATCGATGAGAATCTTTTGAGCGTCAAAACGCTGGCCGGCCGCCAGGTCATGGGGTCCATCTGCGCGGTACCCATACAGCTGGCCGTGCTTGATTCCGGGCAGAAAGATATGCCAGTAGTGAGAGGTGCGATTGCGCACCGGGTCGAGGGTCAGGGTAAGGGTGGCAGCAAAATCATCGACATGATCGAACAGGACCAACTGCATGCCGGTGGCGCTTGCAGAAAAGATGCTGAAGTTCGTCCCATCTGGACAAACGGTCGCGCCTAACGGGGACGGCCGACCGACCTCATCCTTCGAATCGCTCATCGCTGCCAGAGGATCTGTCCCGCCTCAAGGGGGACGGACGCAGCGGTGTGTGTGGGCACAAGGCGAGCTGTGTAGTCGGTGTTTGGCCGCTTTTCTGGGCAGCACACGGAATAAATGATCACGCCGGACGATTCCACCGAGCACTTACACGCGGTCAGAATTTCCGCTTCCGTCTCACTCTCTCCAGTCAGGCCGGCATAGAGTTCCACTCGGAATTCAGTCGGATCGAGTTCACCCCGAACGACTTCTATGTGGAACTGGTGTCGACCATCCTTGGTTTCACGGGTGAATCTTCCGAATCGCAGAGTGCTCCATTGCTCGGCGATACGGCGCTGCCACTGCAAAACCTCCATGCCGAGTTTGCCATCGGTCGTGGCACGCGCGTTGTAGCCGACAGCCGCAGGCAGATAGTGATCATTCGTATATTCGCGGATTGCGCGGCTAGCCGAGAACTCAGGCGTCAACGTCGCCATGCTTTCGCGGACACGACCAAGCCATGTGGAAGGCATCCCACTTGCGTCTCGGTCATAGAATTCGGGAATTACCTGCTGCTCCAGCAATGTGTAGAGGCTTTCCACTTCAGCGGTGTCCCACGCCGTATCCTCGCCGTGTTCTCGTCCGTCACCGATGGCCCACCCGATCTCTGGGGTATAGGCCTCCGCCCACCACCCGTCGAGTTCGGAGATGTTCAGCCCTCCGTTCGCGAGGACTTTCATTCCGCTTGTCCCACAGGCCTCCCATGGTCGTCGGGGTGTGTTGATCCAGAGATCCATGCCTTTGACCAGTTCCTGAGCCATCTGCATGTCGTAGTCGCTCAGGAAGACGACATGACCTCGAACCTCAGGCCGAGCGATGAAGTCGTTCCAATGCTTGATGAGCGCCTGCCCTGGTTTGTCCTTAGGATGAGCTTTGCCGGCAAGAATTAGCTGCACAGGGCGTTGCGAGTTCGTAAGAAGCCGAACCAGTCGTTCAGGATCGTGCAGCAGGAGATCCGGTCGCTTGTAGGTTGCGAATCTTCGGGCGAATCCGATCGTAAGGATCTCTTCCTTGAGTATTGTGGGAACGTCGATCAGGGAGCCACCCTCAGCGGATAGTTGGCGCGCATAGCGGTCACGCACCTCCGCGAGCATTGTCTTGCGTGCTCCAGTACGCATTTGCCACAACTCCGTGTTGGTTAACTGGCGAACGTCGTCGGCGAGCGGACGGTCGCTCCGCCACCGATTTGGCCCGCAAGCTTTGGTCCAAAGCGCATCGGCTTCAGATGAATCCCAGGTCGGGACATGGATACCATTTGTCACGGAACTGATGGGGACTTCCTCTTGAGGCCAGCGAGGAAAGAGCGGCTGAAAGATCTGCCTGCTTACTTGGCCGTGCAGTTTGCTGACGCCACTGACTTGGCAGCTGCCCCTCAGCGCGAGATAGGCCATGTTGAACGCTTCGGATGTATCTTCAGCATTCTGTCGTCCTAAAGCGAGCAATTGCTCCATGGAGATGGCGAGCTCGTCTTTTGCGTAGCTGCCGAGGTACTTCCAGCAGAGTTCCGGGACGAACCGGTCAAAACCAGCAGGAACGGCGGTGTGGGTCGTAAACATATTCCCGGCTCTGGTGATTGTCATCGCCAGGTCGAACGGAACGCGATGATCCACCATGTAATACCGGGCGCGCTCCAGTACAGCGAATGCTGCGTGTCCTTCATTGAGGTGGCACACCTCGGGATTCAGACCAATCTCTCGCAGAAGACGCCAGCCGCCGATGCCCAGGACGATCTCCTGCTTCAGGCGCATCTCTGCATCTCCGCCATACAACTCGCTAGTGATCCCGCGATGCGCGGCCGTATTGGCAAAGTCATTCGCGTCCAGGAGAAAGAGTCTTGTGCGGCCGACAAGCACTTCCCAGCAACGCAGCCAGATCATCCCATCCGGAAGCTGAATCTGGATTCGCAGCCACTCTCCATTCGCGCGCCGAAGCGGCTGAATGGGCAACTGTCCGGGGTCGTTCATAGGATAGAACGCTCGTTGATTGCCGTCGGCGTCGAAATCCTGACGAAAGTATCCCTGCCCCCAAAGTAAGCCGACGCCGACGACCGGAACACCCAGGTCGCTTGCCGCCTTCATCTGGTCCCCCGCAACGTTGCCGAGTCCGCCAGAATAGATTGGAAGAGCTTCGGTCAGCATGAACTCCATGCTGAAATAGGCAATCGCCGAAAGTGACACTTCGGGGTGCGTTTTCTGAAACCATGCATCAGCAGAAAAGAACTTGTGTTTGTGCCGCAACAAAGTGGAGAGGAGTTTCTGGAACTCAGACGTGGCGAGAAGAGTGTTGATCTTGTCTTTCGAGACCGTCTGCAGGATAACCCAGGGGTTTTGAGTGGTTTGCCACAGATGGCTATCAAGCGCTTCCCAAAGAGGATCTGCCATATGGTTCCACGACCAGTGCAGGTTCAGAGCCAGCTCATTGAGTGCTTCGATTCCAAGAGTAGGAGCTGCATCTACCATGGGTGCGTTCTTGCCGCGCTTGCTTGATTTCAGATCGCTCACTTTGTCTCCTGAAGCTCTCGGTGCAATGTCGGCGGCAGTGCAGATGCAAACGCCTGATTCGCGACGGCCTGCGCTTCAGCCTCGATCCGAGCGAGATGTTTCTCTCCGCTGAAGCTCTCCGCATAAATCTTGTAGATCGCTTCGGTCCCCGACGGCCTCGCAGCAAACCATCCGTTCGCGGCTGACACCTTGATTCCGCCAATAAGATTGCCATCTCCAGCGGCTTTCGTCGTGATGGTTATCGGCTTTTCGCCGCCAAGATCGGCCGCGTGAATATCGCTCGCGGTGATGTGTTCAAGAGCCAACTTTTGTTCATCGGTTGCATCGGCTTCAGAACGGCGATAGAGCGATTCGCCAAGCTCGGCACTGAGTTCCGCGTAAAGCTCGCCCGGATCCTTTTTGCAGGCTGCGGTGATTTCGGCCGCAAGCAGCGCCGCAATCATGCCATCCTTGTCCGTAGTCCACACCGTACCGTCCATGCGTAGAAACGAGGATCCAGCGCTCTCCTCACCCGCGAACCCGAGGCGCCCATGCAGCAATCCGTCAACGAAATATTTGAAGCCGACGGGGACCTCGTACAGCTTCTTACCCAGACGATCTGCGACGCGATCCATCATGCTGCTGCTCACCACAGTCTTGCCTACAGCCGTATTCTTTGACCAACTTGGCCGGTTCCGGAACAAGTAGTCGGCGCAGACTGCCAGATAGTGATTGGGTGGCAGCAGCCCGACGCTGCGGGTCACGACTCCATGCCGGTCATGATCGGTGTCGCATGCGATGGCGAGATCGAATCTATCCTTCAGAGCGATCAGGGGACGCATTGCGTACTCAGAGGATGGGTCCATGCGAATCTTGCCATCCCAGTCAAGAGTCATGAATCGAAATGTGGGATCAACGATGTCATTGACGACCTCCAGGTTCAGGCCGTAGCGCTTTGCGATTGGCCCCCAATAATGGACTCCCGCTCCGCCAAGCGGGTTCACGCCAACATGAAGACCGGATGCCCGAATGGCGTCCATATCGACGACGTTGTGCAGGTCTTCAACATAGGCAGTCAGATAATCGTGGCGATGCGTCGTCGATGCTGCCAGCGCCTTGTCGATGGAGAATCGCTGCACGGCTTTGAGTTGATGCGCGAGAGATTCATTGGCTCGCGCCTCAATCCAGGTCGTGATGGTCTCTTCCGCGGGGCCTCCATGGGGCGGGTTGTATTTGAATCCACCCGTGTCTGGAGGGTTATGAGAAGGCGTAATCACGATGCCGTCTGCAAGACCAGCTGTCCGTCCGCGATTGTAGGAGAGGATGGCGTGCGAGATGACGGGAGTTGGCGTATATTCCTCACGCCCGGCTAACATGACGTCGATTCCATTCGCGGCCAACACCTCAAGCGCGCTGTCGAGCGCCGGACGCGATAGCGCGTGCGTATCTATCCCTAGAAACAACGGGCCATCGATCTTTCGCTGCTTCCGGTAGAAACAAATGGCCTGCGTAATCGCGAGGATGTGCCATTCATTGAAGGTCTTCGCGAAAGACGAGCCCCTATGCCCTGATGTACCGAAGATGACACGCTGCTCCGGGATCCTCGGATTGGGCTGCTCCTCATAGTAAGCGGCAAGAAGACTTGGCACATCGACGAGATCACTGGCGGTTGCAGCTTGACCGGCTCTAGGATTGACCTTCATGGGATGTCTCGTTTCATGGACTCGTGCTTCGAAATTACGGTCTACTTGACCAAGAGTTTGCGAATGGCCCTTAGTTCGGCCTTCCGTTTCGTCGTTGTTTTTGGATAAGACATCTTCAGACTCTTCAGAGCGTCGATCACAATGGCGGACACAATCAGCCGGGCATTCTCTTTGTCGTCCGCAGGTACCACGAACCACGGAGAAGCCTGGGTGCTTGTTGCATTCAGGCACTCTTCGAATGCCTTTGCATACTGGCTCCAGTACTTTCTTTCGTGTATGTCTGAGAGGCTGAATTTCCAGTTTTTGCCCGGCTCGTCGATGCGTTCGAGAAACCGCTTGCGCTGTTCTTCCTGAGAAAGATGGAGAAAGATTTTGACGACGTGGGTGCCGTTGCGCTCCAGATGGCTTTCCAAGTCAACGATGGAGCGGTAGCGCTCCTCCCAGAAGATTGTCTCCTTGCGGGATTCCTCAGAGCGGTCCACCCCATCAAGTATCTTCGGATGCACGCGAGTGACCAGTACCTCTTCAAAGTAAGAACGATTGAAGATACCGATTCGTCCCCGCTCCGGAAGCCGACACGTCGTGCGCCAGAGAAAATCGTGTTCCAACTCCTCCGCACTCGGTTGCTTGAAGCTGTACACCTCGCATCCCTCAGGATTCACACCTGACATGACGTGCCGAATCGCTCCATCCTTTCCGGCTGCGTCGATACCTTGGAAAATGACAAGGAGAGCATAACGATTCGACGCATAATGCAATTGCTGAAGGGCGCTTAACTCTTCGACATGGCTTTCCAACATCTTGCGATATTGTTTCTTCGAATTGCAGATCGGCCTGATTCCCGTAGCTCGATCGACAAGTCTCAGGTCTTTCCCTGGATGAACACGAAAGTCCTCTGAATCGATTGTCATGCTTTCTCCCTGGAGCATTGCTTTGTTGCATCCTGCCGGACCGACCTATCGACGGCGGCGCGCCTAGGAGGCGTTCGGCAGCTCTGTCTGTCTTGCCCGAACCAGTCGTTCCGCCTCAAGCCAGTCCTGGTTCTGTTGGCTTTCCCCGTGTTCACGCTGCTGGAAGAGATCGAAAGCTTCCTTCGCAATCTTAGGCCCGAGATCCATCTGCTTCTTCGCCAGCAGTGGCAGGGCTGAGGGATCGAGTATGCGGTAAGCGATGAGCTTGAGCCGATCTGTGAAGAGCGCCCAAACGATCGCGTATGCCCAGACGAAGCCTGCATACTTCCAGCCCAACGGCGTCATAAAGAGGCCATAGACCGCGATGAGCGTAGCGACAATCTGAGTGCCCAGAACGGCTATCCATAGGACTTTTGCCGGCTTGATCGTCCAGAAAGGGCCACGCGTGCGCGTTAGGAAGATTGTGAGATGCCCGGCGACGGACAGTTTCAAATACATCAAGGTCTGAACATGGGCACGGTCCATGTGGAAGACGCGTTCACCGAGCCAGAACAGGAGGAAGGCCGACACCACGCCAACCACACCCAGCACCGTCGAGACCCCTAGCACCCGCCGCATATTCCATGCCTCAGGCTTGCTGCTGTAGCGGACATTGTCGTAGGCGATCGAAAGTATGGCTCCGTCGTTCAGCAGAGCGATCATCACAATCATGACCGCGGTAACGGGATAGAAGTTGAACCACAGTATCGCCACCGTCATGAACAACACAACCCGCAGCGTCTCCGCGATGCGATACATGGAGTAGCTGTTCATTCGCTGGAAGATCTTGCGGCTCTCTTTAATCGCGTCGATGATGACCGACAGCCCTGGCGCCAGCAAGACAATGGATGCTGCCGCCCGCGCTGCATCCGTCGCTCCCGAGACGGCGATGCCACAATCCGCTTCTTTCAGTGCGGGGGCGTCGTTCACTCCATCCCCGGTCATTCCGACGATGTGGCCGCTCTTTTGCAGAGCTTCAATAATGAAGTACTTATGCTCTGGGAAAACTTCCGCAAAACCGTCCGCTTTTTCGATGGCCGCTATGGTCTGCGAGCTGGGCTGCTGCTTCGTATCTCCGAGAGCGTTTGCATCGACGATGTTGGTACCCAGGCCCAATTGCTTGCTGGTTTCACGGGCGATAGCCGCCTGATCTCCTGTGACCATCTTGATACTGAGGCCCATCTGTCTCGCGCTCGCAATGGTCGCCTTCGCCTGTTCCCGCGGAGGATCGAACATCGGAATGACACCGGCGAACTGCCAGTTTCCTTCAGCATCCGCACGGCAAACACCGAGCGATCGGAAACCGCGTCCCGCGAAGTCATTGACCGCCTTATCTACGCCAGATTTCACTGCATCGACGTTCTTTGACATCGCCAGCACGACCTGCGGGGCTCCCTTCGCCACAAAGAACTGCTTGCCGTCCCCGCCCTTCACGGTCGCTTCCGTGCGTTTGTGCACAGGGTCGAACGGCGTGAAGTGCAGCACTTGATATGCCTTCAATGCGCTCGCATCCTTGACGCCGCCAATCACTGCCAGATCAATCGTGTCCTTATCTTCCGCGCGCGACGCCAGCGCGGCCCACAGAATGACTTGGTCGGCGGGAATGTTGTTCACCGTAAACGGATCACCAAGGGTGAGCTTGTTTTGCGTCAACGTGCCGGTCTTGTCTGAGCAAAGAACATCGACCCCCGCCAGTTCCTCAATTGCCGAGAGGCGAGTAACAATGGCCTGACTTTTTGCCAGCAGCCGCGCCCCGACTGCCATAGTGACTGAGAGCACAGTCGGCATCGCGACAGGGATCGAGGCGACCAGAAGAATGAGACAGAACTCCAGCGTGTCGAGTACAGGATTGTGGCGAAGCAGAGACACCGTGAGAATGATCGCTACCAAGGCCACTGCCAGAACAATCAGGTAGTCGCCAATCTTCAAAACGGCCTGCTGGAAATGGCTAATGGTGTGCGCTTGCTGGACCAACTCCGCGGTCTTTCCGAAGTAAGTGCGCGTGCCAGTGGCATAGACCATGGCGTCAATCTCGCCTTGCCGAAGAATGGAACCCGAGAAGACCGCTTCACCGGGCTTGCGCGTGACCGGCAGGGACTCACCCGTCAGCGCCGACTGGTCAACCTCGACCGGATCGCCGTCCAAAAGCCGCGCGTCCGCCGGAACAATGTCTCCAAGCCGTAGGCGAATGACATCCCCGGCTACGAGCTCGCTCGCCTTTGGCGTCGCCCATTGTCCATCACGGAGAACGCGAGCGTCATTTGCGAGCTTCGCCTTGAGAGCCGCGATCTCGTTGCCGGCCTGATGCTCCTCCCAGAACGCAACGAGTGCATTCGAGAAGAGAAGCGCCATGATAATGAAGAAGTCCAACCAATGTCGTACAACCCCCGAAAGGATAACGGCTGCTTCGATCATCCACGGAATGGGACCCCAGAAGTAAGTCAAGAACTTCAGCAATGCATTACTTTTCTCAACCTTGAGGGCATTGGGGCCATCGGTGGCGAGCCGCTTCGCAGCCTCGGCTTGTGTCAGACCTTTAGGCGAAGACTGGAGCTTGGTCTGAAGATCGGCCATCGGTATCGACTTCAAGTCGGCCTTCGATGTGGGCTTTGCGCCGGGTCTTAGATCTTTCCTCGCATCAGCCGTCGGCTTGCCTTGCACGTCAGACTTCGGATCGTCCTTTGAGCTACCCGCGGTTGGGACTGTTTCGGGCAATGGACTCACGATAAGCAACCTCTTGTTCCGGATGTTTCAACGATTGTCGTTGATGTGTTGGAGAGCTGTATTACGTTGATGTTCGATACCACAAGCTCATTTTCTGGCGAGATCACACGCTTTCGCCCGCGGGTCGACGCATCTGTTGCAAGTATGGTCTTGTCAAGGGACATGCACTGTGCCCTAGTGCTCATCAACGAGGGCGGTCTTGCTCTGAGAAGTAAACAGACGCAGCAGGACCAACGATTCATTCAGAGCACAACCCGATCGGCTCCACTGCGAACGACGTTTATGAGCCTGATTCGGCTTTTCGGCAGGCGATTTGTCAGCTCATGGGCGCCGATGCTCATTCAGAGGATAGGCAAACTGCTCCTGCGTTGGGGAAGGTGCAGGAGGAGAAACTTGACTCCTGCCGCGCAGCCGGCGAGCGGGGG
>Ga0116226_10003195_pt1 | contig 14439 bp, 6 predicted proteins | sample S1TSphfallax_FD_89692 | JGI IMG/M metagenome (GOLD analysis project Ga0116226, IMG submission 89692) | Host-associated microbial communities from peat moss isolated from Minnesota, USA - S1T2_Fa - Sphagnum fallax MG | ecosystem: Host-associated > Plants > Peat moss > Unclassified | place: USA...
ATCGCGCTGAAGCCATAAATCGGATCTTGAATGGCGGGCAAAAAAAGCCGCGCTGGATCGGCACGGCTGAAACCGCCATTGCGATCGATCGACCATTGCATCGGCGTTCGAACGCCGTCACGATCGCCAAGATAAATATTGTCGCCCATGCCGATCTCGTCGCCGTAATAAACGACGGGAGTTCCAGGCATGGAAAACAAAAGCGAATCGAGAAGCTCTATCTTGCGGCGGTCCTTCTCAAGCAAGGGCGCGAGCCTGCGGCGAATGCCGCGATTGATTCTGGCGCGGTGGTCGGCCGCATAGAAGCTCCAAAGATAATCGCGCTCTTTATCGGTCACCATTTCGAGCGTCATCTCGTCATGGTTGCGCAAAAAGATCGCCCATTGCGCGCCCTCGGGAATATCCGGTGTCTGCCGCATGATGTCCGTGATCGGATGACGGTCTTCCTGCGCGAGCGCCATATAGATGCGCGGCATGAGCGGAAAGTGGAAAGCCATATGGCATTCGTCACCATCGCCAAAATAGCGCGCCGCGTCTTCCGGCCATTGGTTCGCTTCGGCGAGCAGCATGCGATCGGGATAACCCGCATCGACCGCGGCCCGGATCTTCTTGATGACAGCATGGGTTTCATCGAGATTTTCGCAGTTCGTCCCTTCCCGCTCGATCAAATAGGGGATGGCATCGAGTCTGAGGCCGTCGACTCCCATGTCGAGCCAGTAACGCATCACGTCGAGCAAGGCCTCGATCACACGCGGGTTGTCAAAATTAAGATCGGGCTGATGGCTATAGAAGCGATGCCAGAAAAAGGCCTTAGCTTCTTCGTCCCAGGTCCAATTGGACTTCTCCGTGTCAAGGAAGATGATGCGCGTATCTTTGTAACCCTTGTCGGTCTCCGCCCAGACATAGAAGTTGCGGAAAGCTGAACCGGGCTTTGCGGCCCTGGCACGCTGAAACCAGGGATGCTGATCGGATGTATGGTTGATCACCAGTTCGGTGATGACGCGAAGACCGCGATCATGGGCTTCCCGGACGAAAATTTTAAAATCGCGGATCGTGCCATAGGCTGCGTTGATGCCGCGATAATCCGCGATGTCGTAGCCATCGTCGCGCAGGGGTGACGGATAAAAAGGCATCAGCCAGATCGCATTCGCACCAAGATCCTTGATGTAATCGAGCTTCTGCGTCAGGCCGGCGAAATCGCCCATGCCATCATTGTTCGAGTCAAAGAAGGATTTCACATGCAATTGATATATGATCGCATCGCGATACCATTGCACATCCTCACGATCGATCATGGCATAGCCCTCGGAGACGGCGGAATGAGCCTCCAGATGACAACTGAGCGTTCGGCTGGATCAAGCGCAATCTGATGCGTCTTGCCGTAAAGCGTGAAACGGTTGCCGTTCAGGAGATCCTCAGCTTCGATAAAAGCCTGATCCGGCAGGCCGAACTCCCAAAGCGGCACTTCATAGGTGCAATCCTGCCGGTGATGCGGGTCGAGATTGACAATCACCATCACGCAATTGGATTTATCCGCCGTAAAGCGTGCATAGGCGACGATCGCATCGTTCCAGGCATTCAGAAAAAGACAATGCCGGAAATCGTGCAGCGCCCGATTCTCGCGGCGGATGCGGTTTAAAGCGGCTACATGCGCTTTAATATTGCCAGGGCGATTGAAATCCCAGGGCTTGATCTCGTATTTTTCCGAGTCGAGATATTCTTCTTTATTTGCCAGGGCATTTGCCTCGCAGAGCTCGAACCCGCTGTAAAGGCCCCAATTGCTCGAGAGGGTCGCAGCCAGAGTAGACCGCACGATGAACCCCGCGCGTCCGCTCGTCTGCAAATAGAACGGATTGATGTCGGGCGTATTCACGAAGAAATTCGGCCTGTAATAATCGGCCATCTCACCGGTGAGTTCGGTCATGTAAGCCATAATTTCGGCCTTGGAATTGCGCCACGTAAAATAGGTGTAGGATTGCTGAAAGCCGATCTTGGCCAGCTGCTTCATCATTTTCGGTCGCGTGAAGGCTTCCGCTAAAAAAATCACATCCGGGTCGTCGCGGTTGATCTCGGCGATGAGCCATTCCCAAAAAGGCAAAGGCTTCGTATGCGGATTGTCGATGCGAAAAATCCTTACGCCCTCGCGCACCCAGAAGACGACGATCTCTTTTAAAGCGAGCCAAAGCGCGGGAAGACCGGCGCCGTAAAAATCAACATTGACGATGTCTTCGTATTTTTTCGGCGGGTTTTCGGCATATTGGATCGTGCCGTCTGGACGCCAGACGAACCATTCCGGATGTTGCTTGATCCAAGGATGATCGGGCGAGCATTGGACCGCGAAATCGAGCGCGACTTCCATGTCATAGTCGCGCGCGGCGCGAACGAGCGCACGAAAATCTTCGATCATCCCAAGCTGCGGGTGGATCGCGTCATGGCCGCCCTCCTCTGAGCCAATCGCATAGACGCTACCTGGATCGCTTTCACCAGCCGTCAGCGCATTATTGCGTCCCTTGCGGTTAGTCTGACCGATGGGATGTATGGGCGGCAGATAAAGAACATCGAAGCCAAGATCATGGACATAGGGCAAATGCGCGATGACATCCCGGAATGTTCCATGCCGATCCGCACGGTCTGTCACGGATCGCGGAAAAAGCTCATACCAGGCGGAAAAATTTGCTTTGCGGCGCTCGACCTGCACAATGATTTCGCGATCATAGCGCGAGATATGCTGGCGCGGACCAGCCTTCGCCATGAAACCGCGCATCTGCTCTGAGAGCATAAGACCAATTTGGGCGTGGCTGTCACCTTTCATTTCAATATATTTTGCGAGCAGCTCTTTCTTGCTGGTGCGCAAATCAGGCTCGCTATCGTCCGCCGTTTCAAGCAAAGCAAAGGCTTCAGCCGCTTCAATCTCTACTGAAGCGCCCGCCGCTTGTTTCTTCTCGATATGATCGAGCAATGAAGCGAAGGGATCGCGCCAAGCTTCGATCGTGAACTGATGTTCTACCATTGAGGAAACGGTAAAGGCTCCGGCCCAGCGGTCATTTTCAATGAAGTGCATGGGCGCGCGTTGCCAGGATGACTTATCACCGCACCGGAACAGAATATCCGCCGCGATTTTTTCATGCCCGTCTGTGAAGATATCGGCAGAGACCTCGATCCGGTCGCCGACGACGCGTTTAATTTTGTAGCGGCCGTCATCAATCAGCGGCGCGGCCTTCGCGATAATGACACGGCCTTCTGCTGTCACTACGGACTGCTCATTAACCTCGCAGGGCATAGCCAGCTTATTTTTCTTTTTGCCCTTGGCTTTCTTATCTTTCCCCGCGGTATCTTTATCCCTGCCGCCTAGAAACAAAGCTTGCAAAGAATGGCCGCTTTGTTGGGGAAGATCCTCGGCTATCTCTGCGCTGCCCAGCCCGATTTTCTGACGCTCTTTTTTTAAAACCGCCGCAATTTTAGCGAATGTGCCATCGGGCTTCATCAAAGCCTCGATCGGCTGGGATAATTTGCGCCGCCAGTTAGGATGACCAAGGTCACGGCCTGGAAGATTGGCTTGATTGACTTCAGCGGCGACATCTTCGCATTGCACGGACACAAGGCAGCTGTGCGTTCGGGCCAAAAAGCGCATGGCGGCCTCGAATGGCGGTTCAGCCGGGACGGTCAAAGGCAGCGAAAGAGATTCTTCGCTCAAACTTTCATGGAATAGCTTCAGTTCATGCGCACGCCGCGCACGCTCCTGCGCGGCGGTATCCGGGTCAAAGAGACCGAAGGATTCACGCACACCGACGTCGATGCCGTGCCACCAGCCGGCAAAGGTTGGCAAATCATGCGTCGAGAAAGTCGCGATCGCATTGCGCGGGTAGAGCGATGGTTTTTTAAAAGCGCCATCCGGCTCGCGTTCAAATGGCATCACGCGATAACTCAAGATCCCCGCCTGCATGATCGCTTCCGAGAAATTGTCCGGCGCTGTGCCAAGATCCTCGGCGATCACCAGCGATCTCGCGCGGTGGCTTTCAAGACGCAGCACCGCGAGCAGAGCGTCAAACGGATAATCGATATAAGTGCCGAGCTTCGCTGGCATCCCGCGCGGAATCACAAAGAGCCGTCGTAATTGAAACGCATGATCGATCCGGATGGCACCGGCATGACGCATATTGGCATTAATCAAAGCCCGAAAGGCGGTAAGGCCGTCAGCCTCGAGGGTCAATGGATTGAGTGGCGGCAGACCCCAATCTTGCCCTTGCCGTGCAAGCGTGTCCGGCGGCGCCCCGATCGAAAGGCTTGTCGCGAAACGGTCTGGCCTCGCCCAAACCTCGGAGCCGCCGCGATCTACGCCAACCGCAAGATCGCGGTAGAGCCCGATCTTCATGCCCTGCGTCTGAGCCCGCGCCTGGGCTGCGCCAAGCTGGCGGTCAGCCAGCCATTGCAGCCAGATATGAAAGGCAATATCCGCGGCGAAGTCGTGCTGGTACTGGCGAACGGCCGGGGAGCCGGCCAGGCGATAATCATCCGGCCATTCACCGAGCCACATCAACCCTTCATCGCGAAACCGGTGAGACAAAGATTCGAATGTCGCGTGAAGCTCCAAAGCCTCGCCGCCGCCGCGCCGGAAGATCTCAAATTCTACGTTTTCAGTCTGCGAGAAATCGCTCCAGAGCCTCGTCAAGAGCTGCCGCTTTAACGCCCAGACGCCCGCGTGATCGACCAGGGGCGCGGTACGGAGGTCTTGAACAAGTGCCGCGACATCAAATTCTTGCAGATAACGCATCGCGGCGCTTTGTTCGAAGCCGCCAACTTCGCGCGGATCGATGAAGATCGGATCGATGAACAGCCGCGAGGAGGGCGAATAAGGCGAAAACTTCGTACGGTCGGCTGAGAAAAGTGCGTGCAATGGGCTCAAGCCCAAAAAAGACGCTCCATATTTTCCGCTCGCCTCAGCGAGGGATGCGACCGTGGTCAAATCGCCGATCCCAAAATCACGCGCCGAACGTAAGCCGTAGACTTGCGCGGCAAGCCCGAAACCGCTTTCCCCGCGCGCAAGCGCGGGCGGCAAATAGCAGCGCGGCGGCGCCGCGATCAAAAGCGCCTTAGCTTTCCGGTGACCCGCTTCGACATAAAGATCATGATAGCCCACCGGACACGGCGGCAGTTCGAAATAAGGCCGTCCCTCTTCCGCCGTGATCGCCGCGACGCCCTCTGAGGTTTTTCCTGACTCAAACGTGACACGCCAAGTCACGGCCTCATCTGGCGCATTGAAAAGCGGTACACGCTGGATCTCGCCGGAAAGACATGGAATGACGGACGCAATGAGAGCTGTTTGGCGTTGCGCTATGCGCTCTAAGGACTCCGCGATCTGCGCGGGTGTCTCAACCGCAAATCCGATGCCCGTGAGGATAGCCCTGACGCTTTCTTCGCCTGGATCGGAGCCCACGCCAAATGCGTCCCGGTATGTCCGCGCGACACCGGCACGTTCGGCAAGATGCCAGAGAAGGTCTAACTCGTTTATCACAGACTGCCTTCGATTTGAGATGGGTGAAGGGAAAGAGGCGATCCCTTACGCCCGCTGGACCGCCGGCACGTGCTGGAACAACACCAGAGAACGCGAGCCGAGCACAAATGATCCACCCGCCTTGAGTAGAGCTTCGGGTTTCTTGATTATCCCTTCCGGCTCTCCGGAATGAAGGATGGGCATGAAGCCGTTGCATAGAAAATCGGGCGGCAAGTGAAATGTCACGCCGTCAGCCGCCGCATTGAACAGCAGGAGAAAGCGCTCGTGATCCGCCGCATCATTGCCAATTTGCAAACCCAAAGCGCGCCGCTCGCCCGCCTGCCAATCATTTTGGTTCATCTCCCGTCCTTCCGGTGCAAGCCAATAGATATCCTTCAAATCGCGGCCGGCCAGGGTTTCTCCGGTGAAAAAACGGCTGCGCCGGAACGCTTCATGCCGGCTGCGGAGCGCAGTAAGATTGCGCACGAAGATCTCAAGCTCTGGATCTCTTGGATGAGCCCAATCGAACCAGCTGATTTCATTGTCCTGGCAGTACGCATTGTTATTGCCATTCTGGCTGCGCGCGATTTCATCGCCCATCAGCATCATCGGCGTGCCTGTGGAGAGGAGCAGCGTTGCTAAAAGATTGCGTCTCTGCCTTGCGCGCAAGGCAAGCACATGAGGATCGTCCGTTTCGCCATCGGCACCGCAATCCCATGAGATATTATTGCCATGGCCATCATGGTTGTCTTCACCATTGGCCTCATTATGCCGCTCATTGTAGCTGACGAGATCCTGCGTCGTGAAACCGTCATGGGCCGCGACGAACTTGACCGAGGCCCAGGGCTGACGTCCGGCAAAAGCGTAAAGCTCGGCTGATCCTGCGAGCCTCGCGGCGAGACCAGGAAGCTGGCCAGGATCGCCCCGCCAGAAGGCCCGTACCGTATCGCGAAACTTGTCATTCCACTCAGCCCACCCGGGCGGAAACCCGCCTACGCGATAACCGCCATCGCCCAGATCCCAAGGTTCTGCGATCAGTTTGACCCGCGAAAGAACAGGATCTTGTCCGATGGCCTGAAGAAAACCCGCCCTATCCGAAAAGTCATAGGGGTTGCGTGCCAATGTGGAAGCCAAGTCGAAGCGGAAGCCATCGATATGATAGGCTTCGACCCAATGGCGCAGACTATCGAGCACCATTTGCAACACGCGCGGATGCGCGAGATCAAGCGTGTTGCCGCATCCCGTGCTGTCCCATGAAAAACGCGGATTATCGGGAGAGAGCTTATAATAACTGGCATTGTCGATGCCGCGAAAACTCAGCGTCGGGCCAAGATGATTGCCTTCGCAGGTGTGATTATAGACGACATCCAAAATCACTTCGATTCCCGCGTCATGCAAAGCCGCGATCGCGGCCTTAAAACCGATCACGCCATCTTCGCCAAAATAGCGTGGTTCAGGCGCGAAAAAGCCGAGTGTTGAATAGCCCCAATAATTGCGCAGCTTCTTTTCGACGAGAAACCTGTCATCGGCGAAAGCATGGACCGGCAGAAGCTCGATCGCTGTGATGCCAAGCTTGACGAGATGCCCGATCACCGCCGGATGTCCAAGCGCGGTGTAGGTTCCTCGCATGTCCTTTGGCACATCGGGATGCAGAGCGGTTAACCCTTTGACATGGGCTTCGTAAATGATTGTATCCCGCCAATGTTTTTTGTACGGGCGGCCGCCCTCCCAGGTTTGCGCGGGATCTTCGACAATCGCTTTCGGCATCATGGGGGCGCTGTCACGCCGGTCCATGGTGAGATCGCCGCGCGGACCGCCGAGGCGATAGCCGTAAAGCGCGTCATGCCAATGGAGACGGCCGAAAATCTGCCGCGCATAGGGATCGAGAAGAAGCTTATGCGGATTGAATCGATGGCCAGCGGCTGGGTCATAAGGGCCATGCACGCGGTAACCGTATAGCTGACCCGGCCTTAGCCCGCGTATATATCCGTGCCAGATCTGGTCAGTGCGGTTCGTCAGAGCGATGCGTTGCGTTTCACGCCGGCCCGAAGGCTCGAAGAGGCAAAGCTCCACCTTTTGCGCATGCGCGGAAAACAGAGCAAAGTTGACGCCCTTGCCATCCCAACTCGCCCCGAGCGGGGCAGACACGCCCTCTTCGACGAGCAGCATTTCAAACGATCCGGAATCAGTGGCTAAGGGAAAGCAAGTTCAGCGCGCTTGTCAGCCACGTTCCGTTTTCGACCGCGTCATTTTCCTTGATGATGCCCGGCGCGAGGGCGTCCTTTAAAAAATCTTCTGTCTCCACGGCTCCCGCAGGGCTGTAATCGGCGCCAAGCTGAACAAGGAACCGCTCGACCCAGTCGTCGATCGTGTTGAGGCGCAGGATCTCCATCATCTCGGTCCAACGCGCTTTGCGTTCATCGAGCGACATTTCAAAAGCGCGGGCAATCGCGGTCGCTGTTGCCTCAATGTCATAAGGATTGACGATCAAGGCGCTTTTCAACTCATAAGCGGCCCCTGCGAAACGAGAAAGAATCAACACACCCGGATCGTCCGGCGATTGGGCGGCGACATATTCCTTGGCGACAAGATTCATTCCATCCCGCAGCGGTGTGACAAGGCCGACCCGTGCCAGCCGGTATAGTCCTGCCAAAGCCGAACGGCTCATAGTCTTGTTGCTGTAACGGATCGGTGTCCAATCGACGTCGCCGAGCTTGCCATTGATCTGGCCGACATGTTCGGCCACCTCACGCTGCATATCGACATATTCTTGAATGTCGGAGCGCGATTTCGGCGTGATCTGCAACATTGTGATGCGCGCCTTGGCGGCTTCCGGCGACCGTTCAATGAAAGTCGAGAACGCATCTATTCTTTGTCTGATGCCTTTCGAATAATCGAGACGATCGACGCCGATCACCAATTGACGGCCTTCAAGACTGACGCGCGTGCGTCTCACAATCGCGTTGCGTTCGGCAATCTGGGCCTCATGACTGAAGTCCGCCGTATCGATGCTGATCGGCAAAGCGGAGACCTGAAAGGACCGCCCGAAGGCTTCGCAAAGCCCGCCGCCGATCGCCCTTCCCAATTTAGAGCGGGTGAAACAGCCGATGAAGTTTTCAACATCATCCGGGGTTTGAAGGCCAATCAGGTCATAGGCGGAAAAAGCGCGCAGGATGCGCTCGTAGCAAGGGATGGCCGTTGCGATCTCATGCGGCGGCCAAGGAATATGCAGGAAGAACCCAATGCGATTTTTGCAGCCAAGCTGGCGCAGATGATCGGCCATCGGGATGAGATGATAATCGTGAATCCAAACGGTATCATCAGGTTTGAGCAATTTCGCCAACCGCCGCGCAAACATTTCATTGACGCGAAAATACCCGGCGACATCACGGCGCGAGAGTTCGGCGAGATCGAGCCGGTAGTGGCAGATTGGCCAGAGAACCCGGTTTGAGAACCCGTGGTAATATTCTTCTATATCGCGCCGCGACAGATCGAGGACAGCATAATTGACGGCGCCGCGCGTATGAAATTGCAATTGCGGGTCTGTTTCGGTACCGATCTTACCCGACCAGCCAAACCATATTCCGCTTCGGGTTTTTAAAGCTTCTTCCAGGGCAACAGCCAAGCCGCCAGCTGATGGAGCATTATTCGCAGTCGGCACGGAAACCCGGTTCGAAACCACGATGAGCCTGCCACTTTTACCGCCGCGGCTTGGCTGCGGTTGAGGAGCAGCACATTCAACACTAGTCATGCGCGCGAAAGCCCTTATCCTTAGCAATACAGGGCCTTAACGCTGCAAAGGCAACTTTGTTTCCACCCCTGCAAAGAAAAAATTTTTTACACCCTACGATGTCTGAAATTTGAAATTTGTCTTTTGGCCAGCAGCCTTTAAAGAGGCGAGCCTAAGCGCGTTCGGCAAAGCTCGGCAGTCAGCGTTTCATAAGTTTCAAATGCGTGACTCTTATGAGTGTCTAACCGGAACCCGGCACAGGCGACGCGGAAGCGGTCAGAGCCAAATAATCATGCGGGACGGCTGCCCAGCGATTCGGGTCACAGCAAGACCTTGTTCACAAAGGCTTTCTCATAATGCTTTCTCCATCGCGCTGTTACGGTTTGTAACCCGATTTGAGAAATGGTCTTAATACACTGTTTTTAAAGAGATTACTTGCGCGCACCAAGCTTCTGCGCAGCGCATCTTGCCCCCGCGATAGCGAACACCTTTGCCCGCACCCCGCTGGGATGCTATGGCTTTGGGGTGTCATAGGTTTGCCATAACTCTTCTACGCGGGATTTCATGCGATTGAGCCCGCTGCGTTTGAGAATGCTAGAGTGCGTTCCGGTTGATGGGATCATCCAATCGATAAGAACTTACTCCGATTCAAAAGATGGCGCCCCGTCGCCAAATTGCATCTGATCCTCTTTGATGAACGCGGATATACGTGCCTAAGATCAATAGCCTCGCAGACTTCGCCAATAAACGTTTCCGCCTCGCCGGAAAGGCCTATCTGGAAACGTGGGATCCGTTTTTCGCTCAGACCGATAGTTTGCGCCAAGCCGCGGATGCGCATGGCGGCCATTTCGTCAGTTTCGCGAATTACGATTATCTCGGGCTGGCTTCGCATCCGGCCGTGAAGGCCGCGGCGGCGGAGGCGCTGGAGCTGCAAGGGATTGGTGCCTTGGCCTCGCGGCTTGTCGGCGGTGAACGATCGATCCACAAGCCGTTCGAAGCCGCGCTCTCGGCCTTCCTGGGAACCGAGGCAACCTTGACCTTGGTCAGCGGTTATCTGACCAATGTGACCGTTATTTCCCATATCATGGGCTCGCGCGACGGGCTTTTCCTCGACGAACTGTCCCATAACAGCATCGTCAGCGGCTCCAAAAGCGCTGCCTCGGAGACGGTGCTCTTCCACCATAACGATCTCGACCATCTCGACTATCTGCTCCGCCATAAGCGCAGCGACTTCCGCAACGTCCTTATCGTTGCTGAAAGCCTCTACAGCATGGATGGCGATATTACCGACCTCACCCGCCTCGTGGAGCTCAAGGAGCGCCATAAAACTTGGCTGCTGATTGACGAAGCCCATTCGATCGGCGTGCTTGGCGCGGATGGCCGTGGCATTTGCGAATATGCAGGGATTGACCCCAACCGGATCGATCTCATCGTCGGCACCTTATCAAAGACGCTGGCCTCTTGCGGCGGCTTCGTGACCGGCCAAGCCGCGGTCATCGACTGGCTGCGTTATACTTTGCCAGGCTTTGTTTATAGCGTCGGTTTGTCACCGGTCATTACCGCGGCGGCCCAAAAGGCTCTGGAACTCGTGCAAACAGAAAGCTGGCGGATCGAACGTCTGCGCCATAACGCTGAGCTCTTCGTCGAATTGGCGCATGAGGCAGGCCTCAACACAGGCCCGGCGATCGGCCGCGGCGTCGTTCCCATACTTTTCGCAGATAGCCTCGAGACATTGGCCGCGTCCCGCCATTTAATGGCGAATGGTTATTACGTCCCGCCAATCATTCAGATTGGCGTCCCGAAAGATCAGCCCCGCCTGCGCTTCTTTTTGTCAGCTGAACATACTGAGACTGAGATTCGCGGTGTCATCGATCTTCTCGCAAAACGCGAGAGCGTCCATCCCGAGGCAGCGCATTCGCTCAACGCAGCGACTTGAGACTCACCAAGGCATGGGCATGATCGAAATCACGCCGGTCGATGGGCTGGGAAGTTTCATCGCTTTTTGTAAAGTGCCTCGGATTATCTATCGCGGCATGAAGGGTTTCGCGCCCTCTCTCGATGCCGAGCGCTGGACGCTTTATGCGAAATGGCTCAACCCGCATTTCAATCAGGTCGACTCACAGGCCTGGATCGCCCGCCGCGATGGCAAACTGGCGGGCCGCATCACGGCTCAGGTCTATAAGGACGGCATTGTCCCGCGTGACGCCTCGCCTGCGCAGTTCGGCAGCCTCGACGCAATCGAGGATGAAGAGGTCGTTGCCAAACTGACGTCAACTGCCGAAGCGTGGCTGAAAAGCCGGGGCGCGGCCGTCATCCATGGGCCTTTCTCGCCGTCGATCAACGGTGAAATGGGCACATTGATCGAAGGATTTGATGCCGTGCCCATGTTCCTCACCCCCTGGCATCCGGCCTATCTTGGCGCGATGATCGAACGGCAAGGCTATAGCAAGGCCCGCGATGTCGTGTCCTATCGTTACGAAATCAGCCCTGCTGACCGCGCGGCGGAAGCGAGAATTCTGACACGGCCGGAATGGCGCGAACGGCTGAAAATCCGCACGCTCGATATGAAAAGCCTGAAAGCCGAGTCAAAGATTATCGTCGATATTTTCAACGATGCCTGGAGTCAAAATTGGGGCTTCGTGCCCTTCACCCTTGAGGAGTTTCTGTCGATCGCCGATTCTCTCAAGTTCATCATGCCGCCAGAAGGCGGCTTTATGATTGAACTTGACGGCGAGGCGCAGGCCTTCGGGGTCTTTCTCCCTAATTTGCATGAAATTACGGACGATCTCGACGGCAGACTCTTCCCCTTGGGTCTGCCCCGCCTGATCTCACGTATCCGCAATCACATTTATAAATCGGGACGCATTGTCCTGTTTGGTATAAGGCGCGAACTTCAAAAAAAGGCGATTGGCGGCGTTGTGCTGCTCGCTTTCATCGAGGAATGCAGGCGGCGGAGCAAAGGTGTTTCTTTCGAACATGCAGAGTTCGGCTGGATCCTCGAAAATAATATGGGCATGCGGAAACCGATCGAAATGTCGGGCGGAACGATCGATAAGGTCCATCGCGTTTACGAAAAAGCACTTTGAGCCCGATCAAACGCGAAGGCTAAGTGTTTATAGTATGATAAATCGCAATGCTGCGATCAATATAGCTCGGGGGTTTGAAAGGCAAAAGATGCATTCAAACGTTCAAAGCGTTGACATCACGTCAGCGGAGGCCGTGTGCGAGCCCGCGCAGACCTTTCTTCTAGCCAAACCGCAACGCCCGCATCCCGTGCGCCGCCGTGCCATTCTTAGCGCGCACCCCCATGTCGAAGGCCTCATCGGCTACGATCCATTGACCGCCGTCATCACGCTCGCGACTGTTCTTGCGCAAACCGCCATCGCGGCCCTATTCGGTCATCTCGGCTTGGACTATTGGTGGGCTGCCCTGCTCATCGCCTATTGCGTTGGTGCTTTCGCCAATCACGCCATGTTTGTTGTCATTCACGACGCGACTCATAATTGCGTTTTCGCCAGCAACACTTTGAACAAATGGGTCGCGATCCTCGCCGATCTGCCAAATGCCGTGCCGACCGCGATGGGTTTTCGCTGCTATCATATGAAGCACCACTCGCATCTCGGCGATTATGATTATGACGCCGATTTGCCAAGCCGCTGGGAAGCCCGTTTCTTCGGACGCAGCCGTTTCGGCAAAGCCGCCTGGTTCTTTTTGTTTCCAGCGCTTCAGCTGTTCCGGCTCAACCGGCTAAAAGGAACGGTTCCTATGCGGGGCCGCTGGACGGCGATCAACGCCGCCTGCATCATCATCTATGATGTCTTGATCCTCGCATGCTTCGGCCCGAACGCGCTGCTTTATCTTTTCCTGTCCTTCTGGTTCTCAGTCGGCGGCCTGCATCCGCTCGCCGCGCGCTGGGTGCAGGAGCATTTCACCTTCGATCCAGAACAAGAGACCAATGGTTATTATGGCCCGTTGAATATTATCGCGCTCAATATCGGCTACCATAATGAACATCATGATTTCCCGGATATTCCCTGGCGCCGCCTGCCGGAGCTGAAGCGTCAAGCGCCTGAGTTTTATGAGGGACTCCGCGCGCATCCGTCCTGGTTCGGGCTTTTCGCGCAGTTCATTGCCGACCCGCGCTATACTTTATTTACGCGGGTCGATCGCAGCCCCGATACGGCGAAGGCGCGGGCGGTCACCTCTCGCAGGCCCGCCTGATTATGTACCCGTCTGGGTCGATTTCGGCGTCCGCTTGAATTCCTCGCGGCGGCCAAAAGCGGTCTGCAGAATCTTTGGCGTGTTGGACACGCTGACATAGATCATCAAAGGCGTGAGCGAAGCCGCCGTGATGAAATATTCTTTCAAGCTGCCGCGCTTCAATATGACGTAAGGCATGAGCGTTAAGCCAGTCGCGACAATGATAATCAAAACCACAAGGAGACCGATGATCGGCAGGTAGACCGAAGGATCACCGCCGCGCAGCAAAAGACACATCAAGAGCGAAACAGTGGCGATCGCGACGCAAGGATAAAAGGCCTGCACGAGGATCAAAAACGTCGCCGAAAGCTTGCGGCCGAAAGACCATCGCGTGCTGCTCCAAACCGGCTTCATCAGCTTATGGGCCACCTGTACGAAACCGTTCGACCAGCGTCTTTGCTGAACCCGCCAATGCCGGACGCGTTCAGGGACAAGCCCGGGAATCGGCGGTTCCATCAAAAATACGCCATGCCAGCCGGCAAGCCCGGCACGAATGGTCAGATCGAGATCCTCGCAAAGCGAATCCGCCGACCAGTCACCGGCTGCTTCAACCGCCGTGCGGCGCCACATGCCGCCTGTCCCATTGAATTGGAACAGCCAGCCAGCCCGCGCCCGCGCCGCCTGTTCCATGGCAAAATGCGAATCGAGCAGCATCCCTTGTGCGCGCGTCAGCCAATTCGTTTTATAATTCGAAAACTCGCAGCGCGATTGCGCGAAACCTGCTTGCGGATCGGCCAGCAGCGCGGGAACGATGCTGCGCAGCCAATTGGCTGGCGGCCGGAAATCGACATCGAGCATGGCAATGAAAGGCGCATCGCTCACTTTCAACCCAGCAGCCAAAGCGCCAGCCTTGAACCCCGTGCGATCGGTGCGAAAGAGATGCTGAACGTCGAAACCTTTCTCGCGCAGTTCCGCGACAACGGCCCTGGCGATTTCCGGCGTCTCATCGGAGCTGTCG